>Ga0209749_1001275_pt1 | contig 23586 bp, 18 predicted proteins | sample EPASupsiteSAE347_FD_187267 | JGI IMG/M metagenome (GOLD analysis project Ga0209749, IMG submission 187267) | Bioremediated contaminated groundwater from EPA Superfund site, New Mexico - Sample SAE3-47 (SPAdes) (version 2) | ecosystem: Environmental > Aquatic > Deep subsurface > Groundwater >...
CCCGCCGAATCGGCGGGTGGCCTGTTTCCTAAACCTAATCTTGGCTAAGGCCTTGGCCAGCAGGGAACGCACGTCAGTTCCCCCTCCTTTACTAAGGAGGGGGTCAGGGGGTGGTGGTGCGGGAGGAGGAACGGCGGGCACGACAGGCGGCGTGGAAGTCGCGATGGGTTCAGGAGTGATGACAGGGGGAGTGGTCGTCGGCGTTTCAGTAGGTGTCACTGGTGCGGGAGGGGTAGGGGAGGGCGTCCCGTCCATCGAAGCGTTAGCGGAGATGGAGGATTCAGCGGGTGGAATTGTGTTTGTTTCTTCGGGGCTCATATAACTTCAGTATACCAAAAAATCGGCTTTTGGCCGACTTGGCAGGAATGAACCTTTGCCAAAAATACCTTATGTATTTTTTATTGCATTGAATAAGTCATCCTTAATGTCCGTGTCGCTTTGATCTGATGGGAATATTTCTTTTAAAGAATAAGGATAGTAATTTACTAGCGCGTTCCAAATCGTCAATCCGTCTTGATTTTGTTCCCATATCTGTCCAGGGGAATTTGGTTTTCCAATAAGTCTATTTTTTAAATCTTCGGGGTCGTTCGGCGAAATAACAAAAATTTTTAAGCCATGTTCTTTTATTGCTTTTACTACATATTGGTTAATGTGAGAATCGCGGAACCCATAGCCGATTACAAATAACCTCACGTCGCCTTGATTTAACACTTGTTCAAAAATGTTAAGATACCATTTTAATAATGGTTCTTTCATTATATCAAAAAGTTTATTATTCCCCAGAATCATTCTGTTTGACCCGTCGGCAGAAAACCAACCAGATGAACCGTGTAATTTTATGTAAAATAAATCACCCGCAGAATTCATATGTTTTTGTTGAAATTCATTAATAAAGTTTTCATCAGGTAGGGCAACTTTTAATTTAGAATTAATACGGCCATTGTTTATGGCCTCCGCATAATCTCCATATTTTGCAGTAACCAAACCAAGAGATTTTCTTTGTAGTTTTTTTTCCATGAATAAATCTTGGTTTAACGTAAAATGTACCCCAATATCACCGCTTCCTCCGGTCCCGGCGAACAATCCGAGTAGTTTACTGACACTATGAAAATTAATCTGGTAGGGGTCGCTACCGGTATAGTTGTATTGACCAAGCATTCTATCCATGTCGTCATAAGCCGAAATAATGACGCTCTCAAATTTTTTCTTTTCCTCATTTTTTAGGTTGGGGTCTGCTAATACATCAGCATATACTGATTCAAAATCAAAGTTGTTTCTTAGCACGGGTCTTATACCTCCAGGCACAGCGTCTATATCTGGATTATTAAAAATTTTGGCCCACATTTCCCGACCTAAATAACCGCCGAAATTTTTACTGAATCCGGCCCCAGTTAAAAGAATTGTTTTTTTGAAATTTATCATGCCGAATATGTAGATAAGGCAACCAAGATGTTTTTTATCAATTTATCTTTTTTTTGTGATACGTCAACAAGATTTATTAATTTTTTTTGTTCATCACTGAAATAAAGTTTTTCTTCAAAGCAAATTTTGATAATTTCCAAAATGATGTCAAGGGTTAGGAGCGCTGTATTTAAATTCATAAGAAATTCCAATTTGTCGCCTCTACGGTTTAATGTAAATGAGTCCATTGTTGGGTGAGCAAAGTTTGATAGATTACGATAATGTTTTTTATGAAGTGCAAATCTTGTTTTGTCAGGAATAGACTCAATCATCTGAGAGTATGTTTTATCCGTCCACATTCGGTCTGTATTTTTAAATTGGTTAAAAGAAATAAATTGATCTACTTTTTCTTGTGTCTTTGGTTTGTCTAAGAAAATATATGCAAAGACAATCAGCATCTCATACGAATATCGTGCTACAAGATGAATGGTTAGTGAGTCTTTTGTGAGTAATCCATTTTCGCAAGAAACCAAAATAGTAAACATTTTGTTTACTATTTCCCATAATAGTCGTTCCGGCGTTTTGTCGTTGGTTGATAATTTTCCTTTGCACGCATTTTCTAGCTCTCTGAATAGTTGTTGAAGTAATACAATTGTTTTCTTGGTTTGCTCCGGGTATGGTATAGACATCCTGTTTTTGATGAATATTTTTATTCTTTAAAAAATGAAAATTAAGTTAAAGCTAATTTTTGTCTACCTGTTTCACTAATTATTTTGTTTAATTCTTCTAAATATTTTTTACTGAGTTCTAAAATATCCTCATTACCTGTCCAATCATTAAAATAATGAATAATTTTAATGGTTGCAGAGTTATTTGTATTGGTATGCTGAGGATTGGATTCGGAAAAATACTGTCCTTTAATATTACCTTCACTATCTTTGACTTCTATTGCTACAGATTCAGAAATACTTATAGTATCATGCGCTTCTATGCCGACTCCCTTTTTGGTGCCTGCTGGTTGTTCGTGTATATTAATATCTCTTTTATCTTTAAAAAATTTGATTATATCGTTTTGTGCAACTACATTACTAAACCAATAATGACTATTACCAATGTCTGTTCCTGGCTTACCTATGACTTCTAATTCAATATATTGTAATACCGAACGGCTCGCTGATAAAAATGCACTTAAATAATAAACAAAAACAGCTGGGAAATCCGCAGACTCCGTCATCCTGGTATAGAAAAAAAATGCTTCTTGTAGTTTGCTTTCTATTTTATCCATATATTGTATTTTAATTATTTTATAAGACTAGTTATTATAAGAACGCCACGCTTTATATCCCGCCTCCATTCTACTCTTTTCCCCGAACAAATCAATCCGCCTTCGCTTAAAAAGCTACGGCGGACAAGACCAAAAAACCCAGCTTCTCGCGAAGGGCTGGGTTTAGTAGAATTTTGAGTTCTTATATGGTTGCAAAACGTCCGCCATAATTGTTTTGCGACTGTACACAGTCAACAATCATGACAATTCCCCTTTTATTTATGCTCATAGAGGCGACATGAGTGTCATAGTAAATCGACCGACATAGGATACATGAGATGATGTATCCTTTTTCTCCCTAGAAAGGAGGTAATCCATCCACAGCTTCCGCTACGGATGCCTTGTTACGACTTCATCCCTGTCATCGGTTTTACCTTGATCCCACTAATAGTGGGGCTTCGGGTACCACCGACTCCCTTGATGTGACGGGCGGTGTGTACAAAACCCGAGAACGTATTCACCGTGCCGTGGCTGATACACGGTTACTAGCGATTCCGGCTTCATGAGGTCGAATTGCAGACCTCAATCCGAACTGGGACCGGTTTTGATGGGATTGGCTCCACCTTACGGTTTAGCGTCCCTTTGTACCGGCCATTGTAGCACGTGTGTAGCCCAAGGTGTAAGAGCCATGCTGATTTGACGTCATCCCCACCTTCCTCCCTGTTATCCAGGGCAGTTTGATATGACACTTTGTAACATATCATAGGGGTTGCGCTCGTTAACGGACTTAACCGAACATCTCACGACACGAGCTGACGACAACCATGCAGCACCTGTCACCCCGTTCCTTGCGGCACTCCACTGTTTCCAGCGGATTCGGGGGATGTCAAACCTTGGTAAGGTTCCACGCTTGTCATCGAATTGAACCACATGCTCCACCGCTTGTGCGGGTTCCCGTCAATTCCTTTGAGTTTTAGTCTTGCGACCGTACTCCCCAGGCGGGGTACTTAATGCGTTAGCTTGGTTAAACGGCACTGGGAGGGTCGAGCTCTCAATGCCTAGTACCCATCGTTTACGGCGTGGACTACTGGGGTATCTAATCCCATTCGCTACCCACGCTTTCGTCCTTTAGTGTCAGGACAGTTCCAGCAAGCTGCCTTCGCATTTGGTGTTCTAGCTGATATTAACGCATTTTACTACTACACCAGCTATTCCGCTTGCCTCTCCCTGCCTCGAGCTTAGCCATCTCTTTAGCAGTTCCGAAGTTGAGCTTCGGGATTTGACCAAAGATGCGCTAAGCCACCTGCGGACGCTTTACGCCCAATAACACCGGATAACGCTTGAGGCCTCTGTCTTACCGCTGCTGCTGGCACAGAGTTAGCAGCCTCTTATTCCTCAGGTACCGTCAGTAATTCTTCCCTGAGAAAAGCAGTTTACGACCCGAAGGCCTTCATCCTGCACGCGGCGTCGCTCCATCACCCTTTCGGGCATTGTGGAATATTCTTGACTGCAGCCTCCCGTAGGAGTCCGGGCAGTTTTCAGTCCCGGTGAGGCGGGTCGTACGCTAATACCCGCTATCCGTCGTAGCCTTGGTGAGCAGTTACCTCACCAACTAGCTGATGGACCATAGGCCTCTCCCAAAGCGATAAATCTTTATTTCCGGATATTTCAATCCGGAAAACTATGGGGAATTAGCCCGTCTTTCGACAGGTTATGCCCCACTTCGGGGTAAGTTACCAATGTGTTACGCACCCGTTTGCCATGGGTCTAAACCCATTCGACTTGCATGCCTAAAACACGCCGCCAGCGTTCATCCTGAGCCAGGATCAAACTCTTAATATAGAATAGACGTTTTGCAACTGTATAAGTGCTCAAAATTTCAACTGACTTAATTCTACTGACTTCTAAGGTCATCTTGTCCGCCGGTGGCGGAAAAGCGACCTATTAAATTGTCAAAGAAAAAGGCCCCCAGATAGGAGCCCACACGCCAATATACAGCTTTTTTTGAATATTTTAGATATATTCTAGCGCGTGTTCTCCTTTTTCTTAATTGTTAGCAATAGTATTATAGGGTTCTTTCAGGCCTATGTCAAGAGAATGGGCTGGCAGGGTGTGGAACAGGTGTGGATGCCTATTTTTTGAGGATTTTAGGCCATTTAGGCACGGGGGCTCTATCGGCTGGATAAACAGCTATTAAGCATTATCATTTTAGTATCATCTTATCACGAAGTAAATTTTGAAATATAACCATTGGTTGATCATTTTTTATTGCTAAATGTTCACTCAAATTAACATACTGTTGTTCAATAGGCTTTCGACTAGTCAGCATTGTCACTAAACTAATATCGTAATTAAGGTCGTCTTCTGTGGGGCTTGAAACTATCCAAATCGTTGATTCTTGGTTTTGTACAAGATTGTGAAGTGGTTTTATATCCACATTAATATGTGTACCAATAATAAGATTATATATTTCGATTTTTGGCGCAATAGTTTCCTGTAAAAATTTTTCAAATGATTCTGAATGGTGTGTATATTCCTTTACATCACAAATCAATTTATTGAATTCAGAACGGTTTTTATTTATTTCTTTAACAGACAATATATTGACATCGTTACTGTCAGATTGAGGAAAATCTAAAAAATGTTCTCTGACTTCCCATTTATCTAATGCGGCAGCAACGAATAATGCAAAATATCCTTCCCGTAATCGTTGGTATTTTCTGTCAGTGAAAAATATGCTTTTGTTGCTGTATTTCTCGTACTCTTCTTTGAATATTCTATATACTGAACTAAGTGGCAAAATCCTGTCTAACGGAAATATATTGGTTTCCATTTCTGCTATTTGTTTTTTTACAAATTCATCCATTTTTTGTTAATTTATAAACAGTTATTTTTAGATAAAATGTCTTTATGAATTTTGACTAGATTCTCATAATTACTATTGATATTTGAATTATATTGTTGAAGGTTTTTTATCAATTCCATCCCATCCTCTAAAATACTTTCTTCTTGTTTGAGATTTGATAAACTCCCTGATCCTTCCGAGTGTATCTTGCTAATAAGTAGATTTCCTTCAAAAATTTTTAACGTCCCTATCGCAATTTTTAAATAATTCTGTCCTATTTCTTTTACTATATCTACTACTATGGGAAGTCCAAAAGAAATCCATGGAATATTTCCAACAGCTACTCTCAAATTGTCATCTTTTTCGAAAACAGTACTCATTCTTGTTTTTAATATTGAATAGTCGTGATTGGACGAGCCCTCTTCGCTTACATACATTGCAAGGTCAAGCTCCAAACGCTGTGTAATATCAAATTGCTCCTTAAATTTTTTAAATTCACTAATAGTATTATTACAATATGAATTTGAGGGCGTAGAGGGGAGTGGGGGTGCTATTTGGGTACTGGGTTCGGCTTTTGTGATATTTCTGCCCGCTTTTAATAATGGTATGTAGCCTTTTGCGGTATTTATTGGAATTGCTAATTTAATTGACTCCCCTAATATAATACCTTTTACCGCTTGCCCAACTATTTTTGTATTGACGCCAATTACTAGGCCATATTGATCAACTAATGCTCCTCCGCTATTGCCAGGGTGTATTTCTGCCGAAGTTTCTAAATAAGTAATCCCGTCACTTGAAATTTTTCTGGAAATAGTGCCATCTTTAAAACTAACATCATCCATTAATCCAAAAGGAAACCCAAATGCAAATACTCTATTGCCTTGTTTTGCATTATCGGAATTTCCCAAACCAATAGTGGGTAAACCTTTAACACCCACTTTCAGCACCGCCAAATCTATATTTTCATCTCTTCCAACTACTGTTGCACTAAGTGATCTCCCATCGGATAATTTTACATCTGCTTGTTTTACATCACTAACTACGTGAGCATTTGTTAAAACTAGACCATTACTCTCTATAATCATGCCGCTTCCAGAGCCATAACTAGTTTCAATATATACTATCGCTGGCTTTACTTTGTCTATTATTTCCTCGTTCGTTAAATTTTTAGAGTTTTTTTTAAATGGAGTGGCGGACACCGTAGATTTAGCGTTTATTGACTGTTTGGCCGTTTGGTTTAGTTTTGTCTTAATCGTTTGTGCTTGTTGGGATGTGTTGGCTAAAACATGGTAAAGGCGGTTGCTATTAGGGTCTTTCCAAATTTGCCAGGGCCGCAACTTACTTAATTCTTTTGGGCTACTTATATAAGTAGCCTTTTTTGAATCAACTGTAGTAGGTGTGGCTGCAGAAACAATAGAAAAAATGCCCATCGAAAATAGGAATAAAGTGACTACGATTTTTATTCGATATTTTTTCATTTATTGTTACAACAATAACATCAAACAAGAGAAAAGTAAATGTATTTTTACGTTCGTTGTTTCTTTCTCCACTTGGCGATTTCGGCGTGGTTGCCGGAAAGAAGAGTGTCAGGGACTTTCAATTCTCGTCCGTCATCAACCTTAAAAACTTCCGGCAGGGTGTGGAGGGTTTGTGGATGAGCCGGAAATGGAAAAGAGTGTGTCAGAATCGGCACACTCCTCGGGACGAACAAATGGTGATTTGTCCCTGCAACGCCCGGCTGGTGGGCGCTGCTGGCAAGTTCTATGTTCTGCTGTTCGCGGGCGGCGCGGGTTTACTGCTGGATGGAGGCCTGATTACTCAGGCGGTGCTGCTGGTACTACCTGTCTCCGTCTGCGCTTCCCCCGAAGAGCCTTTCAAACAGTCCGGGGGAGCTGTCGTTCCTGCTGCTGGACCTGGCCTCTACGCCTGGTCCCTCTCTGGAAGAAGTAAGGCTTCCAGTGTCCTCTCTCCGGTTGCTGCCGGAGTCCTTCCTACTGCTGCTGGAATCCCCGCCCTTGCTTGGTCCTGGGTTGGCACTCATGGCTGCTCACCTCGTTTTGGAGGTTGAGGGTTTAGCCGCCCAGGCGAGTCGCAGAACTATAGAACTGCTTTACAATGTACTAACACTAGATAGTATCAATTTAGGCAATTATTCGCTATCTACTGCTCCTCCTTGCCCCAAGATTATATCGGTTTTTTCCCATTGTCAAGAGCCCGGTTTTTCTTCCGCCATTTGGCGATGGCGGCGTGGTTGCCGGAAAGCAGAACATCCGGCACGCGATATTTCTTGCCCTTGTATTTCAGAGTTTCAGGACGGGTGTAATGAGGGTATTCTTTTTCATCTTCAGTGGTGGTTGAATTCCAGTGCGATTCCTCGGAGAGTGATTCCAGTTTGATTACTCCGGGTATGAGGCGGGAAACGGCCGAGATTACAGTCATGGCCGGGACTTCGCCGTCAGTTAAAACATAAGGGCCAATTGAAATCTCTTCAGCGTCCAGGGCTTTGACCACCCGCTCGTCTATGCCTTCGTAGCGCCCGCAAATAAAAATCATTTGGTTCAGTTTTTTGGACCAGTCATAAGCCATCTTTTGGTTGAACTCCCTGCCCTTGGCGGAAAAGACGACTATCTTTCTTTTTTTGCTGGATTTCCCTTTGGTGATTTTATCAACCGCTTTCAAAATCGGTTCAGCCATCATCACCATGCCGGCGCCGCCGCCATAGGGCGTGTCATCCACTTTGTGATGCTTGTCCGTGGTGAAAGCGCGCAAATCATGCGCCTTGATTTCAATCAAACCCTTTTTTTGCGCGCGAGCTAAAATGGACTCATTTAAATACGAATCAAAAATGTTTGGAAAAATTGTGATAATATCGAAACGCATAATTCATATCGTCATTCTGAGCGAAGCCCGCCAATTTGGCGGGCGGAGTCGAAGAATCCCGTGGGTTGCCGATGAGATCCTTCGACTCCGCTCCGCTCAGGATGACGTGTGTTAAACCAAAAACCGTGCCTAGTGTAGCACGGTTATGGTGATTTTTCAATCAGTGATGATTATATTTTCAGATCATCCACGGCGCTGGTGTCGGCCATTTCTTCCTCGCGGGAAGAAGGCTGTAGTGGGCGGTCAGTGCGCTCGCGGCGCGGGCCGCGGGTTGAACCTTCCGGTTCGTGGATTTTCAAGTTGACGCGGGCGTTGTTTTTGGCGCCGACGACTCTTAACAGAGTGCGCATGGCCCTAGCTGTGTTGCCTGAGCGGCCGATAATCTGGCCCATATCTTCGGGATTGACTTTCAGGGTAATTAAGACACCCATCTCATCAATCGTGCGTTCGGTTTTAACCTCGTCTGGGTGATCAACCAACGCCTTGACGACGTAATCGACGAATTCTTGGTCCTTGTTTTCTGACATACGGATATGCTTCTTACTGCTTTGTTAAAGATGGTTTAAAGCAATCAGTTCTTAGAGGAGCAGGTGACCAAGCCTGCCCGGGCTGTTGCTGTAAACTCAATGCTTATTATAACGCAATTAAGCGGAACGTCAATTTAGGCGGCTGGCGCGGCTTCGGTTTTTGGAGCCGCGGCTTCGGCTTTGGCGGACTCTTTCTTTTTCGGTTTCCAGGCCTGGACCTTTTTGGCGTCAATGACTTTTTCTTTGACCAGCAGATTATGAACCGTGGCCGAGGCTTGGGCGCCCTGGGATATCCAGTATTTAATGCGGTCCGCGTTTAAGCTGACGGTTTTGGGGATGGAGACGGGATTATAGTTTCCCAAAATCTCCAGCTGCTTGCCGTACAAATCTTTCTTTTTATCCGAAACCACCACCCGGTAGGATGGTTGTTTCTTTTTACCGATGCGCTGTAAGCGAATTGCTAACATAATATAGTGTTGAATTAGTAAAGTGGATATTATAGGAAAAAGGGGGTTGTGTCAAGAAAAGTCAGAACCGCAGATAAGCCGCAGATTTTCGCAGATGACGCAGATAATTATCTGTGCCATCTGTGTTTATCTGTGTAAATCAGCGGTTCTGACCGCCTTCTCCAAATCCACGGATAATAGTTTGCTCACTCCATCCTCTCCCATGGTTATGCCGTAAAGAATCACGGCCTGTTCCATGGTGGCGCGGTTATGGGTGATGGCGATGAATTGGGTGTAATGGGAAAGTTTTTCCAGGATGCCGGCAAAGCGTGCGCTGTTGGCCTCGTCGAGCGCGGCATCCACCTCGTCCAGCACCACGAACGGCGAAGGGTTGGCGCGGATAATGGCGCAGATCAAAGCGATGGAAGTCAAAGCCCGCTCCCCGCCGGAGAGCATGTTGATGTTTGAGACCCGTTTGCCTGGGGGAGTGGCTTTTATTTCAATGCCGATTCTGACGCTTTGAGCGAGCTTGGCGCGCTCGTCATCGCTTAAGGCGGCGGCCATCTCCTCGTTCAGGTTTTCCAGCTCGTTTTCTTTGCGCAATTCCAGGCTGCTTTTGCCGCCGCCGAAAAGCATGGCAAAATATTCGGTAAAGCCTTTTTCGATGTCAGCAAAAGCCGAATTGAATTCGCGCTCGATTATCGATCCCAGCTCCTTTTCCACTTGCTTGGTTTTTTCCAGGGCGTTTCTTAAATCTTCCACCTGGGTGGCCAGAAATTCGTGCCGCTCCCTGGTGGCGCTGTATTCTTGCGCTATTTCCGGGTCAATGCCGCCGATCATTTCCAGTTCGTGTTTGGCGCGCGCGATTTGCGGCCAGAGATCATCAATACCACCCCCTAACCCCCTCCTGGGTACAGGCGGGGGAACATTTTTATTGGAGGACTCCCCCTCCTTTACTAAGGAGGGGGCTGGGGGGTGGTTCTTAATCTGCTTTTGCAAATCTTCCGGCGTTTCCTTGCTGATTTCCTCCGCCAAATCCTCATGGCGCGTTTCCACCCTCGCCAGCTCAATTTCAACCTGGTTTTTTTCTTGAGAGAGCCGGGAAAGTTCCTGTTGAGCGGTTTGATAATTTTTTTGCAAACTGAAGACTTCGCTGGTGGCGCCCTGTTCTTTGCGCCGGGCTTCAGTCAAAGCCTGCTCGGTTTGCGATGCTTCTTTGGCGGCGCTGGCTAACGATTGTTTGAGCTCTGATAAGTGTTTTGCGATTTTTTCTTTGGCGCTATTGTCCTTGTCCGGCGTTTTTGTTTCGAGCAGCTGCCCTAATTCAGATTGCAGGGCCTTGGCCTCGGTTTGCAGTTTGGCCCAATCAGCCGCAGTCTTGGCCTGGGAGACTTTTTCCAAAAAAGACGAGAGCTTTCGGCTTTGGCGCACCAAAGCCATAGTGTCAATATTCGCGGCTTTATCGTCTTGGGCTTGGCCGGACAGGGCTGAGAGCTCTTTTTCCAAGCCCCGGACCTCAAAAGATATTTCGTTTTTTTTGGATAAGGCCTCTTGGTATTTTTTCTGCAAGCCCTCAAAAACAGGCGCGGACTTTTGTTCTTTCTCCAAGAGAGAGAGCCGGGCCGACAGCTTGTCGGTTTCGGTTTTGGCTTCAGCATGGCGCTGGGCGAGCTCATTCCGTTTTTGGGCCAGGCGGTTAAGGTCAGTCTCGATTCTCTGCCAAAGCGAGCCGTAATGCGCCAGTTGCAGGCCGGATAGTTTGGTTTCCAACGCTCCGCGTTTTTCCAATTTTTCTTTTTGCCGCTCCAATTGCCGCAAGCGGGGAGTTATTTCCCGCAGCAATGCCGAGATTTGAGTCAGGTTTTCTTCAGTAGCCTCAATTTTATGCAGCGCCTGTTCGCGCTTGATTTGGTACTGCTTAACTCCCGTGGCTTCGTCAAAAAATTCTTTGCGCTCAAAAGCGCTGGCCGCCAAAATGGCGTCCACCATGCCCTGGCCGATAACGCTGTAAGTCCGATGCCCGAAATTGGCCTGCGCCAGCAGGAGTTGCACGTCGGTGAGCCGGACTTTGCTGTTGTTGATTAAATATTCGCTGGTACCGTCGCGGAACAACCGGCGCTTGATGATTATTTCCTTGTAATCTATGCCGCCTTGGTTGTCTTCATTATTAAGATAAAGCGCCACTTCGGCAAAGCCCAATCGGGCTTTTTTGCCTGAGCCGGAGAAAATCACGTCCTCGCTTTTTTTGCCGCGCAGGGTTTTTAAACTCTGTTCGCCCAAAACCCAGCGCACGGCATCGGCAATATTGGATTTGCCTGATCCGTTCGGCCCGACAATGGCCGCTATCCCCGAATTATTCCGTTCCCGCTTGGGGAAGGTGAGAGTGGTTTTATGGGCGAATGATTTGAAACCTTGTATTTCGAGTTTCTCCAAGTACATTTTATTTTGTGCATTTAGTATTGATGTTGCTTATTTTAACATATTTTGGTTGTGTCGGGAATTGGAGAATTGGTGAATTGGAGAGATAAAAAATTCCCGAACAAAGTTCAGTGAGTCTATCACTCCAATTCTCGGATTCACGGATTCTCAACACAATTTTCCTAATCCCACTCCTTGGCTTTCAACCCGGCCTCAGCGGCCGCGGTTTCGGCTTCTTGCTTGGAAGTGCCCAGGCCTTCAGCCACCTGTTCGTTGCCGATATAAACGCCAACCGCGAATTCCTTGTTGTGGTCCGGGCCGTTCTCGCGCAGCACCTGGTAAGTCGGGGTAATGCCCATTTTTTCCTGGCTGGCTTCCTGAAACTTGGTTTTGGAGTCCAAATAAAGCTTATGCTCGATAATGTAGGGGAGCTTGGAGAGAATGTGGCGCTCAATGAATTCTTTGATTATCTGATAGCCTTGGTCAAGATAAATAGCGCCAATCAAAGCCTCCATGGCATTGGCTAAAATGTAATTTCTGGCTTTGGTATTTTTATCCTTGCTTTCCCCGCGCGACAGGTAAAGATAATCTTCAATATCCAGAGTCCGGGCCACGCTGGCCAGATTATGCGCGTTAACCAAAGCCGCCCGCCAGTTAGTGAGCTCGCCCTCGGGGTTGGGATAGTCGGTGTAAAGGTGTTCGGTGACCACCAGTTCCAGCACCGCGTCGCCTAAAAATTCCAGGCGTTCGTTGTGGTCCAGTTCAAACGATGGGTTCTCGTTCAAATACGAGCGGTGGACCACGGCCTGGCGGAGGAGATTTTTGTTGTTAAAACCAATGGAGAGAGTTTTTTCGAGAGGCTGAATATCTTTCATAAATAGAGCGGTAGTTCGGAATTGCGGAATTTCAGAATTTCAGTAATAACTTCCCGTCATTCTGAGCCTTAGCGAAGAATCTCGTGTTTAATTCTGGGATCCTTCACTTCGTTCAGGATGACGATTATTTCTTACCGAAATTCCGTAATTCTGAAATTCTGAACCACTGTTTACTAACAATTGACTTCTTAGTTATTAATTAACCTTATCAGTAGACTTGTGATTTTGTACTTCCTCTTTAATTTTAGGATGATTTTCCTTTACCATATCCTTATAGACGCTGCCTAAAACGCCGTTGACGAACTTGCCCGAGGAGGCGCCGCCAAATGTTTTGGCCAGTTCAATGGCTTCGTTAATGGCCACTTTTGGAGGGATGGATTCATCAATAGTCAGCTCAAAAATGCCGATGCGCAGCACGTTGCGGTCCACATTGGTGATTTGCTCCAAGGGCCACTCCGGGGCATAGGCCACGATTGTTTTGTCAATTTCGCCTCTTCGCTCATCAATGCCTTTGGCCAGGTTGATGACAAAAGACTGGTCGGCCAGGCCCGGGGCCAGGTTGGTAAAATTGCGCTTAACAATCGGAAGCAGGCTTCCATCTTGGCAGCCATTAAAATCCCATTCATACAAGCTTTGCATGGCTACGGTCCGGGCAAGATGGCGGTTGGACATAATTTATAATGTGTCCACCAGCCACGAATCCTTTTCACAAATTTGCACTAATAAGAATTATTTAAGATTCGTGTTTATTAGTGAAAAAGATTAGTGGTTGGTGGATTTCCTTATTTTTTCTTATTTTTTCCCTTTTTGATAATTGCCGCATTTCGGACAGGTCCGGTGCGACTGAACCGCGGAGGCGCATTGTTTGCAAACAGAGAGGCCGGTCTTTTTCAGGGCGAAATGAGAAGCGCGTCTCCGTTTGTCGGAAGATGTGCGGCGATGGGATTGTAGAGCCATATATAGAATGTAACAGATTTATAAGATAGCCGTAGTATAGTGAATATTCTTGTTTTTGGCAAGAATACCGCAAGAAAGTTTCAAGTTGCAAGTTTCAAGTTGCAAGACGCCAGTCAGGGCACGGAGCTTTTTTGATAAAAATCTTGTAACTTGTAACTCGAAACTTGTAACTTTTATTTTTCCCCACTTTTCCCCCACCTTATGTACATGGGGATAATTTTATGCTAAATAGAATTGTGGTATAGTGAAAATCAACCCGCAAAAATACTACACTAATTTTATGAATAACGATCAACTCTGGCAGGCCGTTCTCGGCGAACTGGAGCTTTTAATCAGCAAGGTGCATTTTACCACCTGGTTTCGCAACACTTGCGTGATTGACTGGTCTGGGGCCAAGGTGGTAGTGGCGGTGCCGAATAATTTCACCAAGGCCTGGCTGGAGAGCAAGTACCATAAATCGATCATTCAGGTATTGCAGAATGTTACCGAAAACCAAGTAAGCGAGGTGGAGTACCGGGTGGAGACGGCCAAGAAGGTGGACGCGGTGAGAAGCGCGGTCCACGCCGCCGAAATGATGGCCGCTGAACCGATTGAATGTTCGGCCGCGGTTACGGGTTCAATTGGGCCGATTATGCCGGTTAATACTTCCGGCTTGAATCCGCGTTATATTTTTTCCAGTTTCATTGTCGGCAAAGGCAACGAGCTGGCCTGCGCCGCGGCCGCGCGCGTGGCCAAAGAACCGGGCACCAAATACAACCCGCTGTTTTTGTACGGCGGCGTGGGTTTGGGAAAAACCCATTTAATGCAGGCCGTGGGCAATGAGCTGTTGCGCGTCTCGCCGCATCTTAAAATGCTTTACACCACCAGCGAGCAGTTCACCAATGATTACGTGGCCGCCATAAAGTCGGGCGTGATGGATCGCTTTAAGAACAAGTATCGCACTGTTGATTTATTGCTGGTGGACGACATCCAGTTCATTGGCGGCAAAGAGCAGACGCAAGAAGAGTTTTTTCACACTTTCAACGCTTTGCGCGACATCCAAAAGCAGATTGTCCTGACTTCCGACCGGCCGCCCAAGGCCATCCCGGCTTTGGAAGAGAGGCTGATTTCCCGTTTTGAGTGGGGGATGATTGTGGATATAGCTAGCCCGGATTTGGAAACCAGAATGGCCATTTTGCAATCCAAAAGCCAGGAACGCAACGCCGCGCTTAACGATGAAGTGCTGCGCTATCTGGCCATAAATATCCAAAATAATGTCCGCGAGCTGGAAGGGGCTTTAAATAAGCTGCTGGCTTTTTGCGAGCTGAATGACACGCTGCCGACCCTGGAAGCGACCAAGGATGTGGTGGCTTCAATTACCATGAGCCAGAAGAAAGGCGGCATTACCAGCCGCGAGCTGTTGCGCGTCGTATCCGAATATTTTGACATTACCCTGGATGAGCTGACCGGCCAGTCGCGCCGCAAGGAACTGGTGGTGCCGCGCCAGATTACCATGTTTTTGATGCGCGAAGAGCTGGATTCTTCTTACCCCACCATCGGCAAAGAGCTGGGGGACCGCGACCACACTACGGCCATGCACGCTTATGGCAAGATTAAGCGCGACCAGGACGTGGATGAGCGCATTCGGCAGGATATAATGTTTATTCGTCAGAAATTGTATAACGGTTAAATTTTGTTTTGTGGTTAGCCCCGCATTTGCGGGGTTTTATTTTGTCTGTCATCTCGAGTCCCTAATGGAAGATGATATAAATCACGGATGTGGCAGACGACTGAACAGAAATCAACGAATCACAATGTCGCGGGGCGAGAGGATCCCATGATTCGTGCAATTACCAGGGGATCCTCTCGGCGTGTCTCATCCATCACAATGAATCAAGATGCTATGTTTGCCGCATTCATTACTTGTGCCGCGCTCTTTGACGCCTCGGGATGACAATAATTTGAAGTTTTGGAATTTTATGTTTAATGAGATATAATAAAAGCACTATCTATTGATTTTATGTCCAACGACAATCCTTCAATTGAAGATTTAATGCCAGCCCCGGCTGGCGCGCCGGTAAAAAAAGAGGAAAGCAAATTTGAGGCGGCCGCCACCGAAAAACTGGGAGAGAAAATGGGGGAGATAGAGCGGGTGCAGAAAGAGCAGGAGACAGCGGCCCGGGCCGCGGCCCTGGGTTTGCCTTACATTGATTTTGCCACCGCGCTTATCGACCGCGAGGCCTTGCCGCTTCTCACGCGCGCCGAGATTGAGTCGCTGCGGCTGGTGGCGTTTTTGGCCACGGAAAAGGAACTGCGCCTGGCCACGGTAAATCCCACGCCCGAGGTGGCGGCCAAACTGGAAGAGCTTACCAAGCTGCAGAACGCGCATAGCGTGCTCTACCTTATTTCCGAAGCCAGCTTGAAAAAGGCGCTCGCTGAATACGATAAGATCCCGAAAAAATCAAAAATCGCCAAAGCCGTCAGCATCACAGCCGAAGATTTGGAGCGTTTTAAGGCTGATGTGGCCGATTTGAGCGCTTTGCCGGACAAGCTCAAAAAAATTCCTTTAACCGATATCATGACCATCGTCTTGGCGGCCGGCATCGCGGCGAATGCTTCGGATATTCATGTCGAGGCCGAACAGGACGGTATTAAGCTCCGCTTCCGCCTGGACGGCATCTTGCACGACATGGCTGTTTTGGCGCCGGAAATGTGGGGCCAGGTAATCGCCCGCATCAAACTCATATCAAAGCTCAAGATAAACGTCACCGACAAACCGCAAGATGGCCGCATTTCGATTGAACTGCCGAATGACAAGCTGGATATCCGCGTTTCCACTCTACCCACGGCTTACGGCGAAAGCGTGGTCATGCGCTTGCTGCGCTCTTCTTCAGTTGGCCTGCAGTTTGAAGCTTTGGGCTTGCGCGGCAAATCCTTTGTTGATTTGAAGCGCGAGGTGGAGCGGCCCAATGGCATGATTCTGACCACCGGCCCCACCGGTTCGGGTAAAACCACCACGCTCTACGCTATTTTGAATAAGCTTAATAACCAGGAAACCAAAATTATCACTCTGGAAGATCCGGTTGAGTACAAACTGGAGGGCGTAAACCAGAGCCAGGTGGATGCTGCGCGCGATTACACTTTTGCCAAAGGCTTGCGCTCGATTTTACGCCAGGATCCGGATGTGGTGATGGTCGGCGAAATCCGCGATTTGGAAACAGCCGACGTGGCCATCAATGCCGCGCTGACCGGCCATCTGGTGCTTTCCACTTTGCATACCAACGACGCCTCCGGCGCCATCCCGCGCTTTTTGGCCATGGGCGTTAAGCCTTTTTTGCTGGCTCCGTCCATTAACGCGATTATCGGCCAGCGCCTGGTGCGCAAGGTTTGCGAAAAATGCAAAGAGAAAATCGAGCTGGACAACGAGACGCTTTCCAAAGTCATGAAAGTTCTGGAAGCCATTCCCAAAAATTCCGGCTTTGGCGTGGACACAACCAAGGATCTTGTTTTTTATAAAGGCAAAAAATGCGAGGCCTGCCACCAGACCGGCTACAAAGGCCGCATCGGCATTTACGAGATTTTCACCCTGACTCCGGAGATTGAAAAAATGATTCTGGCCGGCAACGTGGCCGAGAGCGATATCAAGAACCAGGCCCAGTCCGCGGGCATGATCACCATGGTCCAGGACGGAATTCTAAAAGCTCTGGACGGCATTACATCGGTGGACGAGGTTTTCCGCGTGACTGAATAGAAGACGGTGGTTCGGAATTTAAGAATTCAGGAATTTAGGTGGTGACAATTAGTCTGTCATCTCGAACCCCTTTAGAGATATTGATAAGAGCGAGGAACAAGTAAAGCCTCTGGTCGCTATGAACTGGCATGAGTGTTGCGGGGTGAGAAGATCCCATGGAAAACAGGCATGCATTGTAAAGTCTGTGTTTTTTTGGTTTGACAAACACGCCATTTCACGATAGAACAAAGTCAAACGGAGGGTTTTGTCCTTTCCCCATTTCCCAAGCGAGGTGCGTATGAAGCCTTTTGGAGAATGGCCGGGCTGCATCGTGGTGCCTCTCGGGTGTATCTGGATACTTGTGGCCATGGCCATCCTGCTGGACTACATGGCCAGAGTTGCCTTGGCCGAGGTGCCGTACCTGATCGCCGACTGGAGGGCGAAGACATAATGCGAGACACCATCGGCTTTCTGGGTCGCTGTTTCGCCGCTTTGCTCTTGCTGGCCATGGTTTTGGCCGTGCCAGTCGGCGGTTTGCTGATCGCGCTTCTCATCCTAGCCGTCAGGCCGGAGGGTGCTATTACTCCATCTGACGGACGAATGTAGAAGGAGGACAGCTATGTTTTGGTGGATTTTGGGAGTTTTGCTGGCGGCTTTTCTGGTTCTAGTCCTGCCGTCGCGGTAAAGCCGGCGCGCTGGCCAGCTCCTCACTGATTTGCGCGCTTACGCCGAGCACGCGCCGCGCTAAAGCCACGGAGGGGTTATGCCCGCAATGCAAAGTCAGAAGTCATGGCTAAGGCGGCTTGGTGATTTCTTTCTTGCCGCCGCCGGCCTCTTCTGCCTCTTGATCCTCGTCTTGATCAGCCCGCGGTTACGCCGTTCGCTGGAAGGAGGAGTCAATCCCAACGAATGATGGCCTCACAGCAGGAGAGAGAGGGACGCATCTTGCACACAAGCGAAACGCCGCTGTCCGGAGAGGATAGCGGCGTAGTTTTTTTATTGCAGTTTTTCTGATTTTTCTTTAGCCTGTTTCAGTTTTACTTTTTCTTTCTCTACCACTTCTTTAGGCGCGTTCTTGAGGAAGTTTTTGTTGGCTAATTTAGCCTCCAGTGATTTTATATATTGTTCAAGACTAATTCGTTCTTTGGTTATCCGTTTTTCCTGCTCAGTAATAGTCTGGCGTGAAAGCTTTAAGTAAATATCAAAATCATTTTTGTGTTCACGGATGAAATCTTCTTGGTTGACGGGTTTGGTGGGCAGAACCTGAATGCGGATTTTGGTCAAGGCTTCGATTACCAGTTCTTGTTCTTGGAACAAGTCCTTGTAATTTTTCGTGGTGATGGCCGCGTCCAGTTTTTCGGAATAAGGGAGATTATGGGTGGAGCGCAAATCGCGCAGGGTGGTCACTAATTCTTGGATAATCGCGAAATCATTTTCGATTTTTTTGTCCTGTAGAGACGGCCCCGTTGGGGCGTCTCGTTTCGGCCACGCCGAGGTTGCCAAGAATTTGTCTTTGGAATCAATCAGCCCCGATTGTTTCAATAATTGAAAGATATGTTCAGTCACGAACGGCGTGAAAGGATGGAGTAGTTTAATCGCGTCCAATAAGATCTGCGGCGCCAGGGTATGATCCTGGGTTTTGGATATTTCCACGTACCAGTCAGCCAGTTCGTGCCATAAAAAGTCGTAGATTTTTTCTCCGGCCGGGGAGAATTCATATTTTTCAAAATGGTCGGTCACGTCATGAATCAAATTTTGCAGGCGGGATTGTATCCATTGGTCAGCCAAGGTTGACGCCGAACCACCCCCTAACCCCCTCCTGGGTACAGGAGGGGGAACTACAACATGCCCCCCCTCCTTTACTAAGGAGGGGGCAGGGGGGTGGTTTTGTGGTGGTCGCGTTAATATAAACCGCGCGATATTCCAAATTTTATTCACGAAATTGCGGTAGCCGGCGATTTTTTCTTCGTACAAGCGCGTGTCATTGCCAGGGGCGGTGCCAATCACCAAAGCCAGGCGCGTGGCATCAGCTCCATAATCAGTAATCATGTCCAAGGGGTCGATGCCATTGCCCAATGACTTGGACATTTTGCGGCCGGCTTTGTCGCGCACCAGACCGTGCAAATACACTGTCTTAAAAGGCACCTCGCCCAGCACATAGGTAGTCATCAAAATCATCCTGGCCACCCAGAAGAAGAGAATATCATACCCGGTTTCCATAACACTGGTGGGGTGGAACATTTGTAAGTCTTTGCCTGGCTGTTTATTGCGGGCAAGCCAGGAATCGAGCGTGTCATTGGCTTGCGGCTTGTCCAAAAGAGTCGAGAATGTCCAAAGCGCTGATGAAAACCAGGTGTCGAGCGTGTCCGGGTCTTGAATCAATTTTTTATTGCCGCAGGTAGGACAGCTTGAGGGCGCCACAGCGGAAACAATAGTCATGCCGCAGTTTTGCTTGGGGATTTTTTTATCAAATTCATAGGTATATACCCAGGCCGGTGTTTTATCATTGACGTCTTTTTCAGGATGATGGCGTTTGAAAGCCGCAATTAGTTCTTCCCTTTTTTTGTAAGTTTTCCAATGCTTGGCGTCATTGAGGTCGATTTGCCCGACTGTGGTTTTTTTGACTTCAGTGATATTGCCATAACCAAAAATTTTCTTTGTGCTGCTGTCTTCAAAAGCGACTTTTTCTCCCACTGTAAAGCCATGGTCGCGCAACCTGTAAGTTCTGGTTTTGGAATCAAAAACCTGGGTGACAATATCACCGGCAAATCCCATCTTTTTAATTGTTTTTGACAGTTCTCCGCAGTACCAGACCGGAATGCGGTGGCCGAACCAAATCTGGCGCGAGATGCACCAGTCGTGCAGATTCTCCATCCACTGGAAATAGGTTTTATTGAATTTGTCCGGCAGGATTTTTATGTCGCCTGATTTAACCGCGTCAATGCCAATTTCTTTCAATGAGCGTTTTTTGCCCTTCCACGTCCGGGCTGGCTTGTCCACGTTCACAAACCACTGTTCCGAAACCAAGGGCTCAACCGGCGTGTCGCAGCGGTAGCAAACCGAGAGGTTATGAACGTAGTTTTCGTCAATCTTTTCCACTAACCCTTTTTTCTTAAGCTCGGCTATTATCGCCGCGCGCGCTTTTACCACATCCATGCCCGCGAACTTGCCGCCGTTGGCGGTGAGTTTGCCGTCTGGGCCGATGATTTGCTTGATTTCAAAACCATATTTTTGCGCCAAGGCAAAATCCACAAAACTATGGGCCGGGGTGATGGTCATGGCGCCGGAGCCCATTTTCATGTCAGCCGCTTTGTCAGCCACGAAAGTCGCTTTCACCGTGCCATCAATCCAAGGCACGTCCAAGGTTTTGCCCACGAATTTTTTATATCGTTTGTCATTCGGATGGACGATAATCACTTTGTCCAGCACTTTTGTCTCGGGCCGGGCTGTGCCAATAGTGACTGGCCCGTATTTCAAATAGTAGAACTTGCCGTACTGCTCTTTGTATTCCACTTCATCATCAGCCAAAGTGGATTGGCAGCGCGTGCACCAATTGACAATCCGGTGGCCGCGGTAGATGAGGCCGTCATTATACATCTTGACGAAAACTTCCTGCACGCAGCGCGAAAGACCCGCGTCCAAGGTATAGCGCTCGCGGGACCAGTCACAGGAAGCGCCCATTTTGCGCACCTGGGTTTTGATGATATCTTGTGACTGGCTTACGAATTTTTCCACTTCTTTCAAAAATTTTGTCCGGCCCAGTTCTTGCTTGGTGGTTTTGGATTTTTCCAAAAGGTTTTTTTCAACCTTGTTTTCCGTGGCAATGGAGGCATGGTCAGTGCCCGGCAGCCACAAAGTCGGCCGGTTATTCATGCGCGCGTAGCGCGTCATAATATCCTCAATGGCTAGCATGACCGCGTGCCCCAAATGCAGCGTGCCCGTCGCGTTTGGAGGAGGCATCGCTATTGAGAATGGTTTTTTATTCGGGTCATTCGGATGCATTCGGGTATTCGGGTCGCTTGGTCGAAACAAACCAGAAGTTTCCCACTCTCTATAGAGGCTATCCTCGACTTGTTTGGGTTCAAAAGCTTTGGGTATTTCTTTTGGCATATCAGTACTTGTCATTCTATCTTTTTTATGTGTTTTTCGTCAATTTTCGGTTGATTTTTTTGGCCTTTCAGGCTAGACTGGTGATATGGAAATCAAGATTATAAAAGATAAAATCAGCCAAGCCGAAATAAAGGAATTGGCCCAAAAGACATTCGGCGACATGGTCAAAGTGGTGGTGGACGTGGAGCGCGGCCTTATGGCCGCGGGCGGGGAGATGCACGCTGATTGTGAGCAGGTTTTGCTTGATGACGGGTCAAATCAAGAAAATTTGTGGGGAGCGAATATTTATCCGGATTCGGTTGGCGATGATTTTATAGAATATCAATCTTTAATTAATATCCGCCCGAAAACCGGTAATCGCGGCATGAACATTGAGGCTGGGGCCACACGGGAAAAAGTAAAGCAGGTTATAGTTTTATTGATTAAATAATTATGTCCGCTTTGCACGCAACTTTAGTCGATGGCCGCTGGCAGGAGCTGACGCTGGCTGAACAACTGGGGAACATTGGCAGCGAAATTTCTCGAGCTCGCTCGGCCCAAGAGAGAGGCAATATTGAGCGTCTAAATTCATCGCTGGATCGGGCTTTAGAGTTGGTTGCGCTTACTATTGATAATGAATCTTTGGCTCGGCGTCGTTCAGAATTGCAAAATCTAGGTGAAGCGTTAAAAGCTGTTCGTAATAACAAAAATCACTCTATGTCTTTAAAAAATATTGAGGAATATTGTTTGCCTTTCGCATTATCAGCGCGTCAAAGTAATTAAATAAAAAAACCGTTGAATATCCTAGATATCCAATAATTCCAATCCAGTTTCATCATCTGGCAATCGTCCGATGGTTTCTGAGCCGGCAAACAAGTGAATCTCACAGGCTCCGCTTATCACCATCTTGGCCAGATGGCCGGCATAGGTCTGGAATTTATTGTCAGCCATGGTGGCATGAACATGGATTTTTTTATCAGTGATAATGCCGGTCAGATTAGTTACCTCAAATTCCCCGGTAAATACCTGTTTTGAATATTGCTTGGTGGCCACGCTGTAGTGCCCCAGTTCCGCTTCGCTACAGGCGCCGATGCCGTAAAATGAGCCGGAGAAAATATTATTCTCCTGGCAGAATTTTGTCAGTTCGGTGATAAACTCCTCGCTGCGATTTACTTTGATGAGATATTGTTTTGAGGGAGTAATTTGTTTATGGTTCATATAGGATTACTAACTACAGATTACAGATCCATACGGATATACAGATAAAATTATTATATTCAATCACATTAATCTCTGTTGAATATTATCGACTATATCTGTATATCTGTAAAATATCTGTAATTTGTAGTATTAAACTAGTTCCCAATTAGCGTTAGCTTTTAATTTATCGTATTTGGTAAATTGTTTCTTTTTTATATGATGATAGGCTGCCGCCGCAATCATGCCCGCGTTGTCCATGCAAAATTCCGGAGCCGGGGACAGGAAAGCCGTTTTTTTCGGCAGGCTGGACGCGAGCGTCTGGCGCAGTTTTTTATTGGCCGACACCCCGCCGGCCAGGATGAATGTCTTTGGTTTGTATTTGGATACGGCGGAGAGAGATTTGTAAACCAGCACGTCAACAATAGCCTGTTCAATCGAGGCACACAAATCATTTATTGTAGAGACGCGATACTTCGCGTCTCTGTTTGATAAATCAGCGATCAACAACCGAATCGCATTTTTTAATCCCGAAAAACTGAATTCAAACCCTGGTTCGTGAATCATGGGCCTAGGTAAATCAAACGCGCGCGGATTGCCTTTAGCAGCGCGTTTCCCAATTTCCGGACCTCCGGGGTAGGGGAGACCGAGCATGCGGGCGGCCTTGTCAAAACATTCGCCAGAGGCGTCGTCGCGCGTGCGGCCCAGCAATTTATATTGCCCGTGGTTTTTCATTAATATCAATTCCGTATGCCCGCCGGAAACAACCAGGGCAACGGCCGGGAAACATAAACCACCCCCCAACCCCCTCCTTAGTAAAGGAGGGGGGGTGAGAAGCGTGGAATATATATGTCCCTCAATATGATTCACCCCAACCAAGGGTATGTCCCAGGCGAATGACAATGTCTTGGCGGTCTCCACGCCAATCAGCAGCGAGGTAATAAGGCCAGGGCCGGTGGTGATGGCTATGGCGTCGGG
>Ga0209749_1001277_pt1 | contig 23562 bp, 23 predicted proteins | sample EPASupsiteSAE347_FD_187267 | JGI IMG/M metagenome (GOLD analysis project Ga0209749, IMG submission 187267) | Bioremediated contaminated groundwater from EPA Superfund site, New Mexico - Sample SAE3-47 (SPAdes) (version 2) | ecosystem: Environmental > Aquatic > Deep subsurface > Groundwater >...
AGCTGAAAGGATTAAGACAGGAATTAGCTGGTTCGAATCTAAGCGAAGAATTATTCGTGAAGCAATACGCGAATTTATAAAATATCCTAATTATTCATTATCAGATGCTTCAACTGCGTAAGTCCTAGATTGTTATACATAGTACATTATACAACCTTCCTAAGTGGCCCAAAAATCGCTTCAGCCTAACTACCTATTCCATTACACTATGGAATGATTTATCGACAATTGCCCGATATTGGTTTTTCGTTATCAGTGAGCCTTAAAAGAAGCTGTATAATCTGGCGCGCACCAGCAGGGAGTTTGAGTCGGAAAGTATCCTTATAATAATGCCCTACGGTTTAAAGCATATCGAAAAAAGATAGGGTAAATTACAGGTTACACATACTAGTGTCTCGTCAATTTTATAACGTCGCAAAGTATATGATGTATTAGCTTCATAACCAAACAGGGAGAATTGGATATGAAGAAATACATCGTTGCACTTTCTGAAGAGGAGCGTAATACCCTCGTTGAACTTACTTCCAAAGGCAATCAAAGATCACAAAAAATCCTCGACGCGCTGATTTTACTTGGGTGCGATGAAGGCGATTTTCAAACAAAGAGATCGACTAATGAGGAAATATCTCGCGTGCTGAACATTAGCATGAGAAAAATTGACCGTGTTAAAAAGCGATTTGTTGAGGAGGGATTTGATGTTGCGCTCAATAGGCGGAAGAGAAACCGTATCTACGCTAAAAAGACCGATGGGGAGTTCGAAGCCCATTTGATTGCATTAAGCTGCAGTGAGCCACCCGAGGGTTTTGCACGGTGGTCTTTGAGGTTATTAGCCGACAAGGTTGTCGAACTCAACTATGTTGATAGCATTTCTCATGAAACGGTACGCCGCATTTTAAAAAAACGAAATCAAACCGTAGCAACGTGATGAATGGATCATCCCGCCTAAGCAAAATGGCAGCTTTGTTTCAAACATGGAAATGGTGCTGGACGTTACGTCACGGCAACTAAATTGAAAGAGAGGCCATCCTAGAAGAAATGGCCGAGAATCCCGAAAAAGTGTTTAGGACCCTGGAAAACTATTTATTGTCAACCTCCATAGGGTGACGCATGAACTTGTTCACCAACGAAAAACAGTTCGAGTTCTGGAAGCTGAGGCGCGCCCGGCTACCCAACATAATTATTGCCACGAACTTTGGGATCTCACGGCAGGCGGTCTCGAAAGCTCTTCTCACTATGGACAAGAAGATTGAGGCCACGCTCCGCGAGATGGCACGAGCCAACAAAATCGCAATCGTGAAAATCAATCCACAGTTGGGCGTCATTTTCGGTCGTTCGATTCCGCTAGGTGTAGATGCAATCATCTTCGTCTCCGGGAAACATGGCGTCCAGGTGTGGTACGAGCACGATGGCGACTGCGGATCATGCGAGGAATATGCGGCATGCACTGAATTGCTCTGGGATTATGCCGACGAGCTCGGTATCGCCCTCAACCGTGCTGCAGATCCCACCAAACTGGCCGAGGAATTGTTCACAACGGTGAAGGAGCTGGTTTGAGGTGTCTTTTGCGGAAATTATCGGACACTGGACTGGGTGGTGCCCAAAGAAACAGATGATGCAGAAGGCTTCCAGTACTTATTTTCTATCGGAGGAAAAATCCATGGAATCACAGAAAGGAATGGGAAGCAAGACAAAAGGCCTGGCGGCTGTTGCACTGGTAGTTGTTGCAGCGCTGGTTGGAATGAGGCTCGAATTCGACAGCATTCAGTCCCCGGACTGGATTCTGAGAGATTCAAAAGCAGTGGAAGGCTACCAGTGGCTGGCAAACAACACAGAGAACGATACTGTCGTCCTGGCCTGGTGGGATTATGCAGACGGGATCAAGGAGATAGGGAACCGCGAAGTTGTGATTAATGAGGCATCCAAGAACATCCAAAATACTGTTGGAGGCTATGCAGACTCCGGAAAGCCCTGGCATAAGATAGAATATGCTCTCTGGTATCCCTATGAGTCCGAAGAGAAGGTAAACGATGTGGCTTCTTTCTTCCTATCAGAAAACGCAACGTCTGCCGGGGAGATCGCACAGAAGTATGGGGCCAACTATGCACTGGCAATGTCTGATGATATGGGCAAGTACTTCGCTGTATTGATGGCAAATGGCAGCCATTTTACCGATTACGTGAATGTTCCGGATTATCACAGATCAGGCAATTTCGATATTATGTCTAATCTGAAAAAGGAAACCATCTATACAAAAATGGTTGCTGGCGACAATATAGAAGGATTCTCCAAAGAATTTGACAACGGCCAGATCAGAATTTATAGGATTAGCTGAGTTCTGCTTTTTGAATAGGAATGGCAGGGTCAAGGTGGTGGCAGCGGTTTTCTGATGCTGCTATCATTTTCCATTTTCTCGCATCAATATGCTGCAGGGCGAAGGAACAAATATTATTATAGCAATGGCAAAATTGAATTAGTACAATGAAGCCAGGTGATATGAAAAGATGTCCGCCATAATTCTTGCTTCGGTATCAATTTTAATCATAGTGATTCTCTGCGCAATCGCACTTGTGTTTGCCAACACGCCTATCACACGGAGGACTATAAAGGCCGAGATTGATATCGATGCGCCTGCCAATGAGGTATGGAATGTCCTGCTCGACTTCGAGGCATATCCACAATGGAATCCATTCATTCGCCAAGTAACCGGGAAGGCCGAGCCAGGGGAGAAGCTAATGATTCAGATGCGCTTGGGCAATCGTACCATGACTATTTCGCCAACCGTTCTTTTCAGGCAAGAGCAACGCGGGCTGCGCTGGTTGGGAAGCCTTCTCGTTCCTGGAATATTCGATGGTGAGCACAGTTTTGTAATCGATATGCTCGGCGAAAGAAAATCGAGTTTTACTCAAAGTGAAAATTTTAGTGGGCTCTTGATACCGTTTTCTAAAGGCCTGTTAAACAAGACTGCGAAAAGTTTTAACGAGATGAATCAGGCGCTTAAGGAACGAGCAGAGAGGATCGATTGAATTACTGCGTCCTGAGGGCGCGGCTTCCCATTTCATGGCCAAAATCTGCCTCATTGATATGTGATGTGGTAGTTTTGACTTTATGGGCGAATCGTATGCAATAGCACTCAAGAAAGCGTTTAGTGAATAGGAGGGAGGCAAAAGTCATCTGGATGTAGGAGGGAAAATGGCCATCGACCTTTGCCAACACACCATACGTCATTTGTCGATATAAGCCTTTCGCCCCATAAGAACCAACGCCCGTAGCTTAAGAGCGATCCGAAAACCGCATAATCGAAGTCTCAGGCAGGCCAGCGCCGAATCCACAGCGCCCTAATAGGCTGGAGCCAAACACCGTAGTGATGGCCTGATCCTGCCCGAAGCTCGACATTAAGCCGGGCTTGGAGGCGGCACGAGCACTGGAATCGAACACAGTGTCCGTCTTACGGGAACCCTTTTCACATGGGCCTCGTGCTCGCCCTTTCGCCTTCGGCTTATTGCCGCAACACGCCCCGACCGTGTATTAGCGCGAGATCTCCAGCAGATTACTGCGCCTTTCACAGCGCGCAACTTTTTCAGCCTGCCGAAGTATCAGCCTCACAGGCTCCAAACCCGAATGCAATGCCACGAAGACATGCATCTCCTGTACCAAGAGGATCTTGATCGGCCAGCCCTAGGAGCTACCGCGTGCCGCCCCACGGAGGAGCAAACACCTCAATCGCCTTGTCATCAGAGCATCATCGGATACGTTAAGCCCACGGCACGCCCGCCACCCTATAATGGCATGAAGCGGCAAACTATCTATATAATCATTATAGATACTTGTAGTTGGCGGTCGAGCGCCTTCGTATGGGAGAAACGACCAGAATAATGTTACAGAGCACTAGATTTCAGTCTCTGGTATAATAAATACTAGCTCCTTAAAAACATGCTTCTGGAAAGCAGAGTTTAATTGCGAATAGAGGGCTCAAGGAGCTCTATCAGTCTCCTTATCATGAAGCATATAGGGGGCATCTCGATGACCGTGGCCGACCTTTTCCCCGATCTTCGCCCGACGGTCACCATCGCCATCCCGTCTACGATGGCAAAAAGTTCCGTATCCCAGGCAGGGTCCTTGTAATCGGTGGAGATCTGCACCATCTCCTCGTACATCCCCGAAAGATCCCTGCCTATGGCGTGAACCATAATTCCCGAACCGGAAAAGCTGTCTTTATCGGCTGTGAGGATAGTGAGGTTCACCCTTTTCCTTGCAGTTTTAAGGTCGTCTGCCATGGACAGGAGAACCTGGGAGTCCTTCGATATCATAAGAATGTCCTTCCTGGCATTCCTGACCATGGTCTTCAACCTGCTCTGGATGCCCCTTTCGCTGCGGATGGACCAAATGCCGTTCACGGACCAGTAAGGCGAAGATGGCTTTGTCTCCATCTGAACCTCCTTGAGCTCGTCGACCAGCCTATCTATGGAGCTGCCGTAGTCCTTCTTTATCGAACCGAACACCTCCGCGGCATCCTGGGCCTTGAAGAAGGTGGGCACTCCCTCCTGTACTTCTATAAATCCCCTCCCGGCCAAAGCCTCTAGCACTGTATAGATCCGCCCTTGAGGAACCCCGGAGATCTCGTGGATCTCCCTGGCGGTGCCCCGACCGAGGTCTACCAGGGCAGCATACGCCTTTGCCTCATATTCGGTAAATCCATGTCCTTTTAGGCGCTGTATAACCTCAGGCTGCATTACAACTCACCTCAGTTGTAGGTGATTTAAATGTTTTGTCGGTTATCCTCCCTGTAAAAAGGAGGATATATCATGCCTATCATGAAAAACGGAACACACGGACCCATGCCCTATACAGAGGCCCGCCATCTCCTCAATCCTTTGAGAACGCTGATTCAATCTCCTAAAAAGCTCATAAAGCTCCTTGATCTCAAGCCTGACTCTACGGTTCTGGAGCTGGGACCCGGTGCGGGCTACTTCAGCCCTGAGCTAGCCAGGGCCGTGCCCGAGGGAAAGCTGGTCCTGGTGGACGTTCAGCAAGAAATGCTCGACATGGCCAGGGAACGCCTCCAGGGCGGGGGATTTGAAAATGTTGAGTACTACAGAGGGGATGCCGCCTCTTTGCCCGTGGAGAGCGAATCCTTCGACGCGGTGTTCCTGTCGATGGTGCTCGGCGAGGTGCCCAACCGGGAAGCTTGCTTGAAGGAGATCCGCCGAGTGCTGCGTCCGGATGGTCTTCTCTCAGTCACTGAGATGATGGACGATCCAGACTTTATTCCCATGCCCGAGATGCTGAGGTCGATTGAGGCTGCGGGCTTCGAGCTCAGTGCAAAGCATGGAGGTCGCTTCTACTACACAGTTAATGCGAGGAGATCTGCCTGACGACCAGCCTAATAAACTCAGGTGCTGAAATGCTTGAAAATGGAAAAGACTCATGCAGTTGCCCGAGGGTCCGGTGTGAGAGGCACGGGAGATGTCAGGAATGCACCGACCACCATGCGAGGCGCGGGAAGCTGCCGTACTGCAAGAGAGAGCGCAGCTTCCTCTGGGAAAAGCTCATTCGATCCGTAGGTAGATGGCCATTCTTTCGATGAACCTTTTTTGCAGGACGGACCAAACCTGAGGCAACAAAAAAAAGAGAATTGAGGTCTTCTGCCTCCCTTCATCAGCTATCCAGCTGAGGTAGACGAAAATTCTGTCATCAGGGAAATCCATTCCCGTTATCTTCTGGTACTTTCAGCAGGAGGGATTGAAAAATGGAGAAAAATGAAACAGCAAAACCGTGGCGTTTCAAGGCTGGCGTCAATTGTTGGGTCGATGTCCTGGCCTTCCTGACATTCGTGATATGTGCGGTCTCGGGATGGGCGCTCATGGCCCTTCGTTCCAGCAAGCACGGCATGCAAACAGGATTGCTGAACTCAGAGATGATGTGGGGGATACCGCACTACGAGTGGATGAACCTCCATAACCTCATCGGCTGGATCTTTGTGGCCCTTGTGTCCATCCACCTGATCATGCATTTGCGCTGGGTTGTCAGGGCGTGCTCCAGCTTAAGGTTAAGCAAAAAATTTGGAGGATAATCAAACTGCGTGCGGCCACCCCACCCTAAACGCCCATGTGCCTCAGGACAATGGCACGTATGAGGCAAATGAAAAACAAGATCTATCGACATCGTAAGTATTGTTTTTCATGGGAAAGGATGGGGTATGCTTCGGGCCGCACGCCCTCACGCTGGTTTTTATGGAATCCAGAAATCGTCGAACTTTCGTTGCCCCGATCCCATTGATCAGAATTATCGTAACTCTGTTTTCGGTTCCAGAGAGTTCTTGTTAATCAAATCTAAGAAAAAATGAAAACCGGGCGAGGGTTCACTTCATCCCCGACCTGAAGGTCGGGGTATTCGTGACCCTCTGCACTCCCGATGTAATAAAATAGAACGTGGGTGAGTGAGCTAGATCTAGGCTCTAAGTAGTAGTCTTGCTCTTGGCGATGTACTTGATCAGCTCCGGGCTGATCCTGGCCTTCTTCTGAATCTGCTCTGCCACGTCATCGAGGGTTGTGCCACTGGCGGCCAGTACATTGATCTCTTTCAATATGTTTTCATCAACGGTGTAGTACTCGTCCAGGTCCTTTCTGTGGCCCCACACGTCGCCTTCTACCATCTCAATGCCCTGCATATCCAGGAATACCTGGATGGCATTGGATGTGGTCTTGTGGTAGGATGGCGGCACCTGAATCATTCTCAGCCTGGGGCATCTCTGCATCAGATTGAGGAAGTCTACATTGCTAGCTCTGAAGGCCAGATGGACAGTCTTCTCATTAGGATTTAAATTGGGAATTTCGGTCCTTGCGCTGATTACTCTAAGTCTCATTTTAGCACTCCAGGCAGTAAGACGCTTAGATAATATTAATAGACACTTCCGTAGAACATGTTGTACACATCAGACTAAAACGATTTCAAGAGACCAATCCTCAATAAAAATTTGTAACATAGCGCGGCTGAGGGTGTATTTTATATCCCAAATCCAACGCCGATATATTGGGAGATTGGGAAAAATTGGCCAAGAGAGCGAAGCATAGCGATGCCGTCATGACCGGCATCCTCGTTACCAGGTTCAAGATGGGCCAGATCGATGTCGAGGACCTGGAGACGATGGCGGCGGATGAGTCACGGGTAGAGAGGTGCTCGGCGGCGAGGAAGGTGCTGGAAGCGGTTAGAGATTCGCCTGCTCTTCCCAGCCAGCAGGACGCCCTACCGATACCAGATCCTCTGCTTCAAAGACGCTAAAGCGAGGCTTCAAAGCTCTTCCAGCTTTTCGATACCCACCTTCTTAACAATGGGCTTCCAGATCTTGTCCGCCATCCAGGCCGGTGCGTTCTTGGGCTTGTCCACCTGCACCCTCGATCCCTCGAATAGGTGCACCTTCTTCGTGCCCCGCTCCCGGAGTCGAATGTCTGTGTGGCCTTTGTTGGCTGCCTTCAGGGCTGCCTGCCTGGGTGCTTTGCCGGTAAAAACTCCAATCTCATCGCCTTTCTTGTCCCTGAGTGCGTAGTTTTTCATCTCTTTCTCGACCATTATTTTTCCTCCATAAAAACTCCAATGGCATTGCAAGCTGAAATGATATCAACTTTGAGGTAGCAAAGATGCATCTATCGCCTACTGTTTCCCATTTTTTTCCTGTAGCAGCGCCTGCACATCCGCATGCATACCGGCGAGCTTCCGGGTGACGGGATGCTGCGGGCCGTATTCCTGCTCAGCCAGCCCTTTGATCCGCCAGATATCGGAGAGGAGCTTGCCGATCTCCTTCGTTACGTACTTGCGATTTTGCTCGGTCATGAATCCTCTAGCATTGCAGCTATGAAGTGATTATTTATCTTTCGTGGTATTCAAAGGCCAACAGAGATATTTTTTCGCCAATAGGAACTGTTATGCCGTTATCCTCCAGCCGAGCTATGCCTTCCTCAATATAGGTGATCCAGATCTTCTGATTGCTTTGTTCAGAGGCCTTACGATACTGAGACTCGATCTCCTCATAGATCGCATCAAAATCGAGACCGACAGACACCAATGCCATGCAATCCGGAGCATCCCCTGGCCGGTTGGCGATCAGCTTCATGATGAAGATGTCCTCCACCGAGGCATTCCTAACCGTCAGGCTGCCGAAGGACCTGGACCGAACGGCCCTCTGCCACATAGCCTCGGAAAGGCTGAAGTCGTAGGAGATACGCTCGGCGAAGATGTCCAGGTTGCGCCCGCCCTTCACGGCCAGCCGGTTGACGCCCAGCCGCTCATGCCTCTTCTCCGGGCCGACGATCTGGAAGCCCAAAGCTTTGACCGCGCCAAGCAGGGTCTCCTTGTCTTCTTCGCTCCTGCAGACGACATCGATATCCTTGGTGGCGTCCTTCAGACCCAGCTCCAACATCACGGCCCCACCGATGAGCAGGGCCTCGACCCTCTGTTCAAGAACCTCGCCGAGCTGCTCAAACAGCTCATTGATCTCCTCTCGCCTGGAGATCTTGTCAGAGCTTGATATCATAGAGATCCGTCCTGTCCTCGATGTCTTCCAGGGTTGGATAGCCCTTGATTCTCTCGCCCTGCAATGCCGCTTTCAGATCCTTCATCATGGGATGATCGATGCCTTCCAATTTATCCCTGTTCTTCAGATAGAATAGTATGCAAAAAAGCTTCTGACGGTAGTCCTCAGCGGAGTCGAGGGAGTGGATGAAAATCTCTCGAATGGACAGCTCCCTCTTGGGCAGGGTGTAGTAATTATCCCTCAAGCCAAGCTCGATCCCGTAGTCCTCGTAGGCGCTGAAAGAGGTAGGTGTAGCGTCCTGAAGGCGTATGCTCTTGAAGAGCACGCTGTCTCTGTAGCTCTTCAAGAGCAAGGCTTCCCTGGGGACGAGGCGCATGGCCTGGTATTCCTGGAGGGCAGCCACGAAGCCTTGGATCTCCGGCCAAACAATTTCGTTCAAGGAGTAGAGATAGGCTCTGTCCTTTTTGGTGCGCTTCACTGCGCCCAGACGGATGAAATCCTTGAGATAACGGTATATTGTCTTTCTCGGGATGCCTGTCTCCTCCTCCAGCATCTCGGCGTTCTTCTGTACGCTCTCGACTTGGGAGAGCAGATCAACCCGTCTGTCGGCGAACAGGAGCGGAAAGGGAGAGGCTCGGTGGGAAAAGTAAAGCCTCTTGAATGCCTCGGCAGGCGGAGTCTTGGCCAAGGCTATCTCTTTGCCCTCACGCCCCAGCAGGCCCTTATCCACGAGGCCGGTAACTACTCGGGACAGGGTTTCGGGGCAAAGGTCCAGGGCCAGGGAAAGATCTGCAGGATGAAGGGCTCGCCCAGATCCGGCAACGAGCACCAGGGCCTTGATCTCACTCTCGCTGAGTCTCATTAGTCTCACTATTCGTCGATCATTTATATAAGCTTGACGTATCATGAGAAATTAGTCGCTTAACTCGTTGGATTGCGAAGAGCGGAGCGAGAAGCCCCCATCCTTTAGAAAAGGGATGAAAGCGGATTTCTTTTGCCCAAAGCGAGATAAAGAAGCAATATCCAAAGGGGTAATCAGATGGACCACGAATCAATCCTCCGCCTCATCGCAGAACTGCGCCGCCGCCACGGAGAGCTCGAGGGCGTGGAGGCCAAGGCCGCCCACACGGGCACCCCTGCCGACCTCTTCAAGCCACTTTCCGCATTCGCCAACCGGCCAGGCGGCGGGGTCCTGCTCTTCGGCCTGGATGAGGACGCTGGCTTCAAGGCTGTGGGCGTGGGCAACCCCCGCAAGCTGCAAGAGGACCTGAGCGGCCTGGCAGCCCAGATGGAGCCGCCCCTGCGCCCCAGCTTCTCCGTGGAGGAGATCGAGGGAGGAACAGTGGTGGCCGTAGAGGTCCCGGAGATCTCCTACGACCAAAAGCCCTGCTACCACCGCCCGCATCGCCTGCAAGAGGGCTCCTTCATCCGTGTGGGGAACTCCACGCGCCGGATGAGCGACTACGAGATCTACAGCTTCATAAGCTCCCGCACGCAGCCTATGTTCGACGAGGAACCGATCCTCAGAGCCACGCTGCAGGACCTGGACAGAACGAAACTGGAGGATTATCTGGCGCGGAGAAAGGAGGCGCGGCCCAATGCCTCTTACTGGAATCTGCCTTTTGAACAAATTTTGAAGCAGCTCCAGATAGTCGGCGAAGTTGATGGTGTCCTGCATCCTACACTTGCCGGGCTGCTGATGTTCGGCGTTTATCCCCAGATCTTTGAGCTTCAGCTCTTCATAGCTTATCTGCAATTTTACGGCACCACGACTACAGAGGAAGCCCCATCAGGAGAGCGTTTCCTGGATAACCGCAAATTCGAGGGCACGATAAAAGAGATGATTGACGGCGCTGTATCCTACGTGATGGCCGGTATGCGCAAGGGCAGCCTTATACGGGGCGTCACCAGGCAGGACATTCCTGAGTACCCGGAGGTGGCCTTGCGAGAGGCCATAATCAATGCTGTAGCCCACCGGGATTACAGCCCATTCGTGCGCGGTAGCCATATTCAGGTGCGGATGTTTGCCGACCGCCTGGAGGTCGAGAACCCCGGCGGACTCTATGGCAGAGTGACTGTCGATAAACTACAGGAGGGGCAGTCTACCAGGAACCGGCTGCTCATGCATCTGATGGAGGATGTCCACCTGGTGGAGAACAGGGGCAGCGGGATAGATGCCATGCAGGATGCGATGCAGAAGAGGGGGCTGCCAGCGCCGGTGTTCGAGGACAAGAGGACGGCGTTTCTGGTGAGGTTCTATCAGGTGATGCCTGCGGAGCTTTCGGAGGAAGAGCTGAGAGTCATCGACTACGTGAAGGAGCATGGCTCTATCAAGAGGGCTGATGCCCAGAAGCTGCTTGAAGTTAGCGATAGAAGGGCAAAGTACGTACTTGAGAAGATGGAAAAAGCGAGGCTCTTGCGCCAAGAGGGGCAACAGAAGAGCGCACGTTACCTGTTGCTCTAAATATGGACAATTTATGGACGAGGAATTATTGTCCATAAATCTCATTATCCTTGGTGGCTTTGCAAATATCCGGACTGAGGGGCTGAACACCTTCTTAGGAGTTGTAACAAAATAACATAGGTAATTTTCATCTCTTTTCATTTGGCTTAATTGTATAATTCCATTCTCCATGGAATTTCTCAACTGTTAGGTTTATTTCGTTTAATTCATTATCAGATATTTTAACGCCTTTAGGATAGACTTTCTTATCCATGCCGCACTCAATACGAAGCCCTTTTTGGGTAGTAGTTGCTGCAATGAGATTTACAATGACTTCATGGCTAATTAATGGCTTACTTCTCCAGTTTTGGGTGATGAATGAAAAGAGTCTATGCTCAATCTTATTCCATTTGCTTGTTCCTGGAGGAAAATGTGATACAGAGATCTCTAATCCTGAATCGTCTGCAAGTTTCTGAAGTTCAATCTTCCACAATCGAACGCGATAGCCATTAGAACCGCCAGAGTCGGCTGTGATAAGAAGCTTGTAGGCATCTGGATAAGCAATTTTTCCCATCGTATTCCACCATTGCCGTATACTTTCTACTGCAAAAGCTGATGTATCATGATCAGTTCCCACACTGACCCAACCTTCATTGCGTGAAATGTCATAGACTCCATAGGGATTTACCTTTCCCAAAGCAGGTATTTTAAAATCATGAACAAACACTTTTTCCGGATTGCCTTTCAGGTGAAATTCACGTCCACCATTCTTGAAATTTCCAACAAGCTCCTTCTTTTTCGTATCTACAGAGATCACAGGTTGGTCGTAATTTGTAAATAATTTAGTTTTATTGTTTATGAATATAAATTGGGCGTTTCTATCCGGATGGTTGTCTCCTTCAATTACTTTTTGATTCGACTGCAGACAGTAGCCTTGACTGTGAAGAATATCAGCTACTCTCATATGACTGACGTTATGACCCATACTTTTAAGTTCGCGCGCCAATTTCCTGGTGCTCTTGCAAGTCCAGCGCAAAGGGGACTCAGGATCTCCTCGAGTAGTAGGTTCTATCAGACTATTAAGATCAGATAGCAAGGTCGGGTCCGTATCAATTAGTTTTTTTCTTCCGCCACCTTGCTTTCTAATTTTGCCTGATTCTATTACTTCTGGTTCTTCCTCCAATTCCTTGCATCCTTTAGAGATCGTTTCACTGGAAGCACCAGTCACCCGGGATACTTTTTCTATTCCGCCCCATCCAATAGCTTTTGCCTCTGCAGCAAGAAACAATCGCCTGGCCTTCTCATTGAAAAACGGTTTGATTAAATTGTATCTACGTTGGATTTCGTTTGGTTCATCCATACAACTTAATAGCGTACATCTGATATAAAAAGTTACTTAAACTATTTTGTTACGATCACTTAGTTGGCATCTCGAAGGATTCGTATCTCCTGATACACCCATATGAAATAGCGAGGAACCCTCTTTAGTGAACCATCAATACCGGTACCTTGGAATTGCGGATCACTTTCTCTGCAACACTCCCCATCAGGAACTTGCTTATGCCGGTTCGTCCTAAGCGACCCATTACTATTAAGTCCATATCGGAATTTTCAGCAACGTTCATGATTTCAGTAGCTGGTTGACCTTCGACCATTTTGGCCTCGAACGGAACTCCGGACTTTTGCGCCATCTCACCAACGATTTTTAGCGTATCGTTACTGCATTCTCGCAATGATTTTTTAATTCCTTCGACCACATTGTCTGCAATGTTCCAGCTAACTCCACCTATGCCCTCATATTCTTTCGCAACATCTATTACAAAAAGAGCCATGACCTTTCCATTAGTCTTTTTGGCCAATTCAATACCGGCTTCTGCAGCTTTTTGGCTATGCTTAGATCCATCCACTGCCAATAGAATTTTTTCGTACATTTTGATCCCCATACTATATATCGCCTCATGAAATATATGTAAGTTTCCTGCAAGATTGACTTCATCGGATGCAATGAACAAACCGTAAGCTACACCTTCGTACGTGGGATGAACGCTGAGTTCATTACTATATAATCTTCCCGCCTTACACAGGACAACTATGTATTTCTAATATCCTCATCATATCCCGTTCCAATTACGGTAACAAAAAGGAAGTTAAGCTAAATTTTTTCAACCTCTTTTTCGACGACTTTCGCCTCATTCTCTAGGTTTTTTATTTCTCGATCAAACCGCTTGAACAGGAAGACTTTGGCGAAGTCCGTTAAAACGAAGGAAGCCATGGCGTAAGCCCATACGAATAGTGCAAGCTTCCAGCCGATAGGTGGTATGAGCAGGCCGTAGACTGCAATAATGGTCGCCACGGCCTGTGTGCCCAAAACCGCAGCCAGCAGTATATTGCTAGGTCTGTAGGACCAGAAATGGCCTTTCGTCCTGGTTATAAATATAAGAAAATGCCCAGCGACAGAGAGCTTGAGGTACATCATTGATTGGAGCATATCCAAGGAGAGGTGCAGAATATCTATGCCAATGGAAAGAAATAAGAATGAGGACACTGTGCCTACCAGGCCCAAAAATGTGGCCATGTCCAGCACCGATGTCATATCCCAACGACTCGGCTTCGGCGCATACTCTGCTCGGTCATAGGCTATGGACATTATGGCAAAATCGTTAAGCAAAGCCAGCAATACTATCATGATGGCCGTCACCGGATAAAAGTTGAAGATGATTATCGATAGAGTAATGAAGAACAGTACTCTGATGGTCTCAGCTATGCGGTAAGTGGCGTAGCTGTTCATGCGTTGAAATATCTTGCGGCTTTCTTTGATGGCGTCAATGATGACGGACAGCCCCGGTCTGGTTAGAACGATTGCAGCTGCAGACTTGGCGGCGTCTGTTGCACCCGAGACTGCAATACCGGCATCGGCTTTCTTCAAGGCAGGTGCATCGTTTACTCCGTCCCCGGTCATGCCGACTATATGTCCTCTGGCCTGAAGCAGCTCTACTATCTTGAATTTGTGCTCAGGAAATACTTGGGCAAAACCGTCTGCCTTTTCGATGATATCCGTGGCCTCTTCGTCCGGTTTGCCGATGAAGTCCGATGCGGGTCCAATATTGGTTCCGAGACCCACCATCCGAGCGATCTCTTTGGCTATAGCAACGTGGTCGCCGGTGACCATTTTTATTCGTACACCCAATGACTGAGCAGTCTTGATGGTCTCCGCAGAATCTTCTCTGGGCGGATCTTGAAGAGCAATAAGACCCACATAGCGCCAGACACCTTTAGGGTCCGTGCTGGCAACGCCCAGAGCTCGGTAGCCCTTGGAAGCGAAAGTTTCTACATTCTGGTCTACTGAGGAGTCCTGGGTGCTATTTGCTACTAATGAGACTATGGCCTGAGGTGCACCTTTGGCTGTTTTGAAGCTGCCTTGAGGACCCTCTATTTCGGCTTCAGTCCTCTTGGAAACGGGATCGAATGGTTTGAACTTGCCCAATTTGTAGCTGCCTGGTTCAACCTGTTCTTCTCTGCTCTTCTTTATGATGGCGATATCGATGAGATCGCCGTCCTCCTCTCGGGAGGCTAAGGTGCCAAACAGCAGTACATCCTTCTCGGAAAAGCCCTCGAAGGGCACCACCTCTGCAACGGTAATGGCATTCTGAGTTATGGTGCCGGTTTTATCTGAGCAGAGGACATCCACCCCGGCCATCTCCTCGATGGCTGCCAGCCTGCTTACAATAGCCTCTTTCTTGGCGAGCTGCATTGCGCCCACTGCCATGGTCACGGACAGAACAGCCGGAAGGGCGGCGGGTATTGCAGCCACTACCAGCACCAGGGCGAACTGCAAAGTCTGAAGAAAGCTTTCATGTCTCATAGTGGCTACAACGAATACTAGAGTCACCAGGGCTACGGCCAGAATTATCAGATAATCTCCAATCTTGACTACCGCCTTCTGAAAATGGCTCGGTGACTTGGCCAATTCTACCAGCTTGGCAGTGCGGCCAAAGTAAGTATTCATCCCCGTAGCAAAGACCAGGGCGGTCATCTCTCCCTGACGGACTATTGAGCCGGAGAAAGCAACGTCAGAGACCTTTTTATCCACAGGCAGTGATTCACCCGTCAGGGAAGATTCGTCTACCTGCAGAAAATCACCCTCTATGAGCTTGATGTCTGCCGGGACGATCTCACCCAAACGGACTCTAACTAAATCACCGAGTACAAGCTCTCGAGATGGAACGCCTTTCCATTGACCATCTCTCAGAACCCTGGCCGTAGGTGCAAGCCTCTCCTTCAAAAGTTCAATGGCATTGTCGGCTTTATGCTCCTGCCAGAAGCCGACCACGCCGTTCATGAGAAGAAGCAAGAAGATGATGGCAAAGTCGTCCCAGCGACTCAGTATCGCGGAAAGAATGGCTGCAGCCTCAATCATCCAGGGAATGGTCCCCCAAAAGTAGCCCAGGAATTTTATAAGCGGATTGGCCTTCTTCTCCGCAATCTCGTTCGGGCCGTATTTCTGAAGCCTCTCTATTGCATCTGATGAGGACAGGCCGTTTCTACTTGAGAATAGCTTTGCCATAAGGTCTGCTGAGGGCGCACTCTTGGCCTCATCGGCGCTAATAGTAAGACTTGTGTCCATCTTTGCTCAATGATATTTAACACCTTATTCAATAATTAAACTGTCGATCTATTCCTATACCGGCCTTTTGGCCTTCGAAACCCGGGTGAAAAGGAAGCTTTCGAATAAGACCATTATTAAGCTCGGTACTGCGAGATTCAAGATCTAAAATTAATTCGGGCATTAAATCCCATATTGACTTAAGAATGTTGGAAACATTATAGATAATTTGAAATATCTTCCTGACCTATTAGATAGTCTACGTGATTGTTCTATGAAATTAAATGTTGGATTTGTAGGATTTGACGGTACCGAGAGCAAGAGGGCTATTCTTGCCATCCACCAAGTCAAGGAAGCGGAAGGAATTGAAGGCGATATGAACGTGCTGCTTCGTAGCCCTCATGGCAGGGCAAAGAGCATGCTTAGCAAGCTCACAAGGATGTGCAATGTAAGAGCCTTCCTAACAGATGAGAAAGACAGAACTGGTTGGGAGAATGTTGGGGCAAGGATAGAAGGCGGCTATGACGATTTTTTTAAAGAATCTGGCGTAATAGTCGTTGGCACTCCCAGGGGCCAGGAGTTACCTAACGTAGAGGCGAGCATAGCCCACGACTGCAATATGGTGCTAATGGGGGGGGCTCACAGAGGCGATATACTCAATGGTCTGGCTGAGAAGAACATTGAGATTACCGAGAAGGTCGGGGAAGACCTGAGACGAGAGTTCTTCTTCGGACTGGAGAATTACGATCGATTTCTCAGAGCTTCTCCAAAACTGGTCCAATGCACAAGCTGTAACACTACCGCCTTATGTAGGGCCGTCCTGGCCGCGAGGCCCCTTGGCCTTCGTGCTGTTTTGGGCAACCTGGATCGCAGGAGCGCGGATCCTCACGACATCGTCAGGGTGTCTCCCAATGCCATTCAGTTCGGGAGCGGTGTGGGCCATCAGGGGAAAGATGCAGCTACTGTTTTTAAGGATGTGAAGTTCTCGGTCAGGGCCAGCAAAGTTCCGATTACCATGCCGCATGTACATCAACTGAACTTCGTTTTTGAGGGAGAGCAAAAACCCGAGACGCTGCTCGAGCAGATCTCCAACACCAGGCGTGTGGTAATAGTTCCCTACAATGATGCAGGAAAGAAGCATGAATGGACGGGCGAAATTTTGGAGGCTTTTGTATCCAGCTTCGAAAGACCTATCAGCCCCGAGATTTTCGAGCTGCTTATTTCAGATGCAATAATTCCCTTTAAGCTGGGCGATTACACAATAATGCAAGTAGTCATGCTTGTAGAGCAAATGTCCATTCCCGTGCCAAATTACGCCGAGGCATACCTCCTGTTCTGCGGATTTCCAGCAGACAAAGTTCACAGCGCTGTGGACAGGGCACTGGGTGTGGTCCATGGAGTTTGGCCGGATAAACTGGCCTGACTAATCCTTTAATCCATTTCTATAATCTTGTATGAGTGGAACTATGCCGGGAAAAAGAAAATTCACGCTCTGGTTCGATGAGATACTCATCGAGGATATACCGTTGGTTGGCGGAAAGAATGCTTCTTTAGGAGAGATGTATCAGGACCTCACGTCTCAAGGGGTCAAGATTCCCAATGGGTTTGCAACGACTTCGGAAGCTTATTGGCATTTTCTCAATTCCGCTGGCATCCTGGACAAGTTGAAGGAGGTCATGTCGGGTCTGAATAAGGCTGATGTAAAAGACCTGGCAGCAAGGGGGAAGAGAGCACGCGAGTTGATTCTAGAATCTGATCTACCCGAAGATATGTGGATGGACATCAAAGAAGCCTATGACAAGCTGGGTGAAGAGTACGGTACCGACCCGGATGTAGCCGTGCGAAGCTCTGCAACGGCGGAGGATTTACCCACGGCATCCTTTGCCGGTCAGCAGGAGACTTTTCTCAATGTTCGCGGGTACAAAGAGCTCAAGGAAGCTTGCATAAAATGTTATGCATCCCTTTTTACAGACCGCGCCGTGTCATACCGGATAGACAATGGCTTCGATCAATTCAAGGTGGCCCTATCCATAGGAATCATGAAGATGGTTCGATCAGACCTAGCATCAAGTGGCGTGATCTTTACCCTGGACACTGAGACCGGCTTTAGGGATGTGATATTCATCACAGGTGCATATGGCCTTGGCGAGAACGTAGTACAGGGGGCCGTTGCCCCTGACGAGTTCTATGTATTCAAGCCCACTTTCCGAAAGGGCTTCCGGTCCATAATCAGGAAGAGCCTGGGAGAGAAGAAGATAAAGATGATCTACGGCACTGGTGAGTCTAGGGCTCTAACCTACAACGTAGACGTCCCTGATGAGGATCGCAGGAGGTTCTGCATATCAGATGACGATATTCTTACCTTGGCCCGATATGCTACGATTATAGAGGACCACTACGCAAAGAAGGCCGCGAAGGACACGCCCATGGACATCGAGTGGGCCAAGGATGGCAGGACCGGCGAGCTTTTCATAGTCCAGGCCAGGCCTGAGACTGTCCAATCTCAGAAGACGAGGGACATTCTGGAAACATACCACATGGAAAAGAAAGGACCTGTTCTGATTACTGGAAGGAGTATCGGAGAAAAAATCGCTAGTGGCAAGGCGCATATTATGTCCGATGTGGCACATCTCTCATCCTTTAAGCCCGGCGAGATTCTGATCTCGGACACAACCACCCCAGACTGGGAGCCGGTAATGAAAATAGCTGCAGCCATAGTGACCAACACCGGAGGAAGGACGAGCCACGCAGCCATCCTCAGCAGAGAGTTCGGAGTACCCGCCGTGGTTGGGGCTGAAGGAGCCCTGAAGAAGATCAAGACGGGCCAGGAGGTTACAGTGGATTGCTCCGAAGGGGATGTTGGAGTTGTCTATGATGGCAAGCTGCCATTCCATGTGGAAAAGACCATTCTAAAAGACGTTCCAAGACCGAAGACAAATGTGATGATAAACCTCGGAAACCCTGATGTGGCTTTTTCTGTTTCTTTTATACCGAACGACGGGGTGGGCCTGGCAAGGCTTGAGTTCATCATCTCCAGTCAGATAAAGGTCCATCCTATGGCCCTTCTGCACCAGGATAAGGTAGCGGATGCTGCTGTGCGTAAGGAAATAGATGACCTTGCTTTCGCCTATAACAACAAGAGCGATTACTTCGTAGAGAAGCTCGCCCAGGGCGTGGGTACAATCGCCGCCGCCTTCTATCCAAAACCAGTAGTTGTCCGCACCAGCGACTTCAAGTCAAACGAGTACGCGAATCTCATCGGGGGAGAGTATTTCGAGCTAAAAGAGAACAATCCCATGATAGGGTTCAGGGGTGCTTCCAGGTACTATAGCGAGCGATACAGAGAGGGGTTTGCCCTGGAGTGCAGCGCTTTAAAACGAGTACGAGAAGTCATGGGACTTGACAATGTCATCATCATGATTCCCTTCTGCCGCCGTGTGGAGGAGTGTAGAAAAGTCCTGGAGGAGATGGCAAAGAACGGCCTGAAGAGAGGAGAAAAAGGACTTTCGGTCTATATCATGTGCGAGATTCCAAGCAACGTCGTGCTGGTGGAGGAATTCTGTCAGTTGGTAGATGGTATCTCGATAGGTTCCAATGACTTGACTCAGCTCACACTCGGAATAGACAGAGACTCAGAGATTCTGGCCCAAGAGTTTGATGAGAGGGACCCAGCGGTAAAGAAGATGGTGGCCATGTCCATAGAGGGAACCAAGAAAAGTGGACGACACAGCGGTCTGTGTGGTCAGGCTCCCAGCGATTACCCTGAGTTCGCACAGTTCCTGGTAAGAGAAGGGATAGACTCCATATCTATCAACCCGGACTCGGTCATGAAGATCACTCTGAAAGTCCTGGAGACTGAGAAGTCTCTCGGTATGTGAATAAAAGTTCTCCATAAAGAGGAAAACTGCCTTGGCAAAAGCCGACTCAAAAAAATTTGCAAATCTTCCACAAGAGCTGGAAGGACTGGAGGATCTTGCTTTCAATCTCTGGTGGAGCTGGCATCCAGAGGCCAGAATGCTCTTCAAGAGGCTGAACCGTGAGGCTTGGAAGGATGGCTATCATAATCCCATTAAGATGCTTGAGGAGATCCCTGAGGATGTCCTGCAATCCGCATCAAAAGATCCAGAATATCTGCGCCATTATCATGCCGTGATGGCCAGGTTTCAGGAGGATCTGGCTTCAAGCACGGGCTGGTTCCCTGAGAACGTCAAAGATCTTGGTTCCCTGCCCATAGCCTACTTTTCAGCCGAGTACGGGCTGCACCATTCCCTGCCTTTCTTTGCCGGTGGATTGGGCTTCTTAGCTGGGGATCACATTAAGGAGTGCAGCGATCTGGCCGTTCCGCTTGTTGCAGTCGGGTTCATGTATCCCGAGGGCTACATGCGTCAGAGGATTCGCTCCGACGGGTGGCAGGAGAATGTGGATGAGGTTCTGGACAGAGATTCGGCGCCTATTTCCAGGGTTATGAACGATGCAGGAGAACAGATCGTGGTCAAGGTCCCCTTCCTGGACCCGCCACTATTTGTGGCTGTCTGGAAGGTAGCAGTAGGACGGATATCGCTCTATCTACTGGACACAGATATTGATAGCAATGATCCATGGAACAGGGGAATATCTGCCCATCTCTACATAGGTGACATCGAACAGAGGCTGCGGCAGGAGATTGTCCTGGGCATTGGCGGTAGCGAGGTCCTGAGATCTCTGGGCATCAAGCATTCTGTGATGCATCTGAATGAAGGGCATCCTGCTTTCGCTCTTTTGGAAAGGATCAGGGAAAAGATGCAAGGCGGATTGAGCTATGAGGTCGCGGCTGCTCAGATAAAAGCAACCACGATTTTTACCACACATACGCCCGTTCCCGCGGGTCATGATGTCTTTCCCTTCCACTTCATGGACAAATATTTCAGCCGCTACTATCCGCTCTTAGGCCTGACGCGAGAGGATTTCATCCGTCTGGGCTTCAATCCAGCTGACCCGAACGCAGGGTTCAATATGACTGCATTTGCCCTCAGGATGGCCGGGCACCATAACGGCGTCAGCAAGAGACATGGTGAAGTAGCAAACCAGATGTGGTCGTCTCTCTGGCCAGCTCAGGAAACAGACGGGAAGGCGACTGATTATATCACTAATGGAGTGCACGTTCCCACTTGGATTGAACCCAAGATGGAGCTGCTTTTCGATAAATACCTTGGTCCCGATTGGTTGAAGGATCATGACAATAAAGCGGTTTGGGAGCGGATAGATGAAATCCCAGAGGCTGAATTATGGGACGTTCACCACCACTTGAAGGTTAAACTGATCGACTATATCAGGTACCGGGCCAGGAAGCGGTGGTTCGAAGATCGGGTCAGCCCAACAAATGTAGTTGCAGGTGGCGCTCTTCTTGAGCCTTACGCCTTGACCATAGGTTTTGCCCGACGTTTCGCTACCTACAAGAGGGCCGATCTGATATTTTTTGATAAAGAGCGTCTGAAGAGAATCCTCAACAACAGATGGCACCCTGTGCAGATAATATTTGCAGGAAAGGCCCATCCTTCGGATGATGCAGGGAAGAGGATTCTGCAGAAGGTTTTCAACTTTGCCCATGATCCGGAATTTGGTGGGCGGATCGCCGTTGTGGAGGATTACGGAGAGCTTCTGGCACAGTACATGGTACATGGCGTCGATCTTTGGCTCAATAATCCCATTCCGCCTATGGAGGCGTCTGGTACCAGCGGCATGAAAGCATGTTTGAACGGCGTTCCGCAGCTGAGCGTCCTGGATGGCTGGTGGATGGAGGGGTACAACGACAGAAACGGCTGGGCTTTCCAGGGTGCAGATGGCCCGGAAAGAGACGCAAAGGACGCTGGGGCCGTTTACGATATTCTGGAGAATAAGGCGATCCCCCTATATTATGAAAGAGACAGCAAGGGTCTGCCCCATTCATGGGCCCAGGTCATGAAAGAAGCCATGAAGAGCGTGGGGCCAGGGTTCTCTGCTCGGAGGATGGTCAAGGAGTACGTCACGTCCTTTTATCAGGAAGCTTTGCAACATGCCTGAACAGGCCGCGGTATGTAGGATTATCAAATCCTCCATCTCAATTGTGTAAGAATCGCTATTGAAAGAATCGCCAACATTAAAATCAAAACGATCACCGAGACAATAATATATTTTCTGGCCGCTCTAGCCTCAAACCATGTTTTGGGAAATATTCCCTGAGCCAAGAAAGTTATGACTCCCGCTAGGTTGATGCTTATAATGTTTACGAGAAAAAGAAGCAATGCCCCAAGAGCGAATGTTGTATATCCTGATCCCAGCAGTAAACCAAAGCTTACCAAAGGTGGGAGAAGGGCTACTGCCACCGCTACTCCTATGAGGGTCGCAGGGGCTCCTGAAGTAAAAGCCAATGCCCCAGCGGATCCGGACACCAGTGCGAGGACAACTTCCCCGAGACCTACACTAGTTCTGGACTCAAGTTCAGGAATATGTGGATCAACATGTAAGAAGAACCCAATGACAATGGAAAATGCTGCTGCAATGATGAGCCCAACAAAGTTTGTTCTCAAGGCGTTTCGCGCCAAGGAAATATCTCCTATAATTATGGCCAGAGATAGAGCGAGGTTAGGGCCCAACAATGGAGCAATAACCATAGCTCCTATTATGACTGCTACGTTATTATCCAATATGCCTATAGCTGCCAGAATAGATGAAAGTGCCACTAAAACCACGTAAACTTTAGTCAACCTTGATGCGACTATAATGTCCGAATAGAGTTCTTCCCAACTTAGTCTGGCGCTCTTCGTTTCCTGGCCCTCAATATGCTCGGCAGTTTTAATTGAAGAATTTACAGCGGTTTCATTTATTGGAAGAGATGCTTCAACAGGAATTATGTTTATCCGGAAACCCTCCTCATTTGAGAATTTCTCCTGCAAGGTATCAAGCAAAGACTGGCTCTCTTCGGCAAATGTGAGGATCTTCACAAGAAGCTGTCTTTCGGAAAAGCTGCCGTAACGGATGCCTCTTACTTGATGTTTCCAGATTCCAGTAATCGGCTGCATCCTCACATCAAACACGTCTTTTCTTTCGCTAAGCAGCTCTTCTATAGCTTCTCTTTTTTTCTCTGGAAGTATAATCTCAATCGAACGAAGCGCCATAAATAACACCATTTGATGGAAAGCTACTCTTGAGATCGACTCAATCTTGCTTCCGGAAAGCCTACTATATCCACGGTCTGTGAAGCAATTTTTATGTTTTCTGACTTCTCAATATCTTCAAGAATTTTCTGGCTAATTCTAGTGCGGGTTGTTCGCCGTTGTCTGACAGGTGTCACATATCGAGCTTTCAGCTCTATCCAGTTGTCTGTCAAACTAACAAACACCTCTGCATTCATCGAACCCTTGGAGAGAAAGTACTTGCGTTCCATATTAGATGTCTCCTTCTTGGCAAGTTCTTCGACCATCCCTGTCTCCTGGTTAATAACATCTAATATAAGCGCTTTTGCGGCCTTCCAGTCGCTGCTATAGGTTATGGGAAAAGAGATCTCATCCCACAGAAAATCAAAATCTTTTGTATAATTATTAGTAATGTTAGTTAAAACATAGCTGTTAGGGATTATGGAAAGCCTGCCCGTGGGCTGGTCCGCCGAGACCCACTCATTTGTCTCCATAATTGTGGTATAAAATATATCGATTTCGATTACATCTCCCTTTTTTGACCCAATCTCGATTCTATCGCCTACCCGATAGATTCGGTTGAATAATATGATCAAACCGCCTACGAAATTTTTAGCAACATCCTGCATGGTTAGGGTAAAGGCAGCGGCTACAAGCCCAAATCCCAACATAAGGGATTGGAAGTCATCTACCCAAATAATCCAAATGGCCAAAAAATTAACGAAAATATATAAAAACCTTAACTTTCTTGTGTAGGGAATAAACTCAATCCAAGCTTTGCCTCAATATCTCTTATTTTTTTAGGAACTTCCATGACTCGCCCCCGCTCTCCGAAATC
>Ga0209749_1001279_pt1 | contig 23539 bp, 30 predicted proteins | sample EPASupsiteSAE347_FD_187267 | JGI IMG/M metagenome (GOLD analysis project Ga0209749, IMG submission 187267) | Bioremediated contaminated groundwater from EPA Superfund site, New Mexico - Sample SAE3-47 (SPAdes) (version 2) | ecosystem: Environmental > Aquatic > Deep subsurface > Groundwater >...
TTCAAATCATCCAAATCAACATTTGATTCAAACAAATAATCTTTAATAAACAATTTAACTTTTTCATAAAGTACATCATAACCACTTACAAGCCTCAAATCTTTCATTACGACCTGGGTGAAATACCCTATAACACTTTGATAATTAGCAACAAAATTACTGTCAAGCACAGTCTTATGTGAAATTTCATTGGTTGTAATGTCTTTAAATATTATTTCTCTTTTTTCCTCTTCATTGAACTGTATAATCTTAATTTTAGTTACATTAAAATTGGCGACATCAAGCCCTGATAAATTTTTATACTCTCTGAATATTCTGGGTGTTAATACGGGTATTTGAATATCTAATTTATCAATATTTTTTCTGGTGTTTTCTTTATCAACCTCTATCACAATAGGAGCTTTTGGAGCAGTCCCTTCGCCCATTTTTCTTTGCTCAAGAATAACACCTTCATTCTTAATTGATTCTACAAATTCCATAAAAGCATCAGTTCCTATAACACTCACGATTTCAGGAACATTCTGATCGCGATACATTCTTCGCAAGCCTCTGCCAAGTGTTTGCTCAGGCAGGATTTTAGAACTGTATGCTCTCAAACCCACAATTGTGGTAACGTTCTTAACATCCCATCCTTCTTTGAGCATCATGACAGAAACAATAGCCTTCGTAGGGCTTTCTGCTCTATCAATTTCATTCGCTGCTTTTCTTAATATTTCAAGTTCTTCTTTACTCTTGCCGCTGCTTGCTTCAGATATTTCGCCATTATCTTTGGTATGGATGACCAGTATTGATTCAGGGGCGTTAAATTCCAGATACCTGTTTTTCAAATATTCTGCAACTTCGTCGCAATTTCTCGTATCATCTGTCATCACGAATAAAACAGATTTTTTACCTAGCTTTAGATGCTCATCATAGACCTTTTTCCATTCCAAATACCCCAGATGAATGTAATCCTCGAATTTTTCTGTGTATTTTGAGCTTTTCTTTTCAACCAGCTTTGCCCTGCTTGCTGAATCCGGCAGTACGGGGTGTTTTACTACATCCTGATAGATTGCTTCGACCAGTGGATAATCGGCAACTGTTTGAACGAAAATGGCATTGTTATTACTATGCCTTGGAGTGGCAGTCACATCTATCTGAATTGATAATTTACTGTCCTTCTGTAAAAGGCGATTATGAATATCCTCGATTGACTTGAACCACGCAAGTTTTGGATCATGGATATGGTGCGCCTCGTCATTTAATATTACCAGTTCATCAATATCCCTCACAATGTCGCTCAGATCGAGTTTTGATTCATTGGTTGCGCCAACGGGTTTTTCCCCGAGGAAATAATCGGAGGTATCGTCATCTTCAAAAGATGGCGTTTTTCTACTGCTGTCATAAACTCTATGAATATTTGTAAGGAAAATATTACCTATTTTACGAACTACATGCACCTCATCCTGAATATGCAGGGTAAGCTGGAAATCATCCTGCCAGTTCTGACCTTCGAAACCATTATGCGGAAGGATAGGATCGCTGAAGAATATCTTCAATCCATCAAAATCAGCTCTTATCCTGTCAAGGACGATGATGTTGGGTGTTATCACTAGAAAGTTCCTTGCCAGTGTTGAATTTTCTTCGTACAATTTATGAAAAAAGCTCCATGCGAGAACAAGACTCAATACCTTTGTTTTTCCGCTGCCTGTGGCCATTTTAATAACAAAGCGCTTCCAGTTCTCCAGAAACATTCCCGCTGAAACCGCTCCCGAACTATCAAAGCGAAGTAAATCATATTTGTCTTTTATCTTTACGATTTCATGCAGATAAATTATAGTTTCAATCGCTTCCCTCTGTGCGAAATAATACTTGAAGGAAAACATATTTCCGAGAGCGTCAGGCAATAAGTGCTCGGTCTGGAACCACCATTTCAGTAAAGCGAAACTCGTGGCGCTTGCTCCCTCATAACCTGAATCCCTCCATTCTTTCACATTTTTTCGAAGTGTTGAAACCAAGGGTGGTAACAGCTTTTCGTATCCCTGTTCCCGCAATGCTTCATCTGCCGGGAACCATCGTATATCAGGGTCAAGTATTTCGTAAGGGGATTTTGGGAAGTCTTTATGTAAAGCCATCGTTATTCCTTCTTGCATTACTTTCTGGACGGGATAAAAAAGCAAAGCTGTCCTGAATTTTATATTTGAAAATCATCAGTTTATTAAGAGATTTTAGACAGGGTAACAGGATGAACAGGATTATGATTTTATTGCGTATCCTGTCAATCCTGTTAATCCTGTCTGAAGATGTTATTTTAGACAGGATAACAGGATAAACAGGATAAACAGTATGTAATTTTTTATGATCCATTCGATAACACCCGTACTTTCCTTTTCACTTCCACTTTTTGCTCTCCAAAATTTATGAGCAATCCAACATCTTTGCCCGTTGCTACAAGATAATTTACAAGTTGGACTTCATGAGCTTTCACGATGTTTTTTACGGATTTTAACTCAAGAATAACGGTATCCTCAACAAATATATCGGCAATAAACTGCCCTACGACTTCCCCATCATAATGAACGATAACAGGTTTTTGATATTCGGATTTAAGACCGGCTTTTCGCAGTTCGATAAGCAAACACTTTTCATAAACAGATTCCAAAAACCCATAGCCCATCGTGTTATACACCTGATATGCGCATCCAATTATTTTTTCTGTCAGTGTTTCAAATTCCATTATTCTAAGCCTCTTCATTTATTCTATTATCATGCATCTGAGACGACTTTTTGACAGGATAACAGGATTGACTGGCGCCAATGATTCTTTGAAAGGGTGCCTGAATCCGTTATCATAGCCCTTTTCGTGTATTCATTTGTAAGTTGTCTGAGACGATTTTAGACAGGATTAACAGGATTAACAGGATTGAAATATTAAGTTCATCCTGTCAATCCTGTTAATCCTGTCTGAATCTTCTTAATTTTATACTGTCACCTCAATTATCTTCATAGTATCATTTCCGAATATATCAACAACTTTAACTGCTATCTTCTTCCTACCTTTCGTGCATTCCTTGAATATGCTTATAAGTTCCAGATTCCTGTTTTTCTTTGTCCTGAACGACTGCCACTCGTTCTCAAAGACAAAATCCCCTGTCCATACCTCTTCAATCTGGTTATCTGCGTTCCTTATCTGGATTATCTCTTTCTTATTCTCAAAATCAAAATCTACAGACCAGTAATCTATCCAGTCTGTCCATTTCTTGGTGAGCGATTCGCGCCTTATTATCCCGTTCTTGTCTTTTGTGACCTTGATTATCTGCCCGTTCTCCACAACTATCTTATTGCTGCCGTTCTTAAGGCTGGCTTCAGCATGGGCAATGGAGTCCTGGTTGTAGAAAACCGAAAAATCAGTGAGTTCAACCGCCACGGAATTACCCTTCATGTGCGGCTTTACTTCGATGTATGAAACATCATGGAAAACCACCTGGTTTTTCTCAACCGCGCGTTTGTCAAATACATCGCGCGGTATGTATTTCATCGCAAGGTCAATGCCTTTGCTCTTTGCTTCCTCCTGAATGTTGGGGAAAAGCCCCATCTCGAACTCGAATGCCAGAACATCTACTTTCGTAATGTGCTTTGAGCGGCACTCCAATATGACCTCTTCCACAAACAGCCGCGTAACAGGCAAGTTGATGGGACCGACTGCAACGAGGCGGTTGGCTTTCTTTCCGTGGAACGTCCTGAAGCCCTCCACGTTATCGGCGCGGTAGGCATGTAAAATAAGGTCAAGGAAGTCTTTCTCTTTCTGAGCAAGCTGCTTCTCCTTCTCCTCATCCCGCAGATTCGGGTTCACGCCTATGTAATGCTGGCGCTCGTATTTGCCAAGGTTCAATACCTCAAAGGCACGGTAATCCTTACCATCTTTCTTGAGTTCGCGCTGGACGCCGATCAGCCTTTTTCTTGTGGTGTGGACGGCGAATTTTCCAAGGTCTGCGCCTATCCATTTCCTGCCGAGCTTTTCGGCGACTGCAAGGGTTGTGCCTGAACCGCAGAAGAAGTCGGCAATGAGATCGCCTTCGTTGGAGGAGGCTTTGATGATGCGTTCGAGCAGGGCTTGGGGTTTTTGGGTTGCATACCCTAAGTTTTCTATGGCCATAGGATTTACAAAATTGATGTCTGACCAAACATCATCGATTACTATTCCTTCGGTTTCAGAAAGATAACGTTTATAGCTATAATTACCACCTGGTTTTTTTGGGTATAGTAGCTTGTTTTCGCGTTTAAGTCTCTGCAATGTATCTTCAGAATAGGTATTTAAGTCACTAATTCGATAAAGTCCTCTACCCTCACCATCATCATATTTGAATCGTGCCAGATATTCTTCACTATATGGTTTGAATTGCCGAAAATAAATATAATTATTCGATTTAGAATATAAAATAATAGTATCGTGATTTGATGGAAACTTTTTTGAAATTGCTTTACTGCTCCCTGTACTAGAACTGCGTAACCATGTTACTTCCGATAAAAAATTGTTTTTACCAAAAATCTCATCCAAAATTAGTCGTATATAACTGTTCACCCTCCAATCGCAGTGCACATATATACTCCCATCCTCCGCCAGCAAATCCCTCATCAGGCTCAGCCGCTCATAAATCATCGCAATAAAGCTATCCGCTCCCTTCCCCCATGTATCCCTATAAGCCAGTTCTTCAAGAACCCCGGGCTCCTTCGTGAACTGCTCATCCCCTATCTCGATATTCATGGAAAAATCCGCGCCCACATCGAACGGAGGGTCGATGTATATCAGCTTTATCCCGCCCTGCTTCTCTATCTCCTCGCGCATCGGTCCGTTCTTCAGGCTGCTCAGGATAAGCTTGTTATCGCCCCAGATGAGCTTGTTCGTCCAGCCCTTTTGCTGCCTTCCCCTGCTGTCGATATCAAAAAGCGTCTTCTGGAAACTGACATTTTTCTCAGCTCTTGGCTCATCCACCTGTTCGATCACCTGGAAGGGCAAAACCACATTGCAGACTTCATTTGTCTTTCCATTCCAGACAAGTTCAACTTCTCTTTTATCCTCGAACAACAAAAAGCGATATTTCTCAGGAAGAGGTTTTCCTTCTTCGAGATACCTGTTAATGTCCCGGATTTCGTTGTCGGTTAGTTTCATGGTAAGGTAAGATTTGAATTATAGCATGGTTTGAAAATTTTCTTTTTCAGACAGGATAACAGGATGAACAGAATAAAAAATAAATCGTATCCTGTCAATCCTGTTAATCCTGTCCGATTTTGACTGCTGCCAATGATTCTTTGAAACAGTTTCAAATTCATTTTCATAATCCTTTTCATATATTCAATTATCATGCATCAGAGACGTTCTTTGACAGGATAACAGGATAAACAGGATGAAAAAAATTCTGTCAATCCTGTCAGAATCCACTGCTTTTTTGGAGTTATAATTATTTGAGAGCCAGGCAATATCAGATACCCTATATTGCGCCTCAATACTTCCCCCGTGATAACAAATCTGCGTTCATCTGCGTTCATCTGCGGTTTTATTTCTTCTTATACACGTTCAGCCCGACCTTGACCGCTTCCTTCCCCGGCACGGACTGGTTGCCTTCAGTCGAGGCTATGATTATCGTTTTTCCTGATGACGAAGGTCCGAAATCTTTTGTTAAATCCACCTTGATAGTCAAGATGTTCCCATCTACTGACATTTCAACGTTCTTCATACTTTTATCTCTCCTTATTTATTCTTCATATAACGTAGGAAGGACTAAAAGCCTTTTTCATGTTCTGTGAAGCCATTGAACAAGCTATTTCACCTCAAGTAAAAATAAGACTTATCCAGTAGCAGACGCTTCCACTTTAACTCTTCCAATAACAAATTCTTCTCTGACAGGCGCTTCTTCCTTCTCCTCTTTTAAAGCTAACAGGTGAGCCTCGATTGCCTCTTTTATATTTTTCATCGTCTCTTCAATCGTTTCGCCTTGAGAATAGCAGCCTGGAAGAGATGGGACTTCAGCCCAAAAACCTCCTTCTTCTGCCTGATAAATCAACACTGTATATTCCATTATCTCACGCATCCTATTTTAATAAACTCAGGAATTTCTCTTCTGTTAATCCAGCCTTTTTTATTGCCGCTTTGAGCAGATCGATTTTAAGTTCACAAGAGCCGGGTATAGTAATAATCTGTCCATTTGGCATCTTGATATTAACATGGTCTCCTTTACCTTTTCTTGGAATACCTCCTGCTTTTATAAAAGCTTTTATAGCATCTTTTCCTTTAATATTTCTAAGTTGCTTCATTGCAAACTATTCCACCTCAAGTTTATGATTTTTGTACGCTCCCCGCCTTTATCATATGCGGTTTTATTTTTTCTTATAGACATTCAACCCTACCTTTACTGCTTCCTTCCCTGGCACGGACTGATTGCCTTCGGTTGAGGCAATTATTATCGTTTTTCCTGATGATGAGGGCCCGAAGTCTTTTGTTAAATCCACCTTGATCGTCAAGATGTCCCCTTCTACTGACATTTCAACGTTCTTCATATTTTTATCTCTCTTCCTTTACCGTTTGTTTTTGTATCATCCATCTATGTCCACCTGTTTTTCCTTTTATTTCAGGGGAACTTTTACGACCCATAAAACCATCTTTATATAACGTAGGAAGGGCTAAAACCTTTTGCTCTTCTAGAAACAATCCGCTAATCAGGATAACAGGATAAACAGGATTTGAAAGTAAAAATATATCCTGTCAATCCTGTTAATCCTATCTGTTGGCTGATTTTTAACCCTTAAAGAAAAATATGCAGTGACAATCTCTGTTTAAGGATTCAGTCTTCATTTGCCTTCAACTCTGGCAACTCACGCACAACTTCCTCCTCCAGATGCCTGAACCTGGACACGATGCAGGACAAGAAATTCACCACATTCTCTGCCTCATCTATTATCACACCATCACTTGATGCAACAATGTATTTAGAGTTTTTTAAATCATAATCAACATGCTTTGATGTCCTTGCCTCCCCTTTTAATCCGAATTCACGTATTTTCTCCCTGAGGGCTTGGGCAAGCTGACCGCTCTTACTTATCTGCGAGTCCAGAAGAAAACAGACGTATACGGGGTTATTCTCTTTTAAAAACTGTAGTATAAGCTCAATTGCATTTTCCGTGATTTCAGAAGCCTTGTAATTCCTGGATATACCCTTAATATCCCTTATAACTCCGTCATCGCACAGATAAGCCTTTTTCTCCAGAATGCTTTCCATCCCGATAATGATATTATACCCGTCGATTATGATATTATTTCCCTTTATTTCATGGCATGGCAAAAACTTCGCTTTCCTTTTTTCAGCAACCTCTCTTGCGACGACTGTCCTTAAAAGAAGGTACATCGCCTCCGTATCAAGCCTGTAATGCGCGCATACAAAACACACTGCGCTCTTTTGCGGATAACCCCTGTCGAGCAGGTACCTGATATCGGCAGCAGCCCTCTCAAGGTCAGTACCATTCTCCAGACTCATGCAGAAACCCTGAAGCGCAAAAGTGCAGCGATCCCTCCCAGGAACTCAAGCTTCTTTCCGGGTTCGAATTCCGTACTGAATATCACTATCTTTCCCTGGGCATGTTCCACGTCCTTTAAGAGATCATCGATGGAGTTCTTCTCCCGCTCGGTACGCAGCAGCTCGTCTGCTATGAGCAGTGTCTCGATAGCGCCCAGGCTCTGCGCATTCCTGACCTCAGCCATGCCGTAAACTGCTTTGCCGTCTATTGCTATTTCCTTCATCAGCTCTTCTATCAGCTTTGCTTCCCTCCCTATCCTTGATTCCTGCATTATCCTGTCCACAGCCCCACGGCGCAGGACTTCCTGGAAACCCGATATACCAATGGACGCAGTGTCCTCAAGCACTATCTTCCTCGCGAGCTCGGCATCCCTTGTCCTCAGGAACTCAAGGAAATCCTCTTTCGTGAAACCGGGACCTGCAAGTATCACGGCATCTACCTTCTCGGCAGCCCATTTCAACTGCGAGGCTAATTCCCCGAAGAATTCGTTCCGTTTGCTGCCCTCGCCTTTTCCCAGGGATTGGCGGATGCAGGAGGTCTCCTCGACCCCGAACTGCCTTACAACTCCTATGCATGCCTCTCCCTCCTCGACCGTGACAATTATCACTTTCGGGCGCCGCGAGGCGATCTCAGCTTCTTTTATCCTCTCTAACTGGTCGTTCTTCCATTTCTTAACTATGGAGATATTCGTCCCTTCTTCAATGTTCAGAGTATGGTATGCCCCGATGTCAATGCCGTCCACAATGGTGCCGTGCACGCGCAGTCGGTTTGAGAACCTGTGGAACTCTACCTTTTCGACCTGTATCCCGAGCCGGACTGTCTTTTTATCCGCTTTCTCAGGCCGCAGTTTATCTGTGGCGCCCTCTATCCTCCTTTTGGTGAAGGCATATACGGTATCTTTCGGCTCAAGTATGTATTTTAAATGCCAGAGGTCATCCAGGGATTCGGGGATAAGCGAGATCTCGCCCTCATCGAACCTGAGTTCCTTCTTCAGTACTCTCATTTTATCACCATAACTTACGCAGGATATAGATAAGGCTCAGAACAGAAAAGATACCCAGAGCCCAGATGACAGGCTCGCGGGGAGACTTGGGTATCGGGGTTTCATCATCATTTATGGTATCACGGGTATTGGACGGCAATGTCCCTGACTGGTTCGATAAAGGCATATCTGGATCTTTGAACTGATAGAGTAAAAACGATACGAGTGCCTGGTCGGATGAGCCTGAGTATACCCTGCCCACTTTAATAGATAGTATTGTCCTGTTGGTCTTATTATAAACGAAAGATCCGTAGTTGCGAACAATCTCGCTTTTGATCATCTGATCTTTTGAATCCAGTTGGAGCCAGACCGAGCCGTCGCTGCTGACACTCTTAAGGCTCAGTATATATCCCTGGTATAATCCATAGGAATCCCCTGTAGCCAGGTAGATGTTCGTTCCATTCAACAGGACATCACTGGCGGCTGAGCCCGCTGATATTAAAAGTAGCCATAGTAATAAAGATAACACCTGTCTCCTCATCTGCATAATATTTATATTGAATTTGTACTCAAGCTTATATATTTCCTTTGCATCACAAAGGTTCATGATAATCTCAGCCCGGTTGTGCTCGGGCAGAACCGCATTTGAAGTGAGTACCAACACCAGAATAGACCTTATAAAAGCCAGCAGGATAGTCCAGACCAGAGTAGCAACAAAACACCTGCTGCTGCTGAATTACAACGGCGTGGAGGTCTCAATGTACCCGAGCGGCAGGATGCTCATCAAAGCCGGGAGCAAGGAAGAGTCAATAGATATAGCAAGGGGAATACTGACAGAACTTGGGATAGCCGGGCTTGAAAAATAAAAAGACCAAAAGTATAATAAACACTAGAACAATATCATATTGAAGAGTTATGAAAAGTTATCTTATCGTATGGTTTAACAGCGAAGGCGCGAAACCCTCGGAGATCAACCAGCGTCTCACGTCCCTGGGATTCAAACCCATGCAGGGGAGCCACGATTATGTCTATGAATGGGGGAAGAACGTGGACGTTGAAGAGATCCTGCGGTTTGGCGACAGGGTCAAGATGACACTTCAGGGCATGAACGCCATGTTCAAGATCGAGACGATCAGTTGATTGTTATCATATTTCTTACCGGTTCTGTTATCGAAAACTACTAATTCTCATAGAATAACATAATAATTTACCTTATACATCTTGTATAAGGTGCACGCTACGATGAACTAGCTGGAGATCGACAAGGAGGACCCTGGAGACAAACCCAGCCTTCCGCGGCGTAAATGCCGCATGACCGATCAATGTCTAAAAGGAAGGGCGGTTCGACTGGATCTCTTCCGCACGGAGTGCTATAAGAGAGCGCACGGCGCGCAATTTGCAGCGAAGACAGCGCAGAATAAGCGCTGCGAGGGTGCTGTAAGCCCGCAGGGGTCAGTTCATCAACCCGAATCATTTTACTTTAGCGTGTTCGAGGCCCACCAGGGGATTGTTCTCGTCCCTGAGCCTGTATTCCCTCTGGTTATGGTTCCCCTTCCTCTCAAGTATATTGTCCCTGTACATCCTCGCAAGGTACGTGGACACGGTAGAGAGGTTGATCTTCCCGTAGACGCTCTCGTAGTGCCTCTTTACATCCAGAGAAGTGAACCACACCCTGGGGTATTCAAACCGTAAGAACATCTCCAGCCGCTCTTTCAATGTCAGAGATTCACTATTGCTATTGAACTCTTCTGATTCCACAGCAGGTTCTGGAACCGAGGGTTTGTTTTTAGCGGCAGAGAGGATGAACTTTGTCGCAGACATGCTCCAGAACTCACCTGAGAATTCGGCAAAAGCCTTAGTCCCATCGTCTTTTGCTATGTGTATCTCTACCTCGTCGGCTTCTATCGAGTTCAGATACGTTACTGCCAGCTCGGCTGAATCCGGTCCCTTGTAATTTATGCTGCCTGCATTTTTTCCTTCAAGTTCAAGCCGTATCTTCATAGCACCTCAAAAAAAAATGGAAGTGCTGTCCTCCCTTGCAGGTGGACAGCATCGCATCCGGATTCCCCTCCGATGCTCCTTCTAGGTGAAATATCATTGTTATACCACTGTGAACGCAGAGTGAACAGGATGATGTTAATACTATTTAAGCTTTTCAATGGAAATAGGGGTTATTAGGAGTTATTAACAAAAAAGACGTGTTAATCACTTTTATTTCAAAAATAAAGGGTTTTTCCATTGTTTAAACCAATTAATCCTTATCTGAGGCTCGGACGACTCTAAAAATGAACGCAATTTTCAGGATTGATTTTCCACTGGAAACAAAGGGCAAGGGTTTTTTTGAGTTTACCACAGTTGTTCACAGGTTTTTACTTTACCCGGTCCCTTTCCGTATCAGGAAGTGGAAATGCTCTCCTTCCTTGAACAGCTTCAAGAACTGGTGTCCGGCCCTCTTAGCCCAGCGCGGGATATCCTGAACTGCGGCAGGATCATCCGTTACCATCTCAAGCACCTGTCCGGGGTTGATGGTTTCCATCTCCCGGGTCGTGTTGAATATCGGTATGGGGCAGTAAAGACCGATGCAGTCAAGCACCTTATCGGGTTTGATCGTCTCCTCTTCGCTCATAAGATCACCGTGAACCGTCTTTCTTCCCGTATTTCTCGTAGAACACCATTTCCTCAAGCTTTTTCCTGAAGCTGTCCTCGTGCTTTGCCGGCGCAGTCTCAGGATATCCGAACGGAACTACCGTGAGCACGAAATGGTTTTTTGGCACACCAAGTATCTCGCCTACCCTGTCCCGCTCTATGCTTACCATGCACGACCCTATCCCCAGTTCCCAGGCTGCAAGCATCATGTTCTGCACAGCCTTGGCTGCGGCGAATTTCGGCTCCCCGATGCTCTCCACCCATGAGAACTTGTTGCTAAGCGGAGGAACGACCACAGCTATAGCCATTGGCACCTCAGCAAGGTAGCCAGAGTACCTGGCGTACTTGGAGATGGCTTTCAGCGTCTCCTTGTCCTTGATTATAATGAATTCCCAGGGCTGGGTATTGAACGGGCTTGGAGCCCACCTTCCAGCCTCAAGTATCCTCCGAATGGATTCATCGGGTATTACCTCGGGTTTGAACTCCCGTACAGAGCATCTGCTTCTGATAGCTTCGAATACTTCCATTCTCTCAATCAAGCTTAAACCGGCAGGGATTTAAACCTTGTGGTAAAAAATTAGTAAGCGGATACTCCCTGGAGGGAGGATAACCGCTGGATGCGCTTTAACATGTTGGGATGGGTGCTCAACATCTCCATTATCTTGTCCGTGGTGCTGATATTCACTGGTCTTGTCTGAAGCGCCATCAGTTCATTGGCATCTATGGTGCCGCTACCGTCAAGATCAAGCTGGGACAGTTCCCGTATCTCGTAGGCTGCTCGCGAGGGGTCGTTGGCAAAGAATGCCTTCATGCCCTCTATCGGCTTAAGTGCGTCCTTATTGACCCTGGCGCTGCCGTAAACGAGCTTGTATAAGGCGGAAGCAAGGTGGTGGGGACCGTTGCCGAGCTTGACTGCGCCCTCGTCAGCATAGTATTCCCTGATCCTGGACACGTACAGCACGAGGAGGTTCGTTATCAGGTATACGGCAAAAGCTGCTATCCCGATAAGTACAGCGTTCCCGCGCTCCCTGCCGCCTGAGAACAGCGAGCTCCATGCGATGTACCAGGCGATCATCGGGATGACGCTTATCATCGTTATAACAGCCACGTCCTTGTGCTTCAGGTGCGAGACCTCATGCGCAAGCACCGCCCGGAGCTCTTTCTCGTTAAGGAGGTTCATTATTCCTTCGGTTACGCATACGCGTCCGTCTTTAGCCCATCTGCCGAACGCGAACGCATTGGGTATGGGTATCCTGGCAATGCCCACTTTAGGCTTCGGGATGCCTGCATCTCTTGCAAGATCAGTGACCATCCTGTGCAGTGCCGGGTATTCCTGCTCGCTCACGTAGCGTATGCTCATCGACCATTCGACCATCTTCGGTCCTATCATGTACTGGATGAGCAGCATGACGGATGCAATAACCCCGTAAACGTAAAACCCGCTTACACCGATATAACTCGCCGCAAATGCCACAAGTCCGTAGATTATGGCGAACATTACGGTCATTATCAGATACAATCTCAATTTAAGCCACATATTTTATCACCTTTTTTACTATTAAAATTAATACCTTAGTTAAATACTTTATCCACCTTGTTGCGCGCTGAAGAAAGCGCCTCTTCTCCTGCTATCTCTGCTGCGAAGCGGTCTGCCATGATCTCAAGCTCCGAGCTTTTATGCGAAGAAAAAGTCATAAGTGCAAGCTGCCTGAGGTACGGCATCCTGGAGTTGTTGCGGATATGCCAGGCTTCGTGCGCCAGCACAGCCCGAAGCTCGTCGTCGTCCAGAGCTTCAAGGAGACCGACAGATACGAAAATGGACCTCCCGGCTGCAAAAGCGCGCGGAGCTGCCGAATCATAGTAATATACCGTGGCAGCCGCAAGCTGGTCCACGAACCTCTGCACCCATCCAATTATGCTGCCTGCAGGCTTTGCGTTCAGGCGCCTGATCATGAGCCTGTCGTAATACCGCGTTATCCCGAACATCAGTGCGCCGGATACTGCCGCGTAGCCGAGGTAGAGATATATCGTCAGCATCCCCTCGCACTCCATGAGATAGAAGGTGGCAATGATCGCAAGGATTACCGCGACCTGCGCGGATACAAATGTCAGTAGTCTGTGCTTTGGATCTTTGACCATGAAGCTTGTCGCAAGAAGTGCTATTGAAATAACAATTAAAAGAGCAACGAATGGAGCGAAATCAGATAACCTCAGGCAAATACCAAAGCAGTTAATCTCGCCGAATATGTTCATTTCTTATCACTGTACTTTGAGAAATTCAGGAGCGCAAGAGGACCGAATGCATCGACCAGGCTATCAAGGACTTTAGTGGTGATCTCGCTTGCTACCTCTTCCTCGGAATAGACCGGGGCATATACGTAGCGCACCCTGCCATTCACGTTATCCACGCGCCGGACTGCGTATCCAGCTTTGACCAGGCGGTCAAGGGTGCCTGCTATGCTCGTCAGCGGGATACTCGTCTTCTCGGTCAGCTCTGAAGTCATCATCTCCCCTTCGGTCCACAGTGTCTTCAGGATCCTGGCTTCGATTGGACTGAAGAACTTGGTAAGACCGTTATTAGAAATATTGATCTGATCAAGCTTAACCATGGGTTTACAATTGACGTAAAGAGTATTAAAGTTTGCGGATAAGCAATGGCCTTCAATAAATTCAGCAGCATAAGCTTAGACGCTCGATGGTTTAATAACTATCCCGTCGTCTTTGAGGTATCCCAGGAAATTGTTTTCTGTGGTTTTAATTTTATTACAACTGCATCTTTAATCTGGAGAAGCTGTTTTGCAACAGGATTATCAAGGCTACCAAGATATTTTTTGCATGATTTTTTGACTATTTCTAAAGTATCTTTCTCAACCAGCCCGGCTTTTCCTCGGAATATTACGCCTTTGTTCATGGATTCAAGAATGGAGCTTGAAGTGGGACTCATGAACACATGTTATGGAAAGTTATAATTAATAACCCCGCACATTCTGAGCCACCATGGACCTCCAGAAAATCGCAAAGGAAATCAGGGAATTCGAGGGCGTGACCCGCAAGAAACCTATCGCAGACCTCATCAACATATTCGAAAGCGTGCGCTCCGAGTATTCAAACTGCGTCGTGGATTTTGGTGATGATGCTGCCGTTATTGATATCGGGGGGGACGACTATGTATTGTTCGCCGCAGACGGCATCTGGGCGCGGCTCATAAGCGCGAGCATGTGGTGGGCGGGATACAGCTCGGTACTGGTAAATGTCAATGATATCGCAGCTATGGGCGGTAAACCCGTGGCTATGGTGAACGTGCTTTCCTCTGACAACAAAGAAGCATGCAAGGAACTCCTGAGAGGTATCAGGGACGGGATTGCCAAGTTCGGCGTCCCGATGGTGGGTGGTCACCTGCATCCCGACACTCCGTACACATCGCTCTCAGTGGCTATTATCGGCACGGTCAAGAGGGACTGCGAGATAAGGAGCAGCACTGCAAAAGCTGGTGATTCTGTTATTGCTGCCTATGATATGGACGGCAGGGTAGGACCCAATTCGCCGTACAGTTTTGATTCCACGACCATGAAAGAGCCGCGCGAAGTTAGGGCGAAATACAGGGTGATGCAGGAGCTTGGCGAGAGGCATCTCGTTACTGCCGGGAAGGATATCAGCAACCCGGGCGTTATCGGGACGCTGGGTATGCTCGTTGAGACAAGCGGGGTAGGAGCGCGTGTGGACGTTACGAAAATACCCGCGCCCCCGGATGTCGATTTTATACAGTGGTTGAAGGTACACCCTGCAACTGGCTTTATCGTTACACTGCCGCCGGAGAATGAGTCCGAAGTGACCCGTCTCTTTGAGATCGCGGGGTACAGTGCGGCGTGCATTGGCACTATTGAAGATACGCCGAGGCTTGATATATACCGGGGCGGCGATTCAGTTACGGTTTTTGATTTCAGGACCGATACGGTGACTGGGATCACCCGGTAGGATTTCTATTGTGATATTTCGAACTGCACTATCTAACCGCCTTTGGGTCTCGGTTTAACCGCCATTATCAGGATTATCCCTATCGCGAAGAGCACTATACCGACCCAGGCGAAATTGACCGCAGGGATCACTTTAAATGTGAGTGGTACAAATCCGCTCCCTATACCCTGGAAAATAACGTACACATCAGTTCCTGTTATGCTGCTGTCCACCATGGGGAACGTCCCGCTTCCGCCTTTTCCTTCAAGGTACTCAGCAGTCCCGCTCCCTATCATCTTATTGCCCTGGTAGACCTCAAGCTGTACACTCTGGACTTTATATTTGCCCGATATGTCAAGTTCGTCAACATCCGCTACGCTGATCACAGGCTGCTCAAAGCCGGACAATGTCGTGCCACTCACGGTAAGCCCTGTATCCCTTGCAAGATCGGATTCGGTAAGATTTCCCGGGAACATTACCCAGATGCTGCCCGATGTATCGGTCAGCTCCACAAGAGTGCCGTGTCCTTCCAGGGATTTCAGATTTGTAACTTTACCGCTTATCTTTACTGTTTCTTTCTCAAACGATGCAGGGCTGGCAAGTACCTCTGATATCATGGTACCCGGATAACTGGTCTCTGTAAGACCCCTTGTAGAATAATCTGTGACCTTTATATTGTATCCTCCGCCAATGTCAACCGGTTCGCCTATTGCCGCAAGCGGTATATTGACCCCTTCGATAGTCTGGGTCATGGTAGAGCTGATGACAGCGCCGAAAAGAGTTGCAATAACCGCAATGTGTACCATGGTAATGCCGATGCCTTTTATCTTCACCCTTCTGCTGGCTGAGCCCAGGTGTCCACCGAGGTATTCGATAATGGCATAAGCTGCATATATCAGCGAAGGGAAGATGGAAAGGGCTGAGATACTGCCTATCAGCTTATAGATAGGCGGCTCTCTTACCCAGAAGGGGCTGTTATGATCCAGCACGTAAAAATACTCAGTCCTGGGCAGCATGAATATCACCGAGAGAGCAGCCACGATAAACAGGGTTCTTTTCTGTTTCTCCTTCCCAGACTCTTTATAATTCAGGCAGAATCCGAGCGCAAGGAGCAGTACTATCGTGAAAGGGTAGCTCCATGCGTTGAAGAAGTTCTTGGTATCAGAGGCTACATTTACTTTCAGTCCCTGCGTGAGCTGGATGAAAACAGGATAGCTGATGCCCCAGAAGGATATGAAAGCCAGCACCATGAATAAAAGCAGGGTGACGTAGAAGATATTTGTCTTGCTCCAGAATCCGGGGTCTTCTTCCACGACATCGGGTTCTTCGAAGTACCGCCGCATCCCCAGCGCTACTGAGACAAGCGTAGTGATAAGCATCGCTGTTATGAGAAGTGTCCCTGTAGACGCCTCGCCGAAAGCGTGCACTGAGTTAAAAAGACCGCTCCTGACAACGATGGCTGCATATATGACAAGGATAAAGGTGACAGCCGCAAGTATGGGTGCAGCTATGGAGAACGTCCTTTTGTTCTTCCTATGAAGTGCTGCTGCGTGGAGAAAGCCAGTAAGTGTAAGCCAGGGGATGAACGATGCCGTCTCAACAGGGTCCCATGCCCAGAACCCGCCCCAGCCCAGCACTACATAAGCCCAGACGCCTCCGACCGCTATGCCCATGCCCAGGAAAAGCCAGGTGAACCGTGCCCACTGTCTGCTCAGTTCCTCCCAGCCGTCCTCCTTTGTGATAAGGTAAACGATGGCTGCTGCGAAGGGTATGGTCATCGCTGCGTAGCCGATGAACATCAGGGGCGGATGGACGATCATCCAGAAGTTCACAAGAAGGGCGTTCAGACCGCTTCCATCGGGCGGCACGTAGCCCAGGAGATCTGGTCTTCCCTCGTATATGGTCTTAAAGGGCGTCATAATGAGGGTGAGAACTATGAAGTAAATGCCTATGATCACTGTGATTATCTGGGTCCTTCTTGAAAGAGGCGTTGCATGCCTGGTAGAAAGTGCAAGCCATGCTGATGAGATAAATATCACCATCACCCACAACAGGTATGTGCCGGGCTGACCTGCCCACGCACCTGAGATTTTATAGACGAGCGGCAGATCCAGGCTTGAATACTGCCATACGTATTCATAGGTATAATCGCCCGCTACGAAATAGTAGGTGAGCAGTATATAGGCAAAACTGAGAAGCCCTGCCGTCACAACTATCATCGGGGAGACAAACCTCGTTAAAAGGTCGCTGTTCTTCAGTTCTTTCAACAGCAGTCCGGCAAGCGCGATAGCGCTTATCGTGATGCTGGCATAAAGGATTATATTTCCAAAATTAACCATATTATTTGCTCCTGACCTTATCCCTTGCCTCTGTAACCACGGGCAGGAAATACTCGGCATCCACCGCGCCGGGGATTCTATCGAGCACCCCGTCATTCTTATCGAGGAAAAGCACATACGGGGGGTAGCTCACTCCGTACTTTTGCGCTACTTCCCTGTCCAGGTCAAGGTCTATTGCAACAAGAACGTAATCCTCTTCCAGTATCTTCTTTACCTGCGGGTTGCCGAGTGTGTCGGACTGGAATTTCGCACAGTACTGGCACCATATTGCCCAGAAATATACAGCTATGGGTTTGTTCTCCTGCTGGGCTGTCCTGAACCCTTCTTCAAGACCGGCGGCTGAGCGGGACCATGTCAGGCCTCCGAGATAGCTGTATTTTTCATCGCTGAGCATGAAATTCGTGAGGGATAGGCTATATGTGAAATATGCAAATGATATTATTAACACCAGTACAATTATTGACTGCATCTTTTTAGTTCTCATATAAAATCCTTAATTGATTTGATCTGAATATAAGTTTTTATAATCCTGTGCATTTGAGCTTCTGATATCTGTGTTTCTGGTTTTTTAGGTTCCATACGTATATAGTTTACGATGTGTGTAAACAGGCTCATGTTATCGGCAGCGTTAGGATCTTCAATCCTATGAACAGGTAAATAACAGCAGTAGCACCTACCGCTATCATGCCCTGCCGCAGCTCTTCCTCACCGCCAGATAACCTCTTATTGATAAGATACCCTGCCCACAAGGTAAATACAAAACCTACGGACAGCAGTATTATCTGCAGGTGGTTTATGGTATCGAAATCTATTGCGAACCTCCATACTTTTCCGAACATCTCGCCTGTATTTGCCATTATGTAGAATAGCCCTTTCAGCAGCCTGAAAGTATTCTCAGCCAGATAGACCGAGAGGCTAAGGGGGATGAGGGCGTAGGAGAGGTCAGTGAACTTCTGCCTTGTGCTCTCCCCCGGGAATGATGCCCTTGTGAAAAGATACATAAGGCCTGCTGCGCCCAGCGTTATCAGCGCGAATATGGTAATAGCCCACATGTTCCTCCAGTAGTTCACGAAAAAGGAATAGTAGGTTGATGTATCAAAGGGCGCGGTCGACCTGACAAAGTTTATGATAACATTCCTGAACTCAAAGCGCTCCATTCCAAGGACAAAGAGAAAAATGATAATAATGCCGTGGACCAGGAATGCCTCGTCAAGGTGCGTTTTCTTGGATCTCACTATATCGGCGCCGGGCAGGCGCAGGCTTACGCGGATATTGTCCTTTGAGCAGGATTTCACGCACTCCATGCACATGATGCAGTGGTTGTTCCTCTCCATAGTTTGCGGGAACTCGTTGACAGGGCAGGCTTTCCCTGCCTTGCCGCCGATAACGCATTCCTTTATATCATGTCCCTGGCAGGTTTTCTTTGATTTGCATCGAAGTTCTATGGCTGAGAGCATAGAGAATACTCCGAGCACAAGCCCGATCGGGCAGACATATCTGCAAAAGCTCCGCTTCTCAAAGATCGCGCCCATCACCACAGCCAGCCCTGTGAAGAACAGGAGCAGGCCGGCTGTGTTCGGTGGGTTCCTGGTGAACATGAAAAGGTGGCGCTCAGCCGCGAAGATGAACAGGAAGAGTATTACTGCTATCCAGAGGTTCCTGTACTTCTCAGGATATTTCCTCTTGAGGCTGAACACCGATTGCGTCCAGTCGCCTACAGCGCCGATGGGACAGGCAAAGCACCACAGCCTTCCGAGGAGGATAATGGTAAAAGCAAGTAACGGGTGCCAGATATCCCATATCATCGTTGTGGCAAAAGGTATCCCGCCCATGAAGCGCAGGTCGGGCTCGCTTATCAGCCCGAAATAAATTATCACAAGCAGTACAGTAAAGAAAATTATGTTTACTGCAGGCCTAAAAAACCTGTTTTTAACAAGATCCCTGAAAAAGTACACATCAAGCAGGTCGGATTTTCCGTTATTCTCATTATCCACGTTGTTGTTTTTGCGGTTTTTAGCCATACATCCTCATATATATACAGGCAGATAGGGCAGCAGTATTCTCTTCAGGTATCTGTCTATATCGAACAGCATCATCAGCCCTACGAGCATAAGAACCAGCCCTGATAGTTTTTTTAATAAATGGCTTCTTTTCGCAAACCAGCTCACATGACCTGATACACTCTTCCCTGAATACGCTATTATAAGCATCGGGATACCGACGCCTATTGAATATACCATAAGGAGAAAAGTGCCGTAAGCGAGATCGGTGGATGAACTCTCAGCCACGTACGCAAAGACAGCTCCCAGGATAGGACCGACACAGGGAATCCAGAGGATGCCAAGGGACATCCCGAGAAATAAGCCGCCGAGAAGCCCTTCCCTAGGAGCGATTGATCCCAGGTTCCCAAGGAAAGGTACAATCCTGCCCCCGGCATCCAGGATAGAGCTTGAGATATTCGCATAAGCCTGGTTTATATCATCATCAAAAAGTACAGCACCCATGCCTGTAATGAAAATTATGGAGAACCAGCGCAGGTATCCGGCAAAAAAACCGAAAGAGGCTACAGCGGAGATAAGTACGCCCATCAGCGTAAAGGTTATAGACATCCCTGTGACTATTGCAACAGGGCGGAGGCGGCTGCCCACCGAGCCTGATAACACAGCGGGCAGTACAGGGAGAACGCACGGTGTTATTACTGTTGCCATGCCTGCTATGAAAACCCAGAATACTGATGGAGCTACCGGCATTTATGTTCTGGCTATCTCATCTATGTTATTTGCTTCTCCCTCAACGGTTTTCAGATCGCCCGTTACCTGTATTACCAGGACTTTACCTTTTATTTGAGGGGTATATTTATTGAGAGCAGCGGGTATGGATTTATTATCAGTTATGTTATACGCTCTGACCAGGTCAATCTTGCCGTCCTTTGGGGTCATGCTGATGTAATTAATATCCGAGAACTTGTTGGGCTGTACGATTACCATCGCATAAGCAGCATTCTGATAATCAACAGCATCAAGCAGCGGTTTATATGTCTGATATGATGTAGCAATACTCTTCGGGTCGCTGATCAGCTTCAGGACGTTATCCACGTTCTGGCTGTGCCCGTAGATAAGCGGTCTTGTATATATGATGTTCTTCATTCCCGGTTCTGTATTCGCCCTCAGGGCAGTATCCTTTGTACTGTCATAACCCAGGTCATGGATCTCAATCCAGGATGTCGCGCTGAAATCAGCGCTGTACATGCCTATTATCTTTTTTCCGTAGAAGAAATCAGGCTGTACTGAATCCCTTACGTACTGGGCTTCCATCTCAGTCCCGCTAAGCATTTTGACATTCGCGAAATAAGCCCTGCTGACCCCTGATGGGGTAAGGTTCAGCCCATCAGCCAAGGAATTGAAATTATCAGACAGTGAGAGTGCAGACAGATCTGCTGATGGCGTTGATCGGACCGGCGGAGATTGCCCTGAAGCCGTGCTCAGTCCCGTCAGCCCTGATGGGGAATTGCTCTGGGCTCTTAAGGCTATCCCGATACAGACATCGCAGGTAGAGGCATGGCTGTCGTACTCGCCCCTGTCGTTGATGAAACAATCCCTCAAGAACCTGTGGGGTCTTCCGTCAGATGCTTCGCTTCCATGCTGACCGCATCCGCAGAAGCAGCTCATCTGCTCAAGTACCTCAGGATATTCGGTCGCAAACTTGTATGCTTTCAAAGTCATGGCATTGGTATAAACATAATCCGGAAGGTTATCTGCTTTCCTGGGTGAAAGTACCGGGGTATAATCGTCCCTCACCGGGGGAGTATTTGTTCCCGAATACCCCTTTTTGGCATACTCGGCATCGACCTGCGCCCTGAGTTCTTTAAGCGTCATACCAGTTGTTTTTTTATCGTCCCCGGTCTGTGGGCCGCCTGATAAGACAGCATACGCCACCCCGATAAGTAATATCACAGCTATGACCCCGATGATCAGTGTACTGTTCCCTTTGTTTTTCGTAACTTTTGTTTTCTTTGCTTTCTTTTCAGGCTTCATTTTCATGCCTCTTTTTGTTTTGCGATTTGGTTTATTACATTAAGAAATGTCTGGTTATCCGTATAACCTGGTATTCTTTTTATCTCTGTGCCGTTTGAGTCAAGAAATATCTCCGTGGGCGTGCCACGCACCCTGAAACTCCTGGTCTCGTTTTTCTGTATGTCCACATCTATTGAGACCAATATGAAGTTTTCGTTTAATGTCTTGATAACGCTCTGGTTCGTAAAGGTCTCTTCTTCGAATCTCTTGCACCAGCCGCAGTACTCAGACCGCACGTATACGAACACAGGCTTGTTCTGCTCTTTTGCAGTTTCCAGAGCCGGCTGAAGTTCGGTATTGAATTTCACTCCTTTTAATACCAATTTATCTGCATCTGATTCTGCTGATTGCGTACTCAAACAGCCTGAGAAGAGAACGATCAGGGCGAGTAATACGAATATCCATTTCTTCAAGTTTATCTTACTTTACGATAGATGTAAAGTAATATAAGGGTTGTGGTTATGATGCCAGTTTACTTGCTTTTAACGCGGCACAGGAGAATAGACTTGAACAAGTATATTAGTGCCAGATAAGTCGCCAATGTATCGTTGGCAGACACTGGTGCTACAAAGAGTATATATATGAGCAAATCGTATTAGTATTTTATCAGTTAGCTATTGGGTAAGTTATAGATTCAGGGGTTTTCCCGTCTGTTTTACTTTTTTAGGTAAATTGATTAAAAAAAACAGAGGTAAAAGATTGTTTACAGAACAAGATAGAAATTCTCCTGTCTCAACCGGCGGTATCCACGATGTCTCAATTGAGGACATTGCCAGAGAGGGAGATGGTATAGCACGTATACAGGGTTTTGTGGTCTTTGTGCCAGGCACGAAGGTCGGAGATCATGTCACGATTAAGATAGAGCGAGTCTTGCGAAAATTCGCGATTGCAGCCCTTACTGAGAAGAAGAACTAAGAAGAATTAAATCAACGGAGATATATAAATATGAATTACGAAAGAAAAGGCGGTTTCAGGCCGACTGGTCCAAGAAATATGCATATGGGTCCAAGAGAAATGCACAAAGCAACTTGTGCAGATTGTCATCAGGAAACTGAAGTACCATTCAAGCCGTCCGGCGACAGACCGGTATACTGCAGAGAATGCTACCAGAACCATAGACCAAAGAGATATTAAATAAATTAAATAAAACGGGCGTTCGTCGCCCGTGTCTTTTTTATTATTTTACTGAACGAAGCCAAGGCATTTCTTTTTCGGGCTTCCTGACAAGGACATCTATTAACCACTGGATTCTGTTGTATGTAACGAAGAGTCACTTTTGTCGATATGAAGGACGCAAAAATAAGATAGAAATTAAATATATGTTTAAACATATGTTATATTATGCTGGAGAAAAGAAAGGAGACCAGATATTGATCCTTGTTGATTCTGATGTCCTGATCGAAATCCTTGATGAGAGTTCTAAGAAGGGAGAAGCTGCCTTAAAGAAAATAGTGCTGCTTGAAGTTACTGATTTCACCAAAAACGATGCAGCACTTTCGGCAAAACTTGAGGTAAAAGCAGAGAAAAAAGGGAGTAAGGCTCCGAGATTGGATGCCATGATTGCAGCAGTCGCGATTAACAGGGGTTTCAAACTTTTTACTTTTAATAAAAAACATTTCGAGGTTTTTGATGATCTTGTATTATTTTAGTTGTGCTGCGGTGATTGTTTTGTCTCTAAATAGCCTGATGGATGCAAGAGGGAATTTTTAGTCACGGTATACCCCGTACGATGTACGAGGCCTGTATATAGCGTTTTTATACTAACTTACGTTATCTCGCCAGGGTCAAACTCACGTTTCAAAGAAACGTGAATTTCCTCTAATTTCTTAGCTAAAACCGTTACGCTTTGCCAACCTTGCCGTTTTAGTTCTGTATGGCCTACTTTTAAATTCATAATATTAGTTTTATTACTATCTCTTTTTACCAAAATATATATATAAGTATAGCCTAATTAGTAAATAATGCCATCGCTCAAAAAGAAAATAATTAAAGGACAT
>Ga0209749_1001281_pt1 | contig 23511 bp, 21 predicted proteins | sample EPASupsiteSAE347_FD_187267 | JGI IMG/M metagenome (GOLD analysis project Ga0209749, IMG submission 187267) | Bioremediated contaminated groundwater from EPA Superfund site, New Mexico - Sample SAE3-47 (SPAdes) (version 2) | ecosystem: Environmental > Aquatic > Deep subsurface > Groundwater >...
GCGATGGATGACTCCGGGTGGAGTTCGAGCGTATCGGACGGCGGCTTCTCCGTCAGTGATCCGTTCGGAAAAGCGCTTTTCGAAACCAGGCTCGAAGGCTACCCATTTTTCCAGGCCGGAAGGCGTTTTGCGCTGCGCGAAGACCAGCGAGGCGTTACCGAAATCGACACCCGCGGGCAGGCTCTGTGGACCAAGGAATTCCCTTCGATAGTGACCGCATTTTCGGCAGGCGGCGACATTGCCGCTTTCGGCCTGCTCGACGGTTCAATACGCAGTTTCGCCCGGGATGGCACTGAAGAGATTCCCATCATTCCTGCGGGATCCCGTCTTTCCTGCATCTATTCCCTGGCGGTTTCGCCCGATGGAAAGGACATAGCCGCGATATCGGGCCAGGATCCACAGCGTTTCGTTGTGTATCGCAGGGAAGGTATCGCCTATACACCCGCTTTCCGGAAGGATATTCCGGAAGCATCGGTTCGTCCGCTCTCGGCCGGTTTTTCGGCGGACGGATCCACTCTCGTCGCTGCGATCGAAAACGGTCTCGTCTTTTTCGACCTGACCGGCGACAGATTCCGGACTCTGAAAAACGGGTTGGAAGATTCCTATGTACGAAAAATTCTTTCCCTCTCAGGGACGACACCTCTGCTCATGACGCTGGAAGGGAAAAACGGGCGCATGGCGGTCGGCGCCATTTCGGCCGCGGGAACGGCTCTGCTGCGATTTTCTTTCGCGGCTTCGGATGCGGATATTGTCGCCTCCGGTGAAGGCTTCGTCCTTGCCCTGGATGATGGGCTATATCGATACGAAGCGGTACAACGATGAACGCTTGCCATAGTTTGAAACTGCGCATTTTTCTCCGTGCCGCTGCGGGCCTGTTGGGGGCATGCATGACTGCGGGTACGGCGTTCGCGCTGGATTGGCCCGCGGCGCCCGAAAAACCGAAAGCGGGATTCGGAAGCGCGCGATCGGATTACCTTCTGGCGCAGATACTTCTCGGCGGCGAACCTGTGGAATTGCGGGCGGCTGAAGACGGTGAAATTCTTTTTATGGCTGCGCAAGGTGGGGTACCCGGTTCCTTGCCATTTCCTCTGGGCGGCATGGTAGCGCTGGCGCATGAGGACGGATTTTCGACTTTATACAGCGGCATCGAACCGGATGTTTTCCCCCATGCAGCGAAGGTGAAAAAAGGCGATTCCCTCGGAAAGTGGAACGGAAGCGGCACCTATGGAAGTGTCGGCCCCGGATTTGCCGTAGTGGATCGAAAAGTTCAAAGCTGGGTGAATCCCCTGATGCTTTTGCCGGCTCTGGAGTCCGACAGGGCTCCGGCTATTTTCGATCTTTCTCTCGCCAGGGATGGGGCGGTTGTCGAAATTGCGGAGGGCAGGAAAAATACGCCTCCGCTTGGGCAGGGAAGCTACGACATATTTGTGGGATCCGGCGACGGGAACGTATCGGGATTTCTCTCCGCGCCATTCAGACTAAGTATGAGCCTGAATGGCGTCGCCAGCGCGGAACGGACATTCGACGCGGCGGTGGCGTCCGGCGAAGGGCTTGCATTCACCGGGTCGAAAGCTCCATCGGGAAGCGGAATCGACAGTGAGGGCCGGTTTTTTCTTGGACGAGTGTTCCTGGCAAAGGGTGCGATGCGCATACGGATACGGGCTGAAAGCGTGTACGGATCCGTTCGTGAAACAACCTGGATTCTCGAGGTCCGCTGAAGAGGGCTCGAATCGCCGTTTCGTAGACCATCCTTGCGCCGGATGCTCCATGCGGATACTATTTTTACGCAATGGATTCATACAATCACATCGCGGAAAATCTGGAACGCATTCGGGAAGGCATAGCCGCGGCGGCCGACAAAACCGGCAGAGACCCCTCAACGGTCTCGATCATGGGTGTGAGCAAATTCCATCCGCCAGAGGCCGTGCGCGCAGCCTACGCGGCGGGACTCAGACTTTTCGGGGAAAACCGGGTACAGGAAGCCGCGGGAAAGTATCCGCCGCTGCGTGAAGAAATGGACGGTTTGCGTGTCCACATGATCGGCACCCTGCAATCGAACAAACTCAACAAAGCGCTCGCGCTGTTCGACGGCATCCAGTCCATCGATTCGGTCGAGCAGTTGTTGCAGCTTCTTGCGCGTGTCGAATCCCGCGTTTCGCCCATCAGCCTTTTTCTTGAATTGCATACCGGCGAGGATTCCAAGGCCGGTTTTGCGGATGAAGATTCCCTGTACCGGGCATGCGACGCTTTCGCCGCATGGAAAGCGCATGCCGGAACCCGGGCGGCTGAAGAGCCAGGCGTCGACCTTGCTGGCCTTATGACAATGGCTCCCTTCACTTCCGATGAATCGACGGTTCGCACATCCTTTTCGCGGCTCAGGAGAGCTCTGGAAAACGCACGTCTGCGATCCGGGCTGGAATCCATGCGCGAATTATCGATGGGAATGAGCAACGACTTTACCATTGCGGTAGAGGAAGGCTCGACCATCGTCAGAATCGGAACTGCCCTGTTCGGACTCCGGTCGTGAAACCGGTACATCCGTCGCTTCGCGCATTGGGATTCGTCGTCCTTTTGCTGGGCGCGCCCGTCGCATCCCTGTGGAGCCAGGCTGCCGGCACGCAAGATTCCCCGCCGCTTGCGTCCGTACTTCCCGCAGCCGACCCTTCGGTTCTGGCGGCCGTGTCCGCGGAAACGGGGAGCACAGCGCAGACTGGAGCGAAAGTGGGCCAAGGAACTGCGAAAGCCGAGGGAGCGACGGGGAGAGTATTCGGGCGGATCGGGATCATCGCCGCGGGCAGTTTCCCTCTATCGCTGCTCTACACGAATTTTGGATTCGATATCTGGAAATACGCCGCAACCGGCTGGGATTCGCGTTATGCGCCATGGCCGTTCACGAATCAGTATTCGGTCGAGCCCGCGACGGCCGAGAGAACCTTGCGGCTTGGTGTCGCGGTGGGCGTTTCTCTGCTTGTGGGAATCGCGGACGCCCTGCTCGGTTCAGGATCGAGATAATTTCGCGCATCTGTCCGACCGCAGAGCGGCCGGACAGATCGAATCGGACTCAGGAATCGGGCTCAGAAATCGGGCTCAGGCTGGGGCGGAAAAAGTTCCGGAAGAGGCCGAACTTGACAGCCAGGACGCCGCCATCTAGTATGGCTCGAAGTTTCTACAGCCGAGGTAGACATGTCAGAATCCGAAGGCTTCAACCTTGACGATGCGATCCGGAAAATTCCCGATTTTCCCAAGAAAGGCATACTCTTTTACGACATAACGAGCGTGCTCACCAACCCGGACGCTTTCAAGTATTGCATCCGCAGCATGATGCGCCTGTATCGTGACGCCGATATCCAGGCAGTGGCGGCGATCGAGGCCAGAGGTTTTATTTTCGCCGCGCCCTTCTGCGAAAAAATGGGCATCCCGCTCGTTCTGGTGAGAAAAAAGGGCAAACTTCCGGGACGCACGATCAGCAAGTCCTACGACCTCGAGTATGGATCGGCCGAGATGGAAATGCACGCCGACGACATTCCCGCCGGGGCCAGATTTCTGATTGTCGATGATCTCATCGCCACCGGCGGTACGGTCAGCGCTGCCGCAGCGATAATCAGGGCCGCGGGTGCTGTCCCTGTACACGCCTTCTCGGTGATCGGTCTGCCTTTTCTGAACTACGAACGCAAGCTGGGCGACCTGCCCGTCGATACGCTGATCGAGTATTTCGGCGAATAGCGCCAGTTTTACTTACCCGGCAATTGAAAAACTATTGGAGTGTCTGGAATGGGCCGCTACGGCTGAGTCCATTTCAGAGGAAGCGGTTTCTTTTCAATTGCCGGATAAAGCGATAGGCAAGGAGAAAACGAATGGTCGAACGCCTCGTCAAGAATTCCGCCTGGAAAGGCCGGAAGGGGCCCGTCGTCCTCGTGATCATGGACGGCGTAGGATACGGTGCATATACGGAAGGCGATGCCGTCGCTTCCGCCGATATGAGGAATTTCAGGGCTCTGGAAGGGTCATGCCCGCACAGTCGGCTCAAAGCGCACGGTATAGCGGTAGGGCTTCCCTCCGACGAGGATATGGGCAATTCGGAAGTCGGCCACAATGCGATAGGATGCGGCCGCGTCTATTCGCAGGGTGCGCAGCTGGTATCCAATTCGATACGGAGCGGCGCACTGTTCGAAGGAAAGGTCTGGAAGGAACTTGTCGCGAAGGTAAAAGCCTCGAACGGCTCGCTCCATTTTATCGGCCTTTTTTCCGACGGTAACGTACATTCGCATATCGACCACCTTAAAGCCATGCTGACCCGGGCCGCCGCCGAAGGCGTCGCCAGGGCACGCGTGCATGCCCTCCTGGACGGACGCGACGTGGGGGCGCAGAGCGCTCTCGACTTTGTGCTGCCTTTCGAGGAATTTCTCGCCGGTCTCAATGCCAAAGGCGCCGATTTCAGGATCGCCTCGGGTGGAGGCAGACAATACATCACCATGGACCGCTACGGCGCCGATTGGAGTATGGTGGAGCGCGGCTGGAACTGCCATGTAAAGGGCTTAGGCAGGCGTTTCCCGAGCGCCGAAGCGGCGATCAGGGCATACCGCGAAGCCGCTCCCGGCGTGATCGATCAGGACATACACGAATTCGTTGTGGCAGACGCGGCGGGGCCGGTCGGAACGATCAAAGACGGGGACGGAGTGGTCTTCTTCAACTTCCGCGGCGACAGGGCCATCGAAATCACCGCCGCGTTCGAAAAGGAAGAGTTCGACAAGTTCGATCGCGGTCCCAGGCCCGATGTCTGCTATGCGGGAATGATGCAATACGACGGCGACCTCGGCGTGCCGGCCAAGTATCTCGTCAACCCGCCTTCGATCGAGCGGACCATGGGCGAATATTTGGCTGCGACGGGTTTGAGGACGCTCGCGATTTCCGAAACGCAGAAATTCGGACATGTCACGTATTTCTTCAACGGCAACCGGTCGGGAAAATTTTCGGAAACGCTGGAAGACTACGTCGAAGTGCCGAGCGACAGGGTGCCATTCGAGCAGCGCCCCTGGATGAAATGCGCTGAAATCACCGACAGGGTGCTCGAAGCGATCCGTTCCGGCAAGTACGATTTCATCCGTCTCAACTATCCGAACGGCGATATGGTCGGCCACACGGGCGTGTATCAGGCCGTAGTTTGCGGCGTGGAAGGCATGGATATCCAGCTCGCCAGGCTTCGCGACGCGGTGAAAGCTTCGGGCGGCATTATGCTCATAACAGCCGATCACGGTAATTCCGACGATATGTACGAGCACGAAAAGAAAACGGGAGCGGTTTCGAGGGATAAGGATGGCAATCCCAAAGCCAAAACGAGTCATTCCCTCAACCCGGTGCCCTGTGTCATCTACGATCCGGAGTATTCGGGCGAATATGGCACGGAACTCAAGGACGGCCTCGGAATTTCGAGCCTTACAGCGACTTGTATCGAGCTGCTCGGATACCTTCCTCCCTCGGATTACGATCAGGCGGTATTCGACCTGATCGGATAAACCTCAGGCGCGGCGGGATGAAATGGAGTGGGGTGGGGTGGGGTGAAATGGAGTGGGGGGCCTTCGATGGTCGAAATCGAACTGAAGGCGCGCGTGAATGATCCGGCCGCCGTGGAAGCGCGGCTGGCCGGATTCCTGAAGTTTTGCGGCAAGGTAGACAAGGCTGATGAATACTGGGGCGTGCCTGCGTGTACGGAGCCTGGCGCGCAACCCGGATTCCGCTTTCGGATCAGGACGGAGGGCGACCTTGTCCGTGTGACTTTCAAGGAAAAAACGCTTCGGGGCTCCATCGAAGTAAATCGCGAAACCGAATTCGACGTCGTCGGACACGACCAGTTCAGGGATTTTGTCCGCAAGACGGGCGCCAAACCCTTATACCGGAAACACAAACACGGGAGTTGCTGGAGATCAGGCGAACTCCTTGCCGAGCTCGTCGAAGTGGACGGGCTGGGAATTTTCCTCGAGATCGAAACCATGCGCGAAAAGGAATCGGCCTCCACCCTGGAAGAGGCCAGAACCCTCCTGTACGATGCGCTCGGGCGCTGCGGCCTCGACACGGACAGTCTCGAACCGAGGTATTATTCCGAGTTGCTGGGTGTGCCGAAAAACTGATTGTACCCTGGATCGGGGCGTATTTTAAAAAAGGAGAGGCTTTTTCAAAAGCCGGAAGACTTTTGAAAAAGCTACCAGAACTTGCAGCATTTGCGTACGGTTTTGTAGAAACCGGAGCAAATGCGAGCCAATTTCAAAAGTAACCGACTTTTGAAATTGGCTCAGTATACAAAACTTATCATTGACAATTCTGAAAACCCAAACATACTGTTCTTGCTTCTGCTGATGTTCGTTGAAAACGTTTCCAGGAAAAACCAGGCGGTAAAAGCGGAGTTTTTCTTGCAAACGTTTTCATAGGACTGTGGGGCTTTCCCTTGCGTGCAAGGGAAAGTGATCGATCGTTTTTCGGAACGGGGGCCAACGACTGATGTCCGGATTGCTTTTAGCGCTGGCATTGACCGCACACGCTGGATGCCTTGATACGGCACCAAACACCCGCGAATCGTTCGAGACGGCATTGGCCTATCCGGTGGATTTCATCGAGGCCGATATACGCTTCGGAAGTGACGGTGTCGCATATCTCAGCCACGACGCTCTTTCCGGCGCGGAGCAGTCCGGCGCAATGAAGCTTTCGGAGCTTCTTGAACTTGTGTCGGCGCGGCCGCTTTTTCGCCTGAACCTCGATCTGAAAGAGTTTTCCGCCCTGTCCTCCATGGCCGATCTCATCGACAGTTATGGCATGAGAGAAAGGGTGCTGCTTACAGGCGTCGGCTTCGACGCCGTCGATAGTGTGCGACAGACGGCCAAAGGTTTGCCCTACTTGTTGAATGCGTTCCCTTCTCCGGTCGAGCGCTATTTCGCATTTTCCGCGAGGGCCCTGGCCAAACGCATCCAGGCTGCGGGAGCGGTCGGTCTGAACACACACTATCGGGGCGCTTCCAGGCTTCTCTCCAGGACGCTTTCGTCGGCCGGTCTTGCGCTTTCGGTCTGGACCGTCGACGACGAAGCCGAAATGCGCCGCTTTCTTTCTTTTCCCGTGAACAACATCACTTCGCGCCGTATAGACCGCCTGCTCAAACTCCGCGAGCAGACGGAAGCCTACCTGTCCGGCGAAAAGGCGGTCCGATGAAAATAAAGGCTTTCTACCATGCCCTTGGGCGTTTCCGCTTCGCACAGTTCATCCTGTTCACGGTATTTCTGCTGTTTTTCTTCGGTCCTCTGGTCAATACGCTGATGATCGCGTTCGCCGATAAATACATGTATGCCGAACATCCATATTTCCTGCCTTCCGCCCTGTCGCTGGACTGGTGGAAATTCGTGCTCTCACAGAAAAACCTGGTGTCCTCCATCGCGCTGTCGTTCCTGCTCGCGACAGTGACGACGGGTGCCTCCCTTCTGATCTGTCTGCCGGCTGCGTACGCTTTTGCCCGTTACGACTTTCCCGGCAAGCATTTCTTCCAATTTTCCTTCCTGTTCGCGAACGCATTTCCGCGGATGGGGCTCTACGTGTCCATCGCCATTATTTTCTATAAATTGAATCTTATGGGCACATTCGTCGGTGTCCTGTGCATACACCTCCTTAATACGTTGATGTACATGACATGGATCCCCGCGGCCGCATTCCGCAATGTGCACATAAATCAGGAAGAAGCGGCTCGCGACGTCGGGGCCACGGCCTTCCAGACATTTCGCCACATAACGCTGCCCCTGGCGATGCCTGGCATAACGGTTGCATGCATTTTCACTTTCCTGCAGTCGCTCGAGGAAGCCCAGGGCACATTCCTTATCGGGGTGCCCAACTTCAAGACAATCCCGGTGGTCATGTACAGCGTCATCTACGACTATCCGGCCACCGCCGGCGCGGTGTTCGCCGTGATACTCGTGCTGCCGACCTTACTTCTGCTGGGGATATTCCGCCGCTTCATCGGTGCCGACGCCATGACCAGCGGCTTTAAAATGAAATAAGCGGGGAGAACGAAATGCCTGACCGACCGATCCTGAAACTCGAAAAAATGACCAAGCTGTATCACAATGGCGACGGCGTCCGCGATATCGACTTCGAGATTTCCGAAGGCGAACTCGTAACGCTGCTCGGACCCTCCGGCTGCGGCAAGACGACGATCCTGCGCGTGGTCGGCGGCTTCCTGGAAGCGACCGAAGGGCACGTCATTCTCAACGGTGAGGATATCACCCGACTCCCCCCTGAAAAACGGCCTACCGCCATGGTCTTCCAGAGCTACAACCTGTGGCCGCACATGAATGTGTTCGAAAATCTGGCTTTCGGTCTCAAGCTCCGCAAGGTACCCAGGGAGACGATCAAGGCCGACGTTGCGCGCTTCCTTTCTTTGGTCAAAATCGAGGGAAGCGAGGAAAAGTATCCTTCCCAGCTTTCGGGCGGGCAGCAGCAGCGCGTAGCCATAGCGCGGGCACTGATTCTCAAGCCCAAGATTCTTCTGATGGACGAACCATTTTCGGCACTGGACGCCAAAATCCGCGTCCAGATGCGCGAAGAACTCAAGAAGATTCAGCAGGAACTCGGCATCACCGTAATGTTCGTTACGCATGACCAGGAAGAGGCCATGGCGATCTCCCATCGCATCGTCGTGATGAGCAAGGGCAAGTTTGAACAGATCGGCACTCCCGCCGACGTGTACGATAATCCGACCACGCGATTCACCGCTGAATTCATGGGTAACATGAATTTCATAAAGGACACGGAACGCCAAGTACTGCTCGCCGTGCGCCCCGAGAACATCTCCCTCGATACGGTCGGAAACGGGAGCCTCAAGGGGCGGATATCCACGATCATGGTCCTGGGGCATTTCCTCGAGATCAACATGGATACCGAGCAGGGGCAGGTAAAGGCCTTTACGCCGAGAGAATACAGCGCCGAGAGAAAAGTCGGCGAAGAAGTGGGCATAGTCGTTGGACGGCACCTCGTCTTTCCTGCGGCAGGCTGATTTTGAGGGCAACGCTTCGTCCGGTAAACCGGGCGAATTTGAAGTAAGGGATCAACGGGCAATCTGGACCCGATTTTTCCGTAAGGAGATTCGAATGGCAAGGAAAAAGATTTTCTGCGCTCTGCTGGCCCTGCTCATGATGGCAGGATCCGCCGCATCCGTGTTCGGCGCGACTCCTGAAAACACCATCAACCTCTACACCGACGGTTCGGACAATGTCCGCATCGTATGGGAAGCCGTCATTGATGCGTACAACAAGAAGAACACCGGCATCCAGGTCAACCTGCAGTTCCTGGCATCGGGCGCCGGCGGCCAGACTGGCACCGACAAGCTCATCGCCGGAATCCAGGCCGGAATCAAGTCGACCGACATCGACATCCTCGAAGTCGAGGAAAACAAGCTTGCCCGCATTTTCAAGGAAGGCGATCCCAACGCTCTCATCAAGCTTGACACCCGCAAGATCCCCAATATCGCCAACATCGGCGCCAAGTCCATGGTCGCTCCCGACATGGCCATGGCCTATCGCGGTTCCGCGGTGTTCATCGCCTACAATTCCGCGAAAGTCCCGACCCCGCCCAAGACCGAGAAAGATCTGCATGCCTGGATAAAGGCCAACCCCGGCCGTTTCGCGTACAACGATCCCTCGACCGGCGGCGCCGGCTCGTCCTTCGTGCTCACCAGCGTGTACAACTTCCTGCCCGTCGAAGCCCTCACTTCCTCGGACGAAAAATGGCTCTCCCAGTGGGACAAGGGTTTCGACGCGCTCAAGGAACTCCATCCCTACCTGTACAAGGCGTCCGGCAAGGTCCAGTACACCGTGAAGAACCAGGGCTCCCTGGACCTCCTCGCCTCCGGCGATATCTGGATGACTCCGGCATGGGCCGACCAGGTTCTCGACCAGAAATCCAAGGGACTCCTCCCCGCCAGCATCAAGCTGACCCAGATCAATCCTTCGCTCACCGGATCCCTGTACATGCTGACCATCCCCGCGCTCAGCAAGAAGGCCGAGGCGGCATACAAGTTCCTCGACTATGTCGCTTCCGTCGAAGCGCAGGACATTTTCATCCGCGTCATGAAGGCGATTCCCGTCATCGATACCAAGAAACTGCCGGCTTCCACGATCGAACTCCTGTCCGGCCTGAGCCAGGACAGCTATCGCACCGCGACCATCGGCAGTCTCGGCCCGCTCATGAACAAGCGCTGGACTAACGATATCAGCACGCTGAAATAACCGGTATCCGAGCCAATTTCAAAAGTCGGTTACTTTTGAAATTGGCTCGCATTTGCTCCGGTTTCCACGAAACCGTACGCAAATGTGAGCAAGTTCTGGTAGCTTTTTCAAAAGTCTTCCGACTTTTGAAAAAGCCTCATCGGACAATAAAAAGCGACCGATTCCGGCCGGACGCATAGGCGGCCGGCCGGAGAAACCGATTCCCGATTCGGATGGAGGAGAGCCGACATGGCTGACCGCAAGCAGAAACAGAAACTCCTGGGACTCCTGATGGTGCTTCCCTCCTTCCTGCTCATATGCACGATGGTGCTCTATCCGATCGGAAGATCGATCCTCCTCAGCTTCACCGATGCGAAAACCAAAGGCTTCACTCTGGACAATTACAAGGCGATTTTCACGGAACCATTCATGGTCAACAATATCTGGTACACGCTGATGATCGTCGGTTTCACCGTGCTGATCGTCGGCGTGGTTTCCTATCTTCTGGCTCTCTACATTACCTTCTCGGACACATGGTTTTCCCGCATGATCGCCAAGCTCTACATCATTCCCCGCTTCATACCCACGATCGTCGCGGTGTACGCGATAATGAACGTGGTAAAGGACACGGGCGCGGTAAACCGCCTCCTCATGCAGCTTTTCGGTCTCAACTTCAAACCAGGCCTCATGTTCACGCCGCAGGGTATCATCCTTGCGAACTGCTGGTTCAACATACCTTTCTCCACGATGCTGATCTCCTCCGGCCTTCAGGGGATCCCGCGATCGGTCATCGAAAGCGCGCGCGATGTCGGCGCGGGGAAATTGCGGGTGTTCAGGTCGATGATATTTCCGCTCTCGGCGAACGATTTTCTCATCGCGATCACGTTCGTGTTCATGGGCAACATCGCATCCTTCACTACGCCGTACCTCATGGGATCGCGTTCGCCCATGATGCTCGGCGTCGCCCTGCAGCAGGAATTCAGTTCCTTCTTCAACATGGAAAAATCGGCGGCGATATCCGTGTTCCTCTTCCTGTTGTCCTCGATCATGGGCGGCTTCTACATCCGCAACAATCTCAAGTCGAACAAATGGGACGTGGACGACCGTTGAACCCCGCGCCATTGCCGTTTTTCCTTGTTCGCGACCTGACTCCGCAGGATTCGCGCAGCTCGTTCGAAATTCCCTTTCGACTCGACAGGGATGCGGAAAGGCTCGAAATTTCCTTTTCCTACGAACCCAAGGAATTTGCGGACAGAAAAGAAAGCTTGCGCATGGTCGCAGCCTGTCTGGACAGATCCGGTAACGACAGGACCGGTGCGGAGGAAGTCGCGCCTCAGCCGGAATCCTTTCTCCCGCTTTCAAACCTCATCACACTGTCGCTCGATCGTGAAGGTCAGTATATCGGTTGTGCGCACAGGCACGATCCCGTACAGTTCCATCGGATCGGTCTGGAGGGATCATCGCCCGGCTTCCTCACCGTGCCGGTTCTGGCGGGACTCTGGCGTCTCGTCGTGAGCGTGCACTGCATTCTGAATCCCATATGCCGGATGCGTGTAAGTGTGGTTGCCCGCGGTGCGAAGGAGTCGTCGTGAGCGATCCGGAATACGCCTTTCCCGTCCGGGCCGGAAGTGACGAATTGCGTTATCTGCCTTGCGAACTGCACTGCCACAGCCAGCACAGCGACGGTCACTGGACCGTATCCGAACTCCTTCGGGCAGGGGCGGGCGAAGGCTTGTCCCTGCTTGCGCTCACCGACCACAACACGTTTTCAGGCATAGCGGAATTGACACCCGCATTGCAGGCAGAGACGATTCCCGCTATCCCCGGCATAGAGTGGACCACCGATTATGGTCACCTTCTAGTCCTGGCGGCTGCCAGGGATGTCGATTGGCGGACGGCGAACTTGCGCAATATCGACGAAAAACTGGCCGAGATCCGTTCCGCCGGAGGACTCTGCGGGATCGCGCATCCCTTCCGTCCCGGCGATCCGATCTGTTGCGGTTGCACCTTCGAATTCGAGGTAGGGCGTTTCGATCTCGTCGATTTTATCGAAGTCTGGTCGGGGCCGTTCCCTCCGGCGCGCTCCGAATGCCGCCGTGCGCTTGCATGGTGGTCGGGTCTGCTGGACAGGGGATACCATATCGCGGCGACGCACGGGCGCGACTGGCACGGGCGCAGCCCGGGAGCGGGAGGCGCCCTCCAGGCTTGCACCTATCTCGGTTTCAGCAATGGCATTCCTACGGTCGCGGGAGCTCTCGATGCTTTGAGGGGAGGGCGAACGGTCGTTTCGCTCGGGCCTCTCGCCACCTTTGTCCTCGAACGCGATGCGGACGGCGCGGTCGCGCGCATCGGTGATCGAGTCGACTGGTCGGGCGTTCGGGCTCCTGCGCTTTCATGCACTGTCACCGTGTCCGGTGGATGGCCAAAACCCGAAGGCGGGTCTGGCCACGGGGCGGATATGCCTTCAGGCGGCGAAAGCGATATGCGCGCGGAATCGGTGGCGATCCTTGGCAGGGGAGGGCGCGTCGTGTGGGAATCCGCACTCGAAAAAGATGCCGGCACCGGGGTGCCGGCGAGCGCGGCGGGACGGTTTTCGACCGATTCCCCATACCTGCGCCTGGAATTGCGGGGTACGTGCGCGGGAACGCTCCGGACACTCGCCTTGAGCAGCCCCGTCTGGATCGGAAAGCCATGAAAAGCGCATGGAGCGACGAGTACAGGATCGCGGTCGAACGCGTATCCAAATCGTTCAGGCGGACGCGGCGCCTCGTCGTCGCCGTCCTGGCGCTGGCCACCGCGTTGCTTGCGGCGGTGACAATAGCGGGTATCGCGATGCGCGATCTTATCCCCGCGTATCGTATGTTCGTATTCGCCGCGCCTTTGTTCTGCGCGGCTGACTGGCTGATGTCGTTCGCTTTCCTGCGCCGTCTTGCGGCATCGCGCGACGCGGCATTGCATGATCTCGATGTGGCGTATAGAGGCGACAGTACCCCGAAAATCGCTGAAAAGGACGGTTCCGATGAAGTATGACATCATAGCGCTCGGCCATATCTCCAGGGATGTCCTGGTCGATCATCTCGGCAACGAGACGCGGCTGCTGGGCGGGGCGATCGTGCATTCGGCCATCTCGGCCGCGGCATGCGGAGCGCGGGTGCTGGCGATAACCAAGACGGCGCCCGAGGATGCTTCTTCAGTGGAATTCCTGCGCCGGAAAGGCGTCGATCTCGTCGTACTTCCAAGCGCGTCCACCACATCGATACTCAATGTGTTCCGGACCGCCGATCACGAAAGACGCGACACCACGCTGCTCTCGCGTGCGGGCCCCTTTTCGGCGGCCGATATACCCGCAGGAGCGGAATCCGTCATCATCGATATGGCGGGGCTTTTCGTCGGTGAACTTCCGGATCTTCTCATCGGAGAACTTTCCGGGCGGGCCCGAATCGCGGTCGATGCGCAGGGGCTCCTGCGAACCGCGATGCCCGATCACAGTATGCGGTTCGTCGACTGGGCGGAAAAGCGGCGCTATCTGCCGATGGTGGAGTACTTCAAGACCGACGCGGCCGAAGCGGAAATCCTCACCGGCAGCGCGGACCGTTCGGAGGCGGCCCGAATCCTCGCATCGTGGGGCGCGCGCGAAGTCATGGTTACCCACAATAGCGAGGTGATCGTACTTGCCGGAGGAATTGTCCATCGCGCGCCTTTCACGCCATCCAACCTCTCGGGGCGTACGGGAAGGGGCGACACGACTTTTTCGTCATATCTGGCGAGGAGACTCGTCGAAGGGCCGGAAGAGGCGCTGCGCTTCGCCGCCGCACTGTGTTCGATCAAGATGGAAAAGCCGGGTCCTTTTGCGGGTACCGTTGAAGACGTACGCGAGCGTATGGCGAGAGACTCGTTCCGCTGAATAATGGGCGCTGAGGGGCTCGAACCCCCGACCTACTGGGTGTAAACCAGCCGCTCTGACCAACTGAGCCAAGCGCCCGAAGTATGCTCCGGGCTGTCCCGGATATCGCCCCAATGGGCCTGCGCAGGCTATCATGTGCCCGGAGGGAGGGTCAATAGTGAGACGGATTTCCGGAAAAGCCTTTTCCGCTGCGGGCAATGCGCTGATCGACATAATTGCGTCCGTTCCCGAGGGCTTTCCCGCGCTCGCGGGCTTGAAGCCCGGCTCGGTGAGCCATGTGAGTCCGGAGAAATCGGCTGCGCTGCTTGCCGCTCTTGAACTCGGCGCGGATGAAAATCGAAACGGAACGTTCGATATCCGGAAAAGTCCGGGAGGCGGCGCGGCGATCGCTTGCGCGCAGGCGGCCGCCCTCGGCATGAAGGCCACCCTGTATGGCTGCGTCGGAGCGGATCCGGAAGGCGAATGGTATGGAACCGCTCTGACGGAACGCGGGGTCAGGCCGCTTTTGTCCAGGACACCTGAACCGACGGGCCGGTTCATTGCGCTGTATGAACCCGACGGGAGAAAAACGATTCTCGTGGCGCCATCGGCCGCACCGAAGGCAGGCGCGTTCGATCCGCCGGAAGCGTTGTTCGCGCAAGGCGGAATCCTGCACCTGGACGGCCTGCTCGCCATGACACCGGGCGTGCTGGAACGCTATATGACGCGCGGCAAGGCGGCGGGCATGGTCGTTTCGATCGATTTTTCCTCCGAAGGCCTTGTTGCGGGACGGCGCGAAGTCCTGGCCAAGGCGGTCGCGGAATGCGATTTTGTGTTTGCGAATGAAAGGGAATTCATAGCTTTTTGCGGCCCGGATTACGATGGCGATGCGGCGCGGTCGCTGGAGGCTGTCGCCGCCGGAAAACCGGGAGTCGCCTGGATTTTAAAGCGGGGATCCGAAGGCGTCATTTTTATGCGTGGAAATGGAATGCTTCGCATCGATGCTCCCTGTTCCCCGTTCGTGGACGATACGGGTGCAGGCGACGCTTTCGCGGGCGCTTTCCTGTGCGGGATCGCGGAATCCCGCGATATTCAAGCCTGCATGGCCATGGGTAAGGCCGCTTCGGGCAAAATGCTCTCGAAGCTGGGTACTTGATCTTTACCGTCAGATAAACTCCGCCGAAAAGCCGGCAATCCTTGCCTATACGGTCGAAAAACCTATAAATTCAATTGACAAACCGAACAGGCAGGAGCGATATGCCCGATAACGAGATCATACCAATAGACCAAGTATTGCCGGGAAAATTGCCCATCATTTCCCTGATGGGCAGGCCGATATTTCCGGGGATTTTCTCGCCCATCATGGTGGGCAATTCCAACGATGTCAGAGTAATCGAGCAATCGCTCGCGAACGACGGCATGGTCGGGCTCGTTCTCCAGAAAAACGACCTGGAAAACCCCGACGCCGAGGACCTTTACTCCATCGGCACCGTCGCCAAGATCGTAAAGCGCGTCAATCTGCCCGACGGCGGCGTCAATATTTTCATCTCGACCCTGAAGCGATTCAGGATACGGAAGTTCCTCTCGCGAGAGGCGCCCATCGTGGCGGCAGTGTCGTATCTTGACGATATCGGCGACGATACCGATGAAATCAAGGCGCTGACACGAGCGCTTTTGGGTGAAATGAAACAGGTTTCGGAGAACAATCCCCTGTTTTCCGAAGAAATGCGCCTCAATATGATCAATATCGATCATCCGGGCAAGATCGCCGATTTTATAACCAGCATCCTGAATATCGACAAGAAGGAACAGCAGAAAATCCTGGAGACTCTCGACGTGCGGGAGCGCATGGAAAAGGTTTTTATCTTCATCAAGAAGGAACAGGAACTCCTGCGCATCCAGAAAAAAGTGCAGGCCGAGATCAACGAAAAGATCGAAAAGAGTCAGCGCGACTATTTCCTCAAGGAAGAACTGAAGGCGATCAAGCAGGAACTGGGCATGCCCACCGATGCCCGCAGCTCCGACTACAACAAGTTCAAGGAGCGGATCGAATCTTTCGGTTTCGAAGGCGAAGTGAAGGAACAGGTCGATCAGGAGCTCGAGAAGTTCAACCTGATGGACACTTCGTCGAGCGAATACATGGTGACGCGCAACTGGCTCGACCTCGTCAGCTCGCTGCCGTGGAGAAGCAGGATGGCCTCCGACTTCGACCTCGCCAAAGCGCAGGCCCAGCTCGAGGCGGACCACTACGGCCTCAAGGACGTCAAGGACCGCATCGTCGAGTACCTCGCCGTGCGCAAGCTCAAGAAGGACTCGAAAGGCTCGATCCTCTGTCTCGTGGGGCCGCCGGGAGTAGGCAAGACCAGTGTAGGCCGATCGATCGCCAAAGCGCTGAACAAGGAATTTTTCCGTTTTTCGGTGGGCGGCATGCGCGACGAAGCCGAGATCAAAGGGCATCGCCGGACTTACGTCGGAGCTCTGCCCGGCAAGATCGTGCAGGGGCTCAAAATCACCAAACAGCGCGATCCGGTGTTCATGATCGACGAGATCGACAAAATGGGTGTTTCCTATCAGGGCGACCCTTCCAGCGCGCTCCTCGAGGCGCTGGATCCGGAGCAGAACTTTTCCTTCCGCGACCACTATCTCGATTTGCCTTTCGACATCTCGAACGTGGTTTTTATCTGCACCGCCAACACCCTCGACTCGGTTCCCGCACCGCTCATCGACCGGATGGAAGTGATTCAGCTGCCGGGTTATGTGGACAGCGAAAAACTCGAAATTGCGCGGAATTACCTCATTCCCAAGAGCCTGGCGAAAAACGGCATCAAAAAGACGCAGGTGAAATATACAAGGGATGCGCTTCTCAACATCGCCGAATGCTATGCGCGCGAAGCGGGAGTAAGGAATTTCGAGAAAGCGCTCGACAAAATTCACCGGAAACTCGCCAGGACTATTGTCCTTGAGAACAAGGCGAAGGAAAAATTCGTCATCGACAAACAGGCAGTCCAGAAATACCTGGGCAAGCCCCTGTTCCGGGATGACGACATCAAAAAAGCCTCCAGGCCCGGTATGACGGTGGGTCTCGCATGGACCAGCATGGGCGGAGATACGCTCATAATCGAAGCGGTGGCCAATCCCGGCAAGGAAGGCTTCAAGCTCACCGGTCAGATGGGCAATGTCATGCAGGAATCGGCGGGCATCGCCTACACATGGGTCCGCCATATCGCCGCTTCCCGCTACGACATCGGTGCCGACTACTTTGAAGGAAGACAGATCCATCTCCATATTCCCGAAGGGGCGACGCCCAAAGACGGTCCTTCCGCGGGCATCACCATGGCGACAGCTCTCGTGTCGCTGGTGCTGCAGAAGAAGATCAAGAGCCATATGGCGATGACGGGCGAACTGTCGCTCACCGGTCAGGTGCTGCCCATCGGCGGCCTGAAAGAAAAGACGGTTGCTGCGCGGCGCAACAAAATTCGCGACATCATCATCCCCGCGGCCAATGAAAAGGATCTGGACGATATCCCCGCGCACGTCAAAAAGGGCATTACCTTCCATCCGGTCGAGAGGATGGAGGAAGTGCTGGAAATCGCGCTGGGGCAATGAGGCGGGCGGGCTTGATCCGCCGTCCGGAATGACCGGCCATACACTCGTTTTACGGCGCGCCGGGCGTAATTTCGCTTGACAACGCGCCGTGCGGGCGGGCAATCATGCCTGGCATGGGCACGCTATGCGACGGAATAAAGCCGGTATTTTGCGGACACGATTGCGGGGGCGATGCATGCCCCCTCCTCGCCACTGTCGAATCGGGGAGGGTAGTCCGGATCTCCCACAATCCGTCCTCGGGCCGGTATATCCGCGGTTGCCGCAAAGGATACGAGCTTCCCGCTTTTCATTACTCCCCGAAGCGGCTTCGCGTTCCCCTCATCGCCGCGGGGCCGCGCGGTTCGGGCCAGTTCAGGGAAGCATCATGGGATGAAGCGCTTGACCTGGTTACGCGCAGGTTGGGCGACATACGCGCCAGGCATGGCGCGGACTCGATTCTCCGTCTTGCGAGCGCAGGCTCGACAGGCGCCCTGCATGACACCGAAGCCCTTTCGGGCCGCTATCTCAACGCGACGGGCGGCTGCTGCAACCTCAGCGGCTCCTATTCGAACGGCGCCGCGCGATCGGTCCTGCCCTGGATACTCGGTCCGGAATGGAAAGATTCGGGATTCGACGCATCCACCATGCGCCATGCGTCCCTCATCATCCTGTGGGGGGCGAACATCCCCGATACTCGCCTCGGCGCGGAAACGCCTTCGCGGCTCGCGGAAGCGGCGGCGCGCGGTGTTCCCCTCGTAGTGATCGATCCCAGACGGACCGCGGCCACTCGACTTCCGGGAGCGCGCTGGATTCCCTGCCGACCGGGTACCGATGCGGCTTTCATGCTTGCCCTTCTTTTCGTGTTGCTTGAAGAAAATCTCGTCGATCATGGATTCGTCGCCGAACGGGCGGCCGGATTTGAGACACTCGCAGCCTATGTGCGCGGCTACGCGAATGCCGCAGGTTCCGCGAATGCCGAACCCAAAAGCCCGGAGTGGGCGGAAGCGATCACCGGAGTGGACGCAGCCGTCATCCGCGACCTGGCCCGCCTGTGGGCATCGACGAAACCGGCGATGCTCTTTCCCGGATATTCGATCCAGCGTGTCGCGGGGGGAGAGGAATGCTTCCGCCTGACGGTGGCCCTACAGCTCGCGACAGGCAATTTCGGCATCCCCGGCGGATCCACCGGTTCCCTCAACAATCGTCTGCGAGGCCCGCGCGTCGGAAGAATAGGCGACTTCTCCGCGCCGGGAGCTCCTTCGGTACCCCTCCTGCGCTGGCCGGACGCGATTCTGGAAGGACGCTCGGGCGGATACCCCGCCGATATCGCGGCCGCCTATGTCGCCGGCTGCAACTACCTGAACCAGGGCGCCGACATCGCAAAAAGCAGGGCCGCGCTCGAAGTGCTCGAATTTTCCGTCTGTCACGAAATGTTTCTCACTCCCACCGCGCAGTATTGCGATGTCGTTCTTCCCGTCGCTTCGCCTCTCGAAAAAGAGGATATCGGTATTCCCTGGGCGGGAAATTACCTTCTGTACAAGGATCGGGTCGTGCGCACCGAAGGCCTGGCGCGCAGCGACTTCGATATATTCGCGGACCTCGCCGACAGGGCTGGCGCCGCTGCTGGTGCGGCGTTTTCCGAAGGCAAATCCGAACATGAATGGGTCGAGGGTTTTTTGGCCGATTCGGAAGTCGTTGACCGGCCTGGATTCAAAAAATCGGGTTTTTTCGGAATCGAATCGGAAAGGGCCGGTTGCGATGCCTTCGCAGCCGATCCGTCCGGACACCCTTTGGGTACGGCATCGGGGAAGGTCGAGCTGGAATGCCGTGCCTATGCCGAAGCTACCGGATTTTCCGCCATTCCGATATGGAAGGCGCCTCCGCGCGATCCTGCGTACCCGCTCGATCTGGTGACGCCGAAAATGGCCTGGCGGACGCATTCACAGAGCGGCGCCAGCGAAAACAACGGTGTCGATCCGGTCGGCCGGCCGCATGGCGTCTCCATCAACCCCGCCGACGCGAAACCACGGGGCATAGCGGACGGCGACAGGATAAGGCTGCGCAACGAGCGCGGAAGCGTCGTTTCCGCGGCCCGACTGAGCGATGACATAATGCCGGGAACGCTAAGCTTGCCTGAAGGTATCTGGTTCGATCCGGGCGCTGCAGGCGAAGACCTGAGCGGATCGGCCAACTTCCTGACATCGACCGCTGGCACCGGCGCCACTTCGGCCTGTGTGATGCACGCCATCCCCGTGGAAGCGGAGAAACTCCCGTAGCTGCAGGGACTTGCAGGCCTCAGCCTTCTTCCGAAGGCGTCCAGCGGCCGTTGCGCAGTTCGAGGCCGCAACGTTCCACAAGCGTGGAGGCCAACCCGGCCTGCAACCGCTCTTGCGTCGAGGCCATGTCTTTGGGCAGGCGAGGGTCGCCCGAAGCGGCGCCGCTCGTGAGAAGCGTTTCGACGAGAAGTTTTGCGGCGATAAAGCGCTCGTACTTGTCGACGGCGAAGGCCAGGAAACCCGGCAGCAGGCCGGCGATTTCCCAGGTTACCTGCTCGGCCTGCGAATAGCGGCCCGAGTCTTTGTCCTGGTCGGTAAAGCGGACGGGAAGGGTGCGCCCGAGTTCGTCCAGGCGGGGGACGAGCCAATCGAGATCGAAGATTCCCGAAGCGCAATTGAACAGGATGACATTCCCCGAGTCTTCCAGGCGCCGCACTTCGTCGAAAGAAATCGCGGGACCGATGTCCGCTATGGTTCTGCCGACTTCCGTTTCGACGAGAATGCCACCCTTGACGTCCACAGGGGTGCGGAAGGCGAAGTCGAAGCCCGCGGGCTGGCCGGACAGGGCCAGCAGTGCAATTTCGACAGGGTCGGGAAAATAGGCGATATTATCCACATTGCCCAGACAGGCGAACCTTACGCCCGATGCGTGAAGTTCGCGCAGGACGGGCGCCAGCACGCGGAAACACTGGCCATGGCCGCCGGGAAGGGGGAGATAGCGCCCCTCCTCGCCATAGGCGCGCGAAAAGACGCGTTTGGGTTCGCCTTCCGACGAATGGGTAAAAGCCGCGATCATCGGCTGGACGCCCGTGGACCAGGAGGCGGCATCCAGACCCGTACGGGCGGCAAGCGGTGCGAGGAAGGGATCGCGTGCGGCTTCGGCGTATGCGGTTTTGAGTTCGGCATTATTGCCGGAGCTGGACATTTGGAAGAGGGGCATGAAAAGGGGTGCATCGGCCGTGCCGGCGTTGACCGCGCGGTCGCCCGAGGCGTGAAGGTCGTGTGCATCGGCCGTGCCGGTTTTGGCCGCGCCGCGCGTCGCCGCGATCAGACGTGCGCGCATTTTCAGGGCAAGGAAGCTCGCCCCCGGACTGCCGTCGGGATTGATGTAGGCGGGAGTGAGCCCTTTCGGTCTGTCCCGGCACAGCGGAGCGAGGGCTTCGAAGCCGGGGGCGAGCGCGGCCGCGACTTCGGCGCCGAATACCCGGTTTTTTTTGCCGTCGGCATAGCTTGTAGCCGAGCCGCCATTGAGGACTCCAAAAGCGGTTCGGGGCAGCAGGGTTTCGCCTATGCTTCGAAGAGTTTTTTCGTCGAACACGAAAAGTGAATTTTCGCGCCGCACGGCTTCGGGCAAAGTAAGTCCCAGCCCCGCAAGGCGCGCCAAGGCTGCGTTCGCGGGCACTCGGAAGGAAAGAGTGCGGCCGTTCCGCGCCCGACCGAGCGCGACCACGGTGGAGTCGTCCACGACGGGTACGCCGGAAGCGCGTACCGGCTTTACGTTCGCATAAAGACCGGAATTCCAGTCGTCGAGGATGGCGCCGGTGAGAACCGGGTCGATGCCGCAGGCTTCCATGCCGCGCCGGACATTTTCCGGAAATCCGCTCATGGCGCCGCCGCCTTCATGCGAGGGAAACCGCCGCATTGGCGGCTCCGATCAGGGAGATCGAATAATCCCTGACGATCATGACAGGGATTTTGGAAAGAAGTTCCCTGATGTGGCGCGCATAATTGGTTTCGTACGAACGCATGAAAAGGTTGGATTCGCGGAAAAGGGATTCATTCTTGGAAGCGATGCCTCCGGCGAGGTAGACGCCGGAATAGGGCAGGAACACGGCGCTCAGGTCCGACGCGGTGCGGGCGTACATTGTGACGAATATTTCCATCGTCAGGCGACAGTGCGGATCGCCTTTTGCGCACGCCGCGGCGACCAGGGCGGGACGGTCCTGTTCCGGTGCGGCAAGCGCCGCCGCGGCGGCGGGACCGATGGGCCGTGCGGCGCCGATGGCATCGATCGAGTAGTTTTTCCCTATGCGGGAAGGTTCGAACGCTTCGGAGCAGACGAAGGAGAAAATATTGCCGATCCCCTGTCCCGAAACGCCGAGTTCGACGCCGGGAGGGTACCCGATGCGGGCCTGCATCCATGCGGCGAAGTCCCGGCTCAATGCGTCATGGCAGGGCAGCCCGAAGTGGCCGCCTTCCGAGGGAAAAGCGAGTTTTCGTTCGCCGATCGGCAAAACGTATCCGACGCCGAGCCCGGTGCCCGCGCCTATTACCAGGCTTGCGCCCTGTCGCGGTGGAGGAAGCGAGCCGTCGAGATGGGTGAGCGGCGAAAGCTGCGACGGATCGGAGGGATCGAGGAGGATGACTCCGTACGAAACTGCGGTAAAATCGTTGATGAGACGCACAGGGAAACCGAATGTCGAAGTGATGGCGGAACCGTAGATGCTCCAGGGCGCGTTCGTCAGTTCGATCGAGTCGGCGGTTACGAGTCCGGCCGCGGAAATGCAGCATAATTCGGGCTTCAGACCGGGGACGGCTTTGCCGGCCTTTTCCAGAAATTTCCCGAGCGGTTCGATGAGCGATTTTTCGGCCTGTGTCGAATATCGTTCCTTGAAAATGACGGAAAAATGGCCATGTTCGATTTCGACCAGAGCAAGGTTTGTGTTGGTGCCGCCGATGTCCCCAGCGAGGATGACGGTATGATCCTGTGCCGATGGTTTCATGACGCAATGATATACGGCATCGGGGCGGCCGGGGAAGACAGGGAATGCAAAAAGAATACGGGGAGCGTTAAAAAACGATGTCGGCGATCTCGCTGTTCTTCAGGAAGCGGGCGCTCCTGGCATCGTAGATTTCGAGGTGAAGATGCTGGCCGTGACCCGGCTTACGCGCATTGGCGCCCGAATCACCGCCCCTCCCGATGGGTTGTCCCCGTTTCAGGGCCTGGCCCGGCCTGACGATGAGGTCGTGCATGTGGAAGTAGAGATAGAACCGGCGTGAAACGGGATTGTAGATGATCGCCCCGTTGCCTGCGTTGGGCGATATGCCGCCGCTGCGGTAGGCTTCGATGCCTGCTCCTCCGTTCCAGTCCGATGCGGCCGCTACGACGATGCCGTCCGAGATCGAGAATACCGTGGGCCCGGTTTCTCCCGAACCCAGCGGATCTTCTTCCGATTCCGTATAGAAAATGTCGAGGGCATAGGTATGCGACAGCTCGTAATCGCGCCTGCGCGGTGCCGTGGACATGCCGGGAATCGTGACGCCGCCTTCGTATTTTTCGGCGTCGGCGCTGCTTTGCAGGGGATCGAGCACGAGTTTCCATGATTCGAGTTCGGAGAGGGCGCCCGCGAAAAGCGCTTCGAAGGGAGTCCTCAGCGGGCGCATCAAGGGAACTATATCGACGATGTGCTGGTATCGGTCGCCGGCCGCACCCGGATACGCCGAGGATTCTTCGAAATCGTCGACATCCCTGTCGCGCGCGAGCATCGCGATCGTCTCGCCGGGGGAGGGGAATACGGCGGCGAGAACGTCG
>Ga0209749_1001284_pt1 | contig 23467 bp, 20 predicted proteins | sample EPASupsiteSAE347_FD_187267 | JGI IMG/M metagenome (GOLD analysis project Ga0209749, IMG submission 187267) | Bioremediated contaminated groundwater from EPA Superfund site, New Mexico - Sample SAE3-47 (SPAdes) (version 2) | ecosystem: Environmental > Aquatic > Deep subsurface > Groundwater >...
ATTTTTTCTTCTGAAAATTGTACCCGGTTTTGCAGAACATCGGATAACGAGTAATCGATATAATTTTCTTGAGGGAATGAGCTCTCGCAATTGACAACTCTTGCTCCGGATAAATGATAAAGGAGGTTAATACAATCCAAAAATAAAATTTTATCCTTATGAGGAAAATCTTCTATTTTCGATTGAATTATTTCTCGAGTTAAAATATTGCAATCAAGACAATCAAAATAAATTTTTGATAATTTCTCTTTTGAACTTTGACTTAGATTCAACCGTAATATTGATGCAGGGTCAGATAATGCCCCCAATACCATTTTCTTAAACCATTCTGCATTACTTAATAAGTCCCAACTAACTACGGATGTTACTGAATTTTTATAATACTCACAAACATCCTTGTTCGATTTCTTTTTGCATTCAATACAGTATGTAATGTTAGACTTATCGCTTCTTAGTGCAGGTTTTACTAACTCTTTTTCAAAAAGTATTGGATTGGATTGAAAAAAATTAAAGGCAAATTCTGAAGATAAATGCGATGCCGCACAAACAACATAAGATTTTGTAAGTAATTGAATTTTTAATCTTCTTTCGACATCTAATTGAAATTTTTTTAGTTCTCCTTTGTGGATTATGATTCTTGGATCAATATCTGTAAAGTATGATCTAGGTCCGTGTAGGGAATTTGGATTTAAGCGAATCATACTTAAAATTAATTAATCTCCAAGAACTATTATTTTTCTCTTTTATTTTAATTGCCATACTTAATAAAAAATGAGTGGCTTCATACGAAATTTCCATCAAATTAATTACAGAATTTAATAAATTTTTGGCTCTGTTGAAACACTCAGATTAAATCTCTTTAAAGTGTTCATTCCCACAATCTGTGCCACATATACGAGTATTGTGAAGGGTTTCAACAGAGCCAAATTTTACAAATATTTTCTGGAAATGTGTTTCCGTGGGTTAAAAATCGTCCGATGTATTAACCACGCTTAATCACATCCGTTCGCAACCTCCAATCCAAACCCCCAAACTCAAAACTGGATGCTCCTCCCCCTCACCACTAAAACCCCCGGCCTCCCGCAATACTCCGCAACAGATCCCACAGAAAAATAGCCCCGACTAGCCCGGCCGACCTGATCGTAAACGACAACAACCAGGAGACCCAGAAAAATCATCCCCATGCCCTCTGCCCGCATTTCCGGGATCACGCCCGGGCGCCATAAACAAAAACCGACACTGCAACCGGATTTCATAAAAAAATATTCAGCGGGAACCTCCCACAAAAATACCGGGCCGCCCCTCCGCTTCAGTAGTGGGGGGTGCCTCACCGTTCGCGGCTGCATTGTTTTGTGTGGAGTGGATGGCCTTGGGGTTTTGCGGAGGCCTTACCGGAAATTTCCCGGTTGGACCTTCATAACTTCGCACCCTGCGCCGCCAGCCGTTCCCGTGCAGCCCGCATAGCAGCTTTAAGTTTCTCTTCAAGCACCTCGCGGGGCGGGAGATCGGTAAGATATTCAGAGACATGAATCCCTGATTTATCGAGTTGCAGAAGGCGGATCTGTTCCTGGTCTGCACCAGCACAAAGAATCAACCCCAGGGGTTGTTCCTCGCACGATTCTTTCTCGTGCTCTTCAAGCCACCGGAGATACAATTCCATCTGCCCCTTATATGCCGCCTTGAACAGACCAATCTTCAATTCTATTGCGATAAGCCGGTGAAGTTTCCGGTGGAAAAAGAGCAGGTCGAGATAAAAGTCCTCGTTGCCGATCACCATGCGGTATTGCCGTGCGACAAAACTAAACCCGGCGCCGAGTTCAAGAAGGAACTGCTCCATCTCCCTAAGAATGGCAGATTCAAGATCATCTTCACTATAGGTATCCCGGAGCCGGAGAAAATCGAGAATATAGGGATCGCGAAAGACCAGATCCGGCGTCATCCGATCCTCCGTGCGGAGGAGAGAGAGTTCCTGCTGTGCCAGAAGTTCCGGCTTTTTCGACAGGGCTGTCCTCTCAAAAAGCATAGAATCGATCTTCTGTTGCAATGTCCGTGTGCTCCATCGCTCGATCCGGCTCATCTCTGCATAAAAATCCCGTTTCAGCGGATCATCGATATAGATAATCAGCCGGATGTGTGTCCAGCTGAGCGTGGAAACCAGGGATCTTACCACGTGTTCGTCAGGAAAAACTTCGGCAAAACGGATCATATTGAAAAGGTTGCGTTTGCCAAACCCCTCTCCATATTCAAGTCTTAATTGTGCACTCAGTGCGTGCACAATCTGTTCGCCGTATTCCGCACGCTCCCTGCCGAGAATTTCCCGGTGAATCCGTTCTCCGACCCGCCAATAAAGCAATGTTAACCCGGCATTGATGGTAACTGCAACCGCAGAACGCGTTTCGGTTATGAGATGCCGCAGGTCGGTAAGTAACTCATCCCGGATCAATGTTGGCACGGGCTCGGAACTCTCACGCATTTGTGGCAGATTTCTTTTCCGGTTTGTATCAGCCATCGCGTATCCTGCTCACCAATTCTGTACCTCTGGTCTTGATTGAGTCCTCTTAACAGGGAGCCATGAGAAGAGTGAAAGTGAAATGATTTTTTATCGGATATCCCCCGGTAGTCATGATCGATCAATCTCCCAAACGCCCCGGAAAGTCCACGTTACGGTTCCCGTCATGTCCCGATAATAACCAGACGTCCACACGCACCGTTCCCGGCGGCCCCCTTGACGTGAGACTGATCGGACCCCAACAGGAAAATTTCAGGCAGACTTTACCCGGAATTTTTTTTATCGCAAGCCGGATTGCGATTGAAAATTATTTCCGGATCAACCGGACCTTGCTTGAAAACTTTTCATCGCGATCCGGATCCCGATTGAAAAATAATTCCGAATCAACCGGACCTTGCCCGGTTTTTTTACCGGACCTTGATTGAAAATGCCTGAAACTGCTATGCAGTTTCGGCAGCCGCTTGGGAGCGGCTTTTTTGAGCAGACCTTGCATGAAAAAATTTAGCTGGATCTTGCCCTGAAATTTTTAGCCGGACTTTGATTGAAGATGCCTGACACTGCTATGCAGTTTCAGCAGCCGCTCGGGAGCTGCTTTTTTGAGCCGAACTTGCGTGAAAAATCTCATCACCTCGTCTCCTAAACATCCCTCAAATCCCCCTATTATATAGTGCAGATCCGGACTCCTGCAAAATACCCGTGACGGGTATCTTACCCGGCCGGAGCACTTGACCTGTCACGGGTATCATACCCGTCACGGGTCAGTTGACCCGCAACTTCGGGAACCCTAAATCTTTGATCTGAACTCAATAGTTTCACGTCCGATAGGTCATCTGAATGTCGAAAGTCATCAGACTTGAGACAGGAGAAGAACCAGAATGGTTCTTCGACCTGGAGGATAAGAAATCATCAGATTTCTCCGTCGTAGAAACCCGACCCCCTTCAATTTCAGCCATAGTGCCCCCTCATTTCATAGATCACCTGCCAAAACCTCCTGGAACCCGCGACCATTCCGTTTCGGCCGCTGTAACTCGGCTACATATGACCTCTGATCTACCGACGTAAAACTATGTATTATGGGGGATTTATTCCCTCATTTTCCGGTTTTATTCCCTCTGGTTCCGGAAAAGGGGTACATCCGGGGGCGTAGCGGGCACGGATGGGAGTCACTCTAAAATTAGGGGTATCTTCGTCGGTAACCAAACTCCCTATCGGAATGCCTTTCCACCAAATTTTACTATTGCGATTAAGAGCATCACAATTACAACAAAAACTACAGCAAGAGTTCCGTATGTTAAGATTTGAAGAAGAGATGGTGTGATCATCGCGACTAATGTATCCATATTATTCCTAACCGCGATGTACATGACGTAAGACATAAGGATGGCAACAACTATCGTCGGAATCGCTAAAAAAATTATGAGCAGTGTTTGAAAATTAAAATATTTGTTGGTGAAGCCCCGACTATCCGAATAACCCATAGATTTTACTTTTCTTTCCTTCATCTTAAGACTTTATATTTCATTTTTATGTTTTATCAAGAAATGAAAATCTTTGGCCTAAAAAAAAGTGAGTTAGTCCTCGTCGTCCCCCTCGTACTTGTCGTTGTTGGGGTTCAACTGGTCCGCGTGATTGTCCATCGCCGCATCATGTGCGTCGTTGTTTGGATTCATGGAGTTGGACCGGTCATCGTTTGAGCTGTGGCCGTGGCCTCCGCCGCCTTTTCCCATTGGTGATCACCTCCTGTTCGGTGCATGGTAAAAGATGGATGGGAGGACAGATATGAAAAAAAGCGGAAATTGTTTCGGCCGCTGTGAAACAATCTCACGGTATCCGGGATGAACCGGCTTTCTTCTGCTGGATGAGGAAGAACTTCAGCGCGAATTCCCCGTCCTGGGTGATCGAATAGATCTTATCTTTCTTACTGCCATGTCGGAATTCTTCTGTGACGAGATTCCATTCGAGCATGTTGGCCATAAGTTTGGTCAGCGTCCCGGAACCAAGTTCGCGTTTTGTTTTTTTATCCCCAAAATCACGAACAGGTTTGTACCGCTTCTTCATCTCGTTGAGAAGATCCTTGCGGGTAACGACTTTTAGAGGTCCCGCTTCCGTTCCCTTTGTGTGAGGTTCAAGGACTTTTAGGATCTCAATATAGTTCGGATTGCCGGACAGTTCCTTGACTTTCATCTTGGGGATGGCAAGTTTGTAGATATCGGTTTTTGTCGGTGTGTAATAGACTTCTGCCGCCAGCCAGAGCGACATAACAAAGAGCCCGATGGAATGAAGTTTAGTCCCACCAGTGATGTTGAACGAGTACCGGGCATCGGGATACCGGAAAAATATTTCAAGTACCGCATCACGGATGGCTTCAAGTGATACTGACTCGGTCTCGATGGTTTCACAGATGATATCCATCTCTTCCGATTTTTTCCGGACGTTCTGGATGGCCGTATGGATCTTTTTCGTGAGTGCAGCCGGGTCAACATCGGGTTTTGGTGAAATCTTTCCGATATTCTTCTCCACGATCACAAAAGTGCGTGTGATGCCCTTTCCTTTGATGACAAGCGGGTAAGTCTCAGGAGCGTGTTCACCGGCGATTAAGAAATGGATATGTTCCTGCCGATCCATGATCAGCATCTGCCCGGCGTGTATTTATTTTTGTTTACTAGTTTTGGAAACTATTTCCACGGTTATTCATAGCAAACTCCCATGAAATTTTATAATCATGTCCTCCGCTGGCATTATCAAATCCGTGAACTGGCACCTGATCTCGGCATGCAATTATCGATGCAGATTCTGTTTCGCACGAAATCTCGGGGAAGCGCCGGTCTCTTTTGATGATGGCGTCGGGATTATTCGCAAACTGGCAGATATGGGGATGGATAAGATCAATTTCGCCGGTGGAGAGCCTCTGTTACATCCACGGTTACTGGATTATTGCGCTGATGCAAAAGAGTACGGGATGACGGTCTCCATCACGACGAATGGCTCGCTTCTCAATGAGAATATGATCATGAAGATGCAGGATATTGTCGATTGGATTGCTCTTTCGATCGATTCAGGCAGCGAACAAACTGAGGCATTGCTTGGGCGCGGAACCGGAAATCATGTCATTCATTGTAAAAATATTGCCGGAATCATCCACAACGCGGGAATATTGCTGAAATTGAATACTACAATCACAGGTCATAATTATCGTGAGGATATGCATCCCCTTGTCTGGATGATAAAACCGGACCGCTGGAAAGTACTCCAGATGACGCATATTATCGGAGAAAATGATGATGCCGTTGAGGAACTGGCAATCACATCAGAGCAATTCAATCATTTTATTGAGAATCATCAGAATGTAATTCTTGAGAACGGTAAACTACCAATATTTGAATCGTGTGATATGATTGAGAATTCATATTTTATGATCACACCTTCAGGGAACGTGAAAGTTGATGTGGGGAATGTGATAACGAAATTTTCGATTGCTGATGTCATCTCATGCGGTGTAGAGTGTTTTGTAAGCCCGGTAAAATATCAAAACCGGGGGGGTAAATATGAGTGGAATCAATCTCTGGGATGTTGAATAATCGTATCTACGGAGACGTGAGATGAAAATCGATGAAATAACGTTGAAACATTTTTTACGAGAAATTCATCTGATTCAGAGAGGGAAAGCATTCCATCATTTGATTTCCCGTATTGACGAGAATCAGAAACAACATATTAATCTTGAGAGAAATTTGCTTGATATCTTTTTATTCCGGATAGATCGCGATCCTGGCGCATATGCGGCAATAATTAAAAAAATTGAGGATAATGAACCAATCCAAAAAAAGACCATAAATTATATCAAAAAATTACTCTGTGATTGTACATGTGACATTGAATCATTCATAATTCGAACTCCGGAACAAACTCCTGACGAAGAAGCACTGACTGTTGTGAACGCTATAAGACAAAATTTCTCATTTTTTTCACACAATACCGTAAGTTCTCCAAATGTCGAAGCAAATATTGAATTTTTGAGAATACTTCATTCACGTGCAATTGATAATTCCGAAGAAATTGAAGCAGCAGTAATTAAACGTATCATTGATGGCTACAAAACCCAGCGATGTCTTGGAAAAACCCCTTTTATCGATAATCCTGCTTTTTCAGATGTGCAGAACATGTTAAAATGGGACAATCTTGCCCGGGCACATATTTTCTCTCTATTAAAAAAACCTGAATTGTATATAGAGGACCAAGTTGGAGGATATGATCTCGGGCTGCGGATATTTTTCCCCTATAGCCTTGAATTGAATAATCGGTTCGCAAGTCATTTTCACATCGAGAAACCATCTCTTGAAAAAATGGTTACAAATCAGGATAACTCATTATCGAAAACAGTTGATTCGGAGACTGTATGTTACTATAAATTCACAACAGACGCGATTTTCATTGCCGCCGAATTTTGGTTCAATGAATTGGATGAGTCTGAAAAAATTTCTTTTCTGAATTCTGAATACCCTGTAATTATTGATGAAAGAAGTATCGAGGCATATCCAGTGCAACTATTATCTAGATATGCAGATGACCTGGATAATAATGGATATTGGGATGAAGCTCTGGAATTGTACAACAATTGCTTGAAACGATCTTCACACGAAATAGATAGGTTTTTTTTCAGTGATAATATTGGCTGCTGTTACCGGGATATTGGAAATTATACTCAAGCATTGGTATTTTTTAAACAATCATATGATCTGATTAGAAAACTCAATCATTCTGGCATAGTCCAGGAAAAAACGAAATCAAATTTGAGAAATACAAACCGTAGTCACCTATTCCTTGAACTTCTCTCTTCTAAAAATGTCGGTGAGATGTTGTATCAAACGGGTAAAACTTCTGAAAGTAAAAAATTCTACAATACTGTTCAAAAGAAAATTAGCAAACTCGATGATAAAGAGCACTGCGATTTATTGCATGATTTAGCACAATCCTACCAAAACATCAATCAATTCAACCATGAGATGAAAGTCCTGATATCTCTTAGTAAAGAGAGGGGAATCAGTCAAAATCAGCAGTCAACAGTATTGAAGCGGTTTAAATTGTTCGAAAAATTATTTGGTACGAATGGAAAATTGAACCCGGCATATCTTTCAATGATAAAGGATGGAGAGCGGGGCTTTGCATTAATGCAAAAAGCCCAAACCGCAATGAATACTTTTCAAAACCGCAATGCAATTAAAATCCTGACAAGGGCACCGACAATATCTGAACCCTATTATCATGCTTTATACTACTTCAGTCTGGGAATGGCGTTTTTTGAATCCGGGGATTACCCACAGGCAAAACAATACTTCACGACCAGTATTGATGAATCTCTTGAAAGACACGATATGGCCGCAATATCATATGGCTATCTCGGTTTATGTGAAATCCTCGCAGGAAATAAAAATGAGTCCATTCTCTTTTTTGAAAAAGCCCTCTCGATTATTTTTAATTCTAGTGATATCGAAGATTCTAAAAAACAATTTGGATTACTTGTTGGAATTATTGCATCAGAAGCAACTTGGTTTGATCAGGACATTGTCTCTTGGTTTGTGGAAAAATTTGAGAAAGAAATCGACGAACATTTTGATAATGAGAAATCAACGTTCATCATCTGTTCAACATTCATCAGGATATGCCAATTTTCAAAAGCTTTGAATCATCTCGACAAACTTATCGCAAAAACTGATGAGAAATCTGAGATCTTTCCAGTGCTTCTTTACAGGAGAGGTACAATATTAGCTGACAATTGCGATTATTTGGAAGCCCTAGATCTCTTTAATCGGGCTTTGAAAACATTTGCAATTGAAAATAAACTCACTCCAAAAGGACCAATTTTTTATGGGATGGCACAAGCTAACTTGAACCTCTCAAATTTTATTGAAGCTGAAAAATGTGTTCAAGAATCTTACTATTGTGATCCTCATAACGAGGAATATATTCGCTTGAAGGAAAAACTTGAGGATTTTAATCTATATCATATAAGCACAGAAAGTGTGAAATGTCTTGATGCACGTTTCACTTTTAAAACAGCGGAAAAAGAATCTTTGCAATTGTATGCACGACTGACAGAAGAGGATGAATTTGATTTCTCTCCCCCGCTTGGGTATTATGGCAAGGGATTAGAGATGCTTCTTGATGCCGAAGTTTGGTCTGAAATCCGAAAAAAAATACTTAATGAATATTCAACCGATCGTATCTATGGTATCCCGAAGAATCAGTTTAATAACATTCCAAAATTTTTCCGATGGGCATTAGATAATAATGAGAAGTCACGGAAAACTATCTCACTTGGGACCTGGGGAAATATAATTCTAGATATTCAAGATCCCGATCCAATCGTTAATTCAATAAATCAAAAACTTACAGAAAAATTCGGGGAGAAATACACTATCATTCAGGAAGCGTGTAAATTTTTAGCGCCTTATAGGAATGATGTATTTCATAAACTTATTCTTAAAAAAACTGAGATGGAAGCAACACGCAAGACTGCAGTCCAACATATCAATAATGTTATTTCACTCCTTTACGGAACGTTGGGTACAATACCCTCAATAATTACGAAAGAAGTCCCGATTGATATTCTGAAGTTTGAAGAAGCGTCAAAATTTTTCCGGAATAACGAATTCGGCCCTGCTTTAAAATGTTATGAAGATGCAATTAATCACGATCCTACAAATACTGACGCCCTTGTTGGAAAAGCAAATGTGTATATCAAAACCGGCGAAGCAGATAAGGCCATTCGTTGTCTTGAAATTGCATTGCATCTTGATCCTTGTGACTTCGATGCACATCGAGTGAAGGGTCATTGGTATGCGACCTTTGAAAAAGACTGGCACAAAGCTGCACAGTGTTTCCAAAAGGCACTTGAAATAAATCCAAAAGATGATATGGCTATGTTAAATCTTGGGTGTGCTTTTTGGGAAATATTCGAACCTGCGATGGGAATGAAATGTTTTCAAAAAGTCAAGGAAATTAATCCAAATAATCCCTTCATCGATGAAGAATATAAGAATTGTACCCGGGCTCTAAAAGGGATTAAGGAATCCTTATTAAAAATTAATAAAATGATTGAAAGTTCTCCCGATGATCTTTCGCTGATTAGTGGGAAAGGATTTCTTCATTATAATCTTGGTGAATATCGCGATGCTTTCCACTGTTTTGATAAAGAAGTTAAACATTTCCCCGAGGATTCCGAGTCTTGGTATTTTAGGGGGTACTCATTGTTGCGATTAGGTAGAGATAGTGAGGCAAATCAATCTTTTGTGATGGTGAATTTTCTTGATAAGAAAGAAAAAACCAATTTTTAATTATAAAAAATTGCGTTGTAAAATATTGGAAACTGCTAAACAGTTTCCACAACCTCTTGGGAACGACTTTTAAAAACGCAATTATTTTCGCGATTAAAAAGTTTCAATCAAATCCTTCCGTACTCAACCCGCATTCCCAGGATCACAACCGGCCGGGCGCCATAACCAAAAACCCGCGACACAACCGGATTTCATAAAAAATATTCAGCGGGAATCTCCTACAAAAAACCGGGCCGCCCCTCCGCTTCACCAGTGAGGGGTGCCAAACGGCCCATACAGCCGGCCCATTATCCTGGCCTTATGAGAATAAACTCAAGGTCGCCTCGCGATTTAACCGGCCCTATCACGATCAAGCCGCCGCATAATCTCCCTCTCCCGCTCAATCTCTGCAACAAGTTCCTGCTCGCTCGGGAGATACAGTTTATACCGGGATGCAAAGAGCTGATGGCTGTCATTGAGAACCGAATACCGGACAACGGTCTCGTCTTTTTCCGTACACAGGATGATGCCGATGGTTGGGTTGTCCCCTTCTGTTTTAACCCGGTCTTCAAAAAGACGCACATACATATCCATCTGCCCGATGTCCTGGTGTGTCAGCTTTCCGGTCTTCAGATCGATGAGAACGAAACATTTCAGGATATAATGATAGAACACGAGGTCGATGTAAAACTCGGAAGTTTCCGTACTGATCCGGTACTGTCGCCCGATAAACGAGAACCCTTTCCCCAGTTCCATGAGAAAGTCCCGGAGTTTATCGATAAGGGCCTGCTCAAGTTCGTGCTCTAAGTACGATGCAGAAGATGGAATATGCAGGAACTCCAGGACATACGGGTCCCGGATAAATTCATCCGGTGTTTGTGGACCAGTAATCTTATTTTCCTGAACCGTGAGTTTTTTGATCTCCCGGCCCCGGCTTTTCAACAGCCGCTCATAGGAGAGTGAATCGATCTGCCGCTCAAGAGTCCGCACACTCCAGGTCTGTCCGATTGCATCGCACATATAATGACGACGGGCCAGAGGATTTTCCACCCGCATCAGGAGCCGGTAATGCGACCAGCTCAATTCGCTACACACTGTGTAGCCAATCTCATCTTCGGGTACGTCTCCTTCGCAATATCCTTTGGGAAAAACAAGATAGAACTGACGGAAGTTCTTGAGATTTACAACAGAAAAACCACGGCCGAATTCACCGGTCAGGCGGAGCGCAAGATCTTCAAGGAGATGCGTCCCATACCCGGCACGGCTTTTCCCGGCCTGTTCTTCTTCTACGATTAACCGCCCTATATTCCAGTACGCTTCGACCATCGCATGGTTGACGGACCGGTACGCTTGTGTCCGGGCATTGTGAATAATATCCCGGAGAGCGTGATACAACTGGTCCGTGACTGCGGGGCTGGATGTCATGAGATCAGATCCTTGTATTCCCTGTGAACGAATTGTCTTAATATAACGCGGGGCGGGCGCCGGGAAAGTGAAGATAATGGGGAAAATGCCCGGCCGGGCGCCATAAACAAAAACCAGCGACACAACCGGATTTAAAAAAAAATTCAGCGGGAATCTCCCACAAAAATACCGGGCCGCCCCTCCGATTCATCGGTGGGGGTGCCTCCCGGATCGCGGCTGCAGGGAACCTGAGAATGTCGAGACCCGTAAGACGCGGGACAGAAGAAGATCCTCAGGAATTCCTTCGGATCCAGTTGGTTCTACGACGTGAAATTCCGACCCCCCGTTAAAACGTCCATAGCACCCCCTCATTCCCCGGATCACCTCCCAAAACCGCCGGGAACCCTTGCCCCTCCATTTTCGCTCGCTGTAACTCGGCTACATATGACCTCATGTCTGCTGACGTAAAAAAAATTGAAATGTGGGATTTATTCCCCCATTTTCCGGAATTATTCCCACTGGATCCGGAAAAGAGGTACATCCGGGGCCGTAGCAGGGCCGGATTCGAGTAAATGAATGCATGTCTCCTGAGGAGATCATGGGATGTCAGATAATAACGGCCGGTGACGTAAACCCCCGCTTATGTGCTGTACCCTGCAACAGCCCCCGATCCTCAAAAGAAACAGGTTCTAAACCGGCCGGTTTTTCTCCCTGCAAAATTGCCCGTTCCCCAATCGGGTGAAGCATAGCCATTTTCCGAAAGACTCCTCGCAAAAACCCCCAGAACAGGCCGGTCGGGCAACCCCCGAAAGTGGCGATCCGGGCCTGTTGCGGGTCCGGATGGGATGATGAGGGGGTGCAGCCCACCCCCAACCCCAAATACCATCCCCCCAGAATAGTAGTGATGCTTCTCTTCCTCGACACCGAAACCACCGGCCTCCCGAGATACTCCGCCACCGACCCGACAGAAAAATGGCCCCGGGTAGTTCAGCTGGCCTGGTCCTTATACGATAGAGAGGGCAACTGCGAAAGCCGGAACAGTTTCATCATCTACCCGACCGACTTCACGATTCCCATGGACGCTGCCCGCATCCACGGGATCACGACCGAACGGGCGAAAGCCGAGGGAGTGTCGCTCTACAAGGTGCTCCCGCAGTTCAATGCCGATGTGGAGAAGGCGGAGACGATCGTTGCCCATAATCTCGATTTCGACCTGCCGATCGTCCATACGGAATTCGTGCGGTGCAGGATGGAGACGAATCTTTCCGGGAAACAGAAGTTCTGCACCATGAAGACGCCGAAGATCATCTCGTGGTGCAAAATTCCCAAGGCCACCGGGTACGGGTACAAGTGGCCGACCCTGACCGAGCTGCACCTGCAGTTGTTCCAGGAAGAATTCACCGGCAGCCACAATGCCAGCGCCGATGTTGAAGCCTGTGCCAGATGTTATTTTGAGTTACGCAAACGAGGAATTATCGAGTAGGGACCATAATCGGGAGATCGTGCCAATTCAACAGGGTCCTTTGTTATTTTTGCAGAAGTGCAAAAAACCCGTCAGCCGTTATCTTTACGCTCTTTTAATCGCAGCTTCCGGACAAACCCCTGCAAACCGGCAGCTCCGGCATTCCCGCTCTGCCGGTTTTGCCGGGAAATCTGCGAACTCGTACGAAGCGTTCATCGCCGCGAACTCCTTCTGGATCATCGCCGCAACATCGTCCAGCTGCTCAGGGAAGAACGAGTACGGCTTCACCGTACCGGTCTTTAAGAAAACCAGCTCGGTCGCAATCTCATCGGTGCTCTTCATGAAATATTCACGGGCCCAGATTACGTAGGCCGCCATCTGGAGCTCCGATTCGTACTCGTCATCGTCCCTGCCGGTCTTCCAGTCCGAGAGGACGATCGTGCCGTCCGGCATCTTCCCGGCAAAATCCACCTTGACCGTAACGCCTGCCTCCCCGGTTATGAACCGATCGAACTGCTCGTGCCGCAGGCATTCGCGCTTCGCATACTCCGGCCATTTGCCGAAGAACGTATGCAGGCAGGTCTTCCCGTTCTCTTCCATTGCGTCAAAGAACGAGGCGAAGATATGCTCTCCGTTGAGATATTCGGTGAACATCTCGCCGCCGATATTCCTGTATGATGCAACCTTTTTCGAGAACTCGTTCAGGGCCTCGGCCGGCTCCATCGGCCGCTCCTCGCAGTGAAGCTGGATCTGCCGGTCGATGATATCGTGGATGAGCTGCCCCTGGACCACATACCTGGACGTGAAGTTCTTGAGATACTGGATCTTTGCCGGGGGAAAGGGAGGATTTTTCCGGACATATTGAGCAATGTATTCGAAATAATACTGGCGCTGGCACCGGTTCCAGACCCGGTGTCTGGTGAAGGACCAGGTGTTGATGGTATGGAAAAACGGGTCCAGTTCAACCATAGTTTTTTGTTGGAGCGTGCAGGGAAAAATACTTCCTCCTCTTCAGGATCTACTCTTTTTGGAAGGGTGTATTCTGTATGTGTGTTCCCGATATTACAGCCATTCGGGGGCCTTCGCAACACATGCAATAAACTCTTCTTAAAACGCCCCGTTTGCCAAACCGACTGGATATCAGTCCACGAGGTCGAGAAGATTTCTGTAGAAATCTTCCGAGTGCGGAGCCCGATTTGAAAAACCGGTTTTCCGATAGTCGCATTTTTTCGCGAATTACAGCACGTCATTTTGGAAATACGCCCAGGAATCCGTTTTTGAACCTATCCGGGGAATTTAACGTCCCGGAAATCGCCTAATTGGTGCCTTTTATATAGAGGAACTCTGGTTTTTCAGAACTGGAGTTCGTCCGGAGAGAGGGGAAGAGGGGTTCCGGTCAACCCCCCATAGTCCTGAAATTTTTTCTCCTCTCCCCGTTCCCCAATCCGGCCCCGTACAGGCCCCAATTATAAAATCCCTTCATGGCGCCCCTCCAGGAGCGATTGCTCCGTGAATCGGAGCAAGAGTTTGAAAAGAAATCGACAGATTTCTTCGAATCCACGATCTCACCCTTTCCCGTGCCAGCGGTCATGGAAGAAAAGATCGCCCGACCAATTAGCGCTAAATAGCGTTGTGGGATCACTGTCGTAAATCCCAGTGGAAACGGTGGAAATGTGATTGTATTTTAGGGAAATACCGTTACTGGAGCTGATGGCGGGGGTAATCCGGGGCTGGAATGGAGCCGGATTTATCTATCCTCTCGAAATTCATCTAGTTGGTACTCAGTCTCTACACTTTGAATTCATAATCCATTCGAATGGTGATTATCTGCTTAATTATTTTACTTAATTATACATTTTTATATATGATATATTAAAAAAATGTAAATTATTCACGATTTCTTGTATAGTGGAACCCTTCGAAAATGAGATTTTGTGCTAATATTTCGGCTTTTTTTGCATCTACGGGATCTCGGATTGTCCAGACTAAAATCGGAGTTCTGGAAATTCTTGCTAAAAATTGTATCCATGTATTGAGAAATTCAAATTCATAGGTAATAAAGTCCGGTCTACTGATAATATTCAAAAAAAGGGTTTTCTCCGAATATTGTTGAAGAAGAGATTTACCATTCTTTTTAAATCCTCCAAAAAGTTGGCCCCGAATGTAATGAGATCGGTTAATAAAAAACCATCTTATGATGAACGGATTAAATGATTGTATGGCAAATTTTCCATCATACGTGTCAAGGATGCATGATAGTAGTTCTTCAAGCCTACCAATTTCGGTATGCTCCTTTATCTCAATTAAAATACCTACTTGGCCCCTCACACAATCTAAGACTTCCATAAATGTTGGAATTTTTTCTTCCGTTTTATTTAATCTCAAGTCATTAATTTCAGAATAGAGGCTATCCTCAATTGTTTTATCTAAAGATGTTAAACGAGTTAAATTATTGTCATGAAAAACAACCAAGACATCATCTTTTGTCTTTCGAATGTCCAATTCGATGTTATATCCATTTTTTATAGCCTCTCGAAAGGCTAAAATACTATTTTCCGGAATACTTGAAGAATAAAAACCCCTATGAGCAATGGGTATAGTAAAAAGCCAATGAATATCTCTCATTTAATTTCTAATTAACAGTTGTATTTGATCATTAAGAAATGATTTGGAGAAATATGTGAATATCTTAACTGGGCCTAATTTCCAAATCCTTATTCTCAATTAAAAAATTTAACAATTGTATAAAAAACACTGATGGTTCCTTCAGGGATTCGGGCGGGCTTTTATCATCTGCATGATCCCCACTATTGATCCAAAAAATATGCCCATTTCCGTGATGCTTCTTAGCCACTAGTATATATCCGGTTTTTCTCTCACGGTAAATCGGGATTATTTTCCCTAAACGAATAAGATCAGCCCATTCGTTGCTTGTCACAACTTCATTATCCCTTAATCTAAAATTTTTCGGTAAATCTGTATTAATAATCTGGGGATTTTTTTCATACTCCACCCAACCATCTGAGTTCTGAATGGAATTGTTTATTTCTGCTGAAGAAATCTTCTTATCGCGCCTCTCAAAAATGGTTAATTGACAACCCATTGCATCTGTGAAAGCCTGATTTTTTGTTCTGCGATATAAAACATCATGGCCGAGAATGAGTGTCCCCCCACATTTAGTAAAATCAAGCAATTCTTTCTGAATCTTCCTCCTTGTGGTGGCATTACTGCTTAAAGGCAGAACATCTGTAAGAATAATTATTATTGCTTGGGTTGTGTTCTGGCTTTTTGGGATCCAAAGCAAATCCTCGGCATTATCGAGCGGAGTGATATGATTTTTCTTATCGCCATTCAATTTAATTGCGATATCCCTTGTAATATTACTATTCAGACAATCTGTGAAGATATAGACTTTCTTCGGGGATTTCTTAATATAATGGTTTACCATAATCCATGTCGTTCTTGATCGAAGGACGACTTTCTCCTTATAAAATGTAAGGACCGCAGAAGTTCCAGCTCCAATACCGAATAAATCGCTTACGGATGGTGTATACTGAAAAAAAACTGCAATTATATCATCAATAATCACTGTATCACCCAAAAGCAAATGTCTACGTGAAATTCCTTTTAGTTTATAAAATATTGTGACTTATCTATTAAAATCTATAATTAAAGATTTTACGATTTGTATCAGAATTATCCGATTGATCAAGATGTTTTTAACGTTGAAAATTCTCGTTCACTGAAAAATAGTATAGTAAATTAAAGTTTTTATTATTTTATTGTTCCACATTCTCTTCTTTCCTAGAGCATCAACGATCTCCTCAACCTTAATCTACCATTGTACTCGTCCGGTTCTATTGCATCCTTAGTGCCCCCCATGAACTGAATCCTGCCTGCAACAGACCTTGTATTCATCTCCCCAAATCCGGCCCCGCACAGGCCCCCATTACAAAATCCCTTTATTGCACCCCTCCAAGCCGCGATCTCAGCCTTTCCCGTGCCAGCGGTCATAGGAGAAGCGATCGCCCGCCCAAAGGAGCCTAAAGAGACATATTTTAAAGCAAAAAATAACCCTTATTATTCAATCAGGTTTCATTTTACCCCTCTCTGAAAAACAGCGGCATAAAAAATCGCAAATGAGACACAAAATCAATTCCGGTATAGAGCAACGGAGGCTGAAATGAGCCCGGATGGGAAGTACTCATGAAAGAGAGATAGGCAGGATAGAGGAAGGATGATCCCTCAAGCTCTCCACCTCATCCCAGCTTCCGGCCCCCGCGCCACCGGTACTTCAGTGCCCCGCTCTCCGGGCAGACATCCGTGCATCGCCCGCACAGGTAGCATTCGGCTTTCCGGTCATCGCGTTTTGCCTCGTCAACAGGGCAGACCTGTTCGCATTGTTTGCATTCAATGCAGGCATCGGTTCTCTGCAGGGCAAGGACACTCGTGCTCCCGGCAAGCGCGAGGAGGGCCCCGTACGGGCAGACCAGCCGGCAGAACGGGCGGTAGAAGAATAAAGAAATTACCAGCATGGCCAAAAAGACGATGCTTCCCGTGGTCAGGGCAAGAGCGAAGAAATCCCGGATCCCGAAGTAGTCCAGCAGGGCGGATGAGAAAACAAGCGCCATGATGAGAAAGACGAGGAACACAATCCCGTGGACTGCCATGAAGGTGTGTTTCTTCAGCGGGACGAATTTCCTGACCGGTACAAGGGAGGCCAGTTCCTGGAGGGCCCCGACCGGGCAGAAGTACCCGCAGAAGAACCGCCCGGCAACGAGCGTGAGCAGAAAGATGATGGTGAGCCCGACTGCTGCCACCATCAGGGAGACGCCGAGGCTGGCGGTATCCCTGACCATGAGTTCCTGGAACTGGTGCGGTGCAACGGGCGCAAAGATCAGAAATCCCAGTGCCGCAGAGATGAGCAGGAGGAGGATGCCGGCCTTCTGCCGCCACCGTCCGGAATACCACAGATAGGTCAGGACCATGATCATGATAATGGCATAGAAAAAGCCAAGGGGTCTGATGAGGGAGTACCCAGCCATGAGCCATCATCGGCGCATGAGACCATAAACCTGATCCCACCTGTACCCGGTCAGGATACCGACCACGGTCGTGATCACGATCTATTTTTTTCTGCACTATAGCCGATCGAGAAGAAGGAACGGGCGGGGATAAGCATTTCTTTGTGAGATGGAAGATCCGTCCCGAGGGACGCTGTCCATTCCCGGTCCAATCCTGATGAGCACTCCCCAGATCATCTCCCGGGAACAATCCTTTTCAGGGTCCCTGCCGAATCTTTCTTATTGGATCTGATCCACGGATACCGGCAACTCTTCCGGGGAACAGGGATCGCGACGGGGAACACTGATGGCCTGCAACAACTATGTCACGGATATCCTCAAAGAGATCCCGCCCCGCGGCCGGACTATTGTCCTGATCCGGCATGCGAACCGGGACTCGTTCCGGGGGATTCCCGACAGCCTGCGGGAGGGGGTCACCATCAATGCCGAAGGGATCCGTGCCGCCCGGGCATTCGGGGAGTCGCTCGGGTACCTCTTTCCCGGTAAAGATCTCCTCATCGGTCATACCGTCGCGACCCGCTGCAGGATGACCGCAGAATATATCGGGGAAGGATACCGGCCGACGGGCCGCGTCCGGATCCTGGGCTGTAATCCCGAAGTGGAAAGCGTTGTCGTTGACCCGGAACAGTACGTCAGGCTCCGCGAGGAATACACGTGGCCCGGCCTGATGAAACGATGGCTTGACCTGGAAGTGCCGGAGACAACACTGCAGAACCCGTTTGCGTATTCCCGGAAACTTCTTTTTGACCTGGCCTCGTTTCCGGGCATGGACGATGACGACCTCATGGTGGTGATCGCCCATGACGTGACCATCTTCCCGCTCCTCCTGAGTGTTTTTGGTAAACCGGTCGTCTCCCTGGATTTCCTGAACGGCATTGTGATCCGGCCGGATTCGGGAGCAATAAAAATCCGGTACCGCGATGCCGGTTTTTCAGCAGGAACCGACTGGGCCCCCGGGTGATCGGGAGAGGGTACACGCGGATACCGGGCCTGCCCCGGCCCGCACGCATGCCAGAACAGGTCCTCTAAAAATGCACGGCGCCCCTCTTCACATCCCCGTCGTGACCGATTCTGAGGAGGCGATCTCGTAAATCGTCATCTTTGACGGAGCGGACTGCCAGGGTTTGGTTTTCCGGAAGTATTCCTGCATGTGGGCCTGTGCGATATGATCGTCGAGGTGCTTTTTGCTTTCCCACTGTTCGAGGAAATGGTAGGAGTCCCCGAATATCCCGAGCACCAGTTCGTAGCGGGTGCAACCATTCTCGCCACGGACGATAGGGATGATCTTCTTTACTTCCCTGATGAAATCGCCGCGGTATTCAGGTGCGATGAAACATTCTGCATCAACGAGTATCATCGTAATTCTCCGGTACAGGATTCTGTCCCGGCAGTATTACCATCTGTCGTTTTGATCAATTGCCCCTCATATTCTGGTCCCGGGTTTTTCCTGCACCCCGGGTATATCAGGTACCGGGTTCCGGGTTACCGATATTGTCTGTGGGGCAATAATCAGCATGCACATCCTGCCGGGCAAGTAATGTGACTGCCAAAAGAACGATACTCACGCAGCATCCGAACAGGAATGCCTGCATAAAGCCGGCCTGGAGTATACCGGTGCCGAGATCCGCCAGCGCTTTATCGGCAACCCCGCTCCCGGGCGCCGCCGCAGCCATCCCCCCGACAAAAGCGAGGGTGAAGAGGGCAACCCCGATGGTGATCGGTGCAAATCGCTCAAGACAGATGAATCCTGAGACCATCCCCTGATACTTCTTCGGGACTGCGGTCATCGTCATCGTGGATGCTGCGGTAAGAAGCATGCCAAAACCCGCGCCAATCAGGACAAGGCCCAGCACGGTCAGCCAGACCGGGGTGTCCGGCCGTATCCAAAGAAAGAGAATGTACCCGGCAAGGACCAGTACTGCCGAGACGATGTTGATACGGCGCCCCCCCGCACGGTTGTAGAACACTCCTCCCAGGATCCCGCCGGCCATGACGGCGACCGAGAGTGACGTGAAGATCAGCCCGGCAACCGAGGGGGAAAAACCCTGTTCGAGCTGGAGGTAGAACGGGAAGAGGTACAATACCCCGACATTGGCGATGATTACCAGCACGATCGCCAGGTTGTTCAGAAGGAAATTTTTCTGCTGCAGCAGGCGCAGGTCAAGGAGCGGGTCGGGGGAAGCCAGTTCGCACCGGATGAATGCAATGAGGGAGATAAGTGCGCATGCCAGGCAGCCGAGGATGACCGGATCGGTCCACCCGGCCGAGGGCCCTTCCGACAGGGCATACAGGAGGGTCGCCAGCCCGGTACCGATAAGTACCGCACCGGCCCGGTCGAAACCGGCATCAAGTGGGCGTCCCTGTCCGGCCGGGATTACCTTGGATCCCAGCAGCAGGGCGGCAATCCCGATAGGAAGGTTGATGTAGAAGATCCAGTTCCAGGAGAGGTACTGCGTCAGGAGCCCTCCCGCTACCGGCGCCAGCGTCATTCCAAGGGCCGCGAACGCAAAAGTCGTTCCCATGGCTTTTCCTTTCAATGCCATCGGGATATAAGCGGCGATCATCGCCGGTCCTACCGAGACGAACATGACCGCGCCGACCGCCTGGAAGGCACGTGATGCGAGGAAGAGCGGGAAGGAACTGACGACTTGTGGGAGAAACCCGCAGGCAACCGATGCCACGGTGAAGAGGGCGAACCCGTACAGGAAGACATTTCTGTACCCGATCGTGCCGGAGAGTTTGCCAAAGACAAGAACGAGTGCTGCCATGACCAGCACGTACACGGTGATCACCGAGCCCGCCATCGATGCGGGAAGGCTGAAGATCTTCGCAATCACCGGCAGGGCGATGGTCACGATAGTGGAATCGAATGCTGCCATGAAATTGGCGAGTGCGATCGAGACGATCAGGAGCATGTACCCGTTATCGGGAATCCCTGCCGGTGCCGGTTCCATGGCAGGGGCGTTATACCTGCAGCGATATAGGGATTGTCAATTGAACGTAATTAAAACGGGTTTTCCCGACAGGAAGTCCGGTCCTTTCCGTCTGGATATTCAACGGTATCGTTGCTGTGCCAAAAACCCCGGGAGATCATTCAGCATTGCCGGGTTATTCCCGGGAGGGCTGGAAGAGTCCTGAAATGCGGGGGTTCTAGAACGGCCCCGTGATCACATCACGATTCAGTCTTTGGTGCAGAAGTACCCGATACGGAGGTGGTTTTTCAAGAAGATCTCGCAGCTCAGGCAGTAACAGCGGATCTCCTTCTTTTCCGGGCACGAGGATGTGCCCCGTGCACAGAAGAGTTCGGCCGGCTGGAAGTTCTCGTAGTGATGCGACTTGTAGGTCGGGCAGTTACCGCAGTACATGCGGCAGATTGCACGGTTCTCCTCCGTATCCTCGATGACGGTTTTTGATGGAGGTATCATACGTGATGGTGTGGACACGTGAGGATAAGAGGTTTTCGTGAGAGAACGCCGCGTTTCTGTGATGGTTTTCCTGCATGACCGTTCCGGAAACGATCGTACCGGCACGGTTCCCCCAACTTTTCCCTTCCGGTAAGGCCACAACCGGGGAACCGGATCCTGGGAAACGGTTTCCCGACTACCCGTCAAATCCTGCCCTCAATAATCAGATACCGTCAATAGTGCGGGCATCCCCCGCCCGGCAATCGATATGCTCAAAGTCCGAGAGAATTCCAAGGGGACGACGGGCTTTTACCGTACAGCCCTCCGGGATTCCAATCCTGCTGATCCGATAACCAGGTTTTTTTGCGGGGGTATTCGGACACGCCATACCGGCTACGCGAGTAAGGCTATCCACACCGTTTAAAAAACCCGCGATAAACCTGTTCCCGGCAACAGGAACGATAATCAGTCCCGGCCTCGATCATAATGGTATGGAGCCGCCCGTAATACCGGTGGAAGACCGCCCGCCCCTGCCGATCCTTGCAGCGCTCTCGCTCCAGCACCTCTTTGCCATGTTCGGGGCAACGATCCTCGTTCCCGTGCTCCTGGGAGTCGACCCTGCCACAGTCCTGTTGTTCAACGGGATCGGGACGCTGATCTTCCTGGTCCTCTGCCAGTGGAAGGTCCCGGCCTACCTTGGATCGAGTTTTGCTTTCATCTCCCCGGCCTTGATCATCATCCCCGCATACGGGTACGGGGCTGCCCTCGCGGGTTTTATCGCTTCAGGTATCATCTTCATCCTCCTTGCACTGCTGATCAGGAAGACGGGCATTGGCTGGGTGTCGGTTGTCTTCCCCGATGCCGCGATGGGTGCCATCGTCGCGGTCATCGGCCTCGAACTGGCCCCGACCGCGGCGGCCATGGCGGGCCTCGCGAACGGGTCATCTGACCTCACGACCCTGGGCATCGTCTTCCTGACCCTCGCGGTTATGATCGCGGGCATGACCGTCTGCCGGGGATTCCTCCGGATCATTCCCGTCATCCTCGGCATCGTCACGGGTTTTATGGTGGCAGTCCTGCTTGGCCGTGCGGTCTTCGACCCGGTTATCGCAGCACCGTGGATCTCGGTTCCCACGCTGTATACCCCGACCCTGTCGATCGCGGCTATCGCGATCATCATCCCGGCCACGGTCGTGGTCTTCGTTGAACTCATCGGGCACTTCAAGGTCACCGGCACCATCATCGGTCGGGACCTGATGCAGGACCCGGGGATCGAACGGGCGCTTTTAGGGAAAGGGATCTCCACGACCCTTTCGGGGCTGTTCGGTTCAACGCCCAACACCACCTATGCGGAGAACATCGGTGTGCTTGCCATCACCCGGGTGTACAGCACGCAGGTTCTTGCCGGCACGGCCGTCATCGCCATCCTGATCTCGTTCTGCGGGAAAATTCCCGCTGCCATCGGTGCGATTCCCGGGCCGGTGATGGGGGCCGTCGCCCTCCTCCTCTTCGGGGTGATCGCCGCCTCAGGGATTCGGATGCTGATCGATGCCCGGACAGACCTTTCGGATCCCCGGAACCTGGTCCTCGTCAGCCTCATCTTCGTTCTCGGGATATCCGGGATATCAGTCACGGTCGGGATAGCCGACCTGCGGGGAATGGCCCTCTCGACCGTGGCAGCGGTCGTGCTCGGGCTCTTTTTCTATATCGTTGACTGGTGCCGGGGAACAACAAAGGGAATCTGACAGCATCAGGCCAAAATTCCTGATGGATACCGGCCAACGGTAACCTGATGGTTTTTTTTATCCTGCGTGACGAAGAGATAGATGTGCAATTTTTTCCGGGGGTATAATCCGTTCCTGAAACCGGGTACGACAACCGGTCCTGATAAATAAAAAGAAGTCTACCGCCGGACGCAGAAATATCCGCCGCGGAGGTGGTGTTTGGTGAAGAGTTCGCAGGCCGGGCAGAAACAACCGATGATCTTCATGTCGGTTGCCGAGGACTGACCGCGGGCGCAGAACAGTTCGGTAGGCTGGTGGTTCTGGAGCGCGTGTTTCTTGTAGTTCTGGCAGTTCAGGCAGTACTTCCTGCAGAGCTGCCGGTTCTCTTCCGTGTCTTCGACAACGGGTTTATCCGAGACAAACATAGAAAAAACGTGGGATATCATGCTTAATAGATCTTTTTGTATCCGAGGGGTCATCAGACCCCGAGGAGGAGAATCGGACAAGTCATCAGACTTGTGAGATGAGAAGAACCCGTTCTGGTTCTTCGACCCGGTTACGAGGGGT
>Ga0209749_1001288_pt1 | contig 23388 bp, 21 predicted proteins | sample EPASupsiteSAE347_FD_187267 | JGI IMG/M metagenome (GOLD analysis project Ga0209749, IMG submission 187267) | Bioremediated contaminated groundwater from EPA Superfund site, New Mexico - Sample SAE3-47 (SPAdes) (version 2) | ecosystem: Environmental > Aquatic > Deep subsurface > Groundwater >...
CGGCCCTCTCAAACGGATACGTTCCGGCAATGCCGCCACTGTATCCGATAAAGAGCGAAATCCCGAGCCAGATGGCGAAATGGCGCGGATTAAAAAGAGTGTCAATTTCCTTGGCCAGGCTTATGAAAATCGTGCTGGCGCCGGCGGCCAATATGGCCCGCGTGATATAAAGCATGGAGAGCGAATGGGAGAGCGGGAAAAGAATTGAACCGCAGACCAGAATGCTTGCCCCGAACAGCATGGTGCGCCGGCCGCCGAAACGATCGGCGACCATCCCGACAAAAAACTGCGCGAAACCATATATGTATAGGAAAATGGAACCGAGCGCCGTAATGGCGGCCGCGGACGCCTTGAAATCGCGTTGTAATTCGTCAAAACAGGTGCCTGGCACGGCAATGCGCTGGAAGTACGAGAAAAAATAAATCAGGCACATGGCGATAAGCAAAAGAAGCTTGCGCCATTCGGTCTTGAAAAAATTATTAATTCCGGTTGATTCCATGGGCTTTGTCAGGCGGCGGTAAAACAATTGCATTATTCAAAGGAAATTGCCTGGGATGGGAGTCGAACCCATACGGCCTTTAGGGCCATCGGATTTTTCCGCCGGAGGCGGATCCGCCTATGGCGGAAAGTCCAATGGTTCGACATTCCTGAACTCCATTATAATTGACATTGTCTTGATATTACTGATGAATATGCTGGTCTGTGATCGTCGTTAATAGATGCCTGGGATGGGAGTCGAACCCATACGGCCTTTAGGGCCATCGGATTTTTCCGCCGGAGGCGGATCCGCCTATGGCGGAAAGTCCAATGGTTCGACATTCCTGAACTCCATTATAATTGACATTGTCTTGATATTACTGATGAATATGCTGGTCTGTGATCGTCGTTAATAGATGCCTGGGATGGGAGTCGAACCCATACGGCCTTTAGGGCCATCGGATTTTAAGTCCGATGCGTCTGCCATTCCGCCACCCAGGCGTATCTTTCCTTGAGCCACTTCCGACCCTGACCAGATTTCAGCCAGTTTTCCCGTATCCTTGCCTCGGTATAATCGGCAATGTATTCAACATGAATCAATCTGAGCGGCCGCCGATTCCGTGTTCGAGCAACCCGACCTTGCATATGATCGGTCACGCGCTTACGAAGATCATGGGCACTGCCTTTATACATATACGCGCCGCCACTTCCAAGCAGAACATATACGCCCACCGCCGACTGCAAATCATCAATATTCATACGATCGGTTTTGATTGTGATTTTCCCGCCGGAGGCGGGTCCGCCCATGGCGGAAAGTCCGATGCGTCTGCCATTCCGCCACCCAGGCGGGCGCACAAAAGAACAAGGGCATATTTTACGCCGGAAAGTCTTTTGTCAATTCAATTGTGGACGGAATTGAATTGACAAAGGGAGGTAGACCCCCGATTTCCATCGGGAGAGCCGCACGTAACCGAGGGTAGGGTTATACCCCACTGCACATGGTCAGCCCATTGTCGTAGTATATTCCCGGAAAAAAGGAAGAATAATTGTCGCAATGTATGTATAACCCCGCAAACGGGGGAGAAAGAGAGGAGCTTTATATGTTGTGGACGATTGCGGTAATACTGATGGTTCTTTGGTTGCTGGGCTTGGTGAGCAGTTACACGATGGGCGGGTTCATTCACGTCCTGCTGGTGATTGCCATTGTCGTGGTTCTGGTCCGGATCATTCAGGGACGCCGACTAAACTAGGAAACCGTTACCTTGTCGTATTCAGGCAACAAAGATGGAGGTTCAAGATGAGTTCAAGAAGAATTCTGGCAGTCGTGCTGGTCACTCTGGGTGTCGTTGTGCTCGCTTACTCAGGCATCACCTTTAGGACCAGAGGAAAACCTATCGATATCGGTCCATTGCACGTGGAAACCACACAAAGCCACTTCATCTCCCCGGTCGCCGGGGCGATCGCGCTCGTCGGCGGGATGGTGTTGTTGTTAGTGGGAAACAAGAAGGACTGACCGGCGGAGCGGCAACGAACCGAACACGCCAAACCAAACGATGTGCGCAGTGAAAATGAATACTGAAACAGCCAAATGGTCCCGGCGCTATCAGACGGCATTATGCAAACATCTTGAGCAAGGCCCGGGCGCGAGCCTACAGCCGGCGTTCGGGCTGGGACGCGAGGCGGTGGCCCTGGGGTTGGAGACGTTGGACTTGGCCAAGATTCACAAGCAAGCCCTTATGGCTTTGGTATCGCCGGGCGGTTCATCAAAAACCAGGCAAAAAATGATCGAGTTGGCGAGGAATTTTTTCGCAGAGACCATCGTCCCGATCGAGAAAACTCACCGTGCCGCATTAAAGAATAACGTCCGCGTTAATCAACTGACCCAGAGACTGTGCCGGCGCACGATGGAATCTTCCGCTTCGGCCCGGCGCTTGGAACGTGACATCGCCCAGCGTCAGGTGGAGGAAGCGGCTCTCAAGAAAAGCGGTATACAACATACCCAGCTGTTAGCTGAGGCACATCGCCTGCAGAGGCATTTGCGGCATCTGACGCGTGCGAGTCTGTCGACGCAGGAGGATGCACGGCAGAAGATCAGCCGCCAGCTTCATGATGAGATCGCCCAGACTCTGCTGGCTATAAATCTCAGACTGTTGACGTTGAAAACATCGGCCAAGCTCAACACGGAAAGCCTCAAGAAAGAGATTGACAAAACGCAACAACTTGTGAAAGAATCCGCCAAAAGTGTCAATCAGTTCGCTCATGAATTCGTCCTCCAGCATAAAACGTAAGTCAAGCGTGTTGGCGCGCCTCTACCAGGCGGCGTTGCGCCGATACCTTAAGCAAAAGACGGCGGCGAGTTTGCAGCCGGCGCTGAGACTGGGACGCCAGGCAATGGCCCTGGGGTTGGAGACGCTGGACCTGGCCCTGATTCACGAGCAGGCAATGATTGTCCAGGCGTTGCCGGCCCATTCTTCCGCTACCCGGGATCACATCGTTCATCGGGCGGGGACTTTCTTTGCCGAGGCCATCCTGCCGATGGAGGAAACGCACCGCTCGGCGCTGGAGGCCAACATCCACTTGAGCCGACTGAACCAGGCGCTGAACCAGCGCACCCTGGATCTCTCCGCCTCCAACCGGCAATTGAAAAAGGAAATCGTCCGGCGCAAGGTTGTGGAGGAGACCCTCCGCAAAAGCGAGCGGAACACCAGCCGGTTATTGGAGCAGTCGCGGCGACTGCAGGAACAATTGCGGCTTCTGTCCCGCCGGATTATGTCGACGCAGGAGGAAGAGCGAAAGAGGATCAGCCGCGAACTGCATGATGTCATCGCCCAGATGCTGACGGGCATCAATGTCCAGCTGGCGACCTTGAAAATGAAGGCCACGGCTAATACCAAGGGCCTCGGCGATAAAATTTCGCGCACGCAACGGCTTGTTGAAAAGTCGGTGGATATCGTGCATCGTTTCGCTCGCGAATTGCGTCCGGCGATATTGGACCACCTGGGGCTGATTCCCGCCCTGCATTCGTTCATGAAAAGATTTACGAAAGAGACGGGTATCCGGGTGAGTTTGACGGCGTTTGCGGGGCTGGAGAAATTAAGCAGCGCCAAGCGCACGGTACTTTTTCGTGTCGCCCAGGAAGCGCTGACCAATGTTGCCCACCACGCGCAAGCCGGCCTGGTGGCCGTGAGCATCCAGAGACTTCCGAAGGCCATTTGCATGCAAATCAAAGACAACGGCAAATCCTTCGATGTGGAACAAATGTGGCACGCCAAGAAGATCCAACGCCTGGGGCTGCTCGGTATGCGAGAGCGGGTGGAGATGGTCGGCGGCAAATTCACGGTCGTATCCTCGCCGGGTAGAGGCACAACCATCAAAGCACAGATTCCATTCAACAACGGCGCCAAGGAGCACACTCGCCCATGAAGTCCGCAAAGCCTATCACAGTGCTGCTGGCTGAAGACCACATGCTCGTCCGGGAGGGCCTGCGGAAATTATTGGAGGCCGAGAGCGATATCGAGGTGGTCGGTGAAGCGGCCAACGGCCGCCAGGCTGTGGAAATGACCCGGAAACTCCGTCCGGCCGTGGTCATAATGGACATTGCGATGCCGCTGCTCAATGGTTTGGAGGCCACCCGCCAAATTCGCCAAGCCGTCCCTGACACGAAGGTGCTCATTCTTTCCGCTCACAGTGATGACGCCTACGTCGAGAGAGTGACGGCGTTGGGGGCGGCGGGATACCTGATAAAACAAACCTCCGCCCATTTTCTGTGCGAGGCGATACGGGAAGTCCAGAAGGGAAATACCTTTTTCAGCCCCGCCGTCGCCAAGAAACTTTGCCATCACAATCAGAAATCGCTGGATCGAAAGGGACGGTTGAAAGCGAAGGCCGTCCGCCTGAGTTTGCGCGAAACGGAGGTGCTCCAACTGATTGCCGAAGGCGCGGCCAACAAACAAATGGCGGCGGAGCTTGGCATCAGTATCAAGACGGTCGAAAAGCACCGGGACCATCTCATGCAGAAGCTCGACATCCACGACACGGCGGGCCTCACCCGCTACGCCATTGAGGCGGGTATCATCGAAAGCAGTGTCCAGTTGACCATCGTCTAGCCTTGGACAAGGCGCGAGCACCGCGTCGAAGGGGTTGCCGTTTTGGTCCTGTCAGGATCGTCAACATGAGGCCATCCACAAGCTTCATGCCATCCATGTAATCCGTCATGTTAATGCTTTTATTCCCTTGAGGACATCTTCAAACCGGTTGGCGAAGTAGTCAGGGGTCACATTCTCATGGGATTTGGCTCCCTGGTTGGAGTCAACAAAGATGGTCTTGATGCCGAGCTGGCGCGCCCCGTAAATATCCCGGTACATGTCGTTGCCCACATAGATCACCTCGGCCGGCCGGAGCTTCATGGCGTCAAGGGCCTTTCCGAAAAGTCTTGTATCGGGTTTCCTGAATCCGTACTGCGCGGAGATGATGATAGGGTCAAAATAGCCCTCAAGCCCTACAGCATTTATCTCGGGCAGGGCATAACAAGGCTGTGCGTCGGAAACAAGAGCAATGCGGTAGGTGAGGCGCAGATCATCCAGCACATCCTTCACGTCAGGGTAGAGCTGAAGGCGTTTCCGGGAGATTGCCCGGTAGATATGGGAAAGGATCGTGGCCAGCTGTCGGCGCGCGCGGGGTGTTCTTATGCCTTCCTGCCTTAGGAAGCTGTTCCAGATGGCCTCCACGTCTATTTCCGGGTATTCCTCGGCACCTTCTTCTTTCTGCTGTTTCATGATCTCGTAGTAACGGTCCCGCACCTCCCACCGGTGCGGGTATGCCCCGTGATAGGTTAAAAAATGGGCGATAGCACGGTAGATCTCTTCCAGAGACTCGTCGGTCTCGATGTCTATCAGTGTTCCATAAAGATCAAACAGGATACCTTTTATTGTCATGATCCTTCTACCTCAGTGTTTTTTTTGCTTCATCCAGTAACTGCCGCCGGTAATTTCCATTAATCCAAGAGTTACGGGCGATGCGCAGAAGCGTGAGTCCCATGTGAAACGGAACGCGGCGCGTAATGGCCGTAAAAGCGCTATTCCGGTCGGGAAAATGGCAGGCATACTCCCAGAGGAAGTGGCCGATAAAGGGCTCCGCCAGCAGATGGTCGCCAGTATACTGCATGAAGAAATGCTTGATCTCGCCGGCTACCCGACCTACGTCGAAGACCCGGTCAGCGAGTTTCATCCGCTCCAGATCGATGGCGATTACCCAGAGGCCGTCACCGAAGAGGATGTTGGCGGGAGTCACGTCGCCGTGGACAAGGACCTGATTGTCCTCCCACATACATCCCTTCTCCCGCCAGCGGTCTTTAAGCCAGTAAAACTCCTGCGCCTCATCCCATCCGATATGTCCCCAGTTTTTCAACTGGTCCATAATCCGGTCGAAGTAAGAGCAGTCCCTGCTGAAATCCACCCGGTTTACGAAGGCCGTCCTGTTGTGCATCGTCGCAAGAAAATAGGCTAGAGCAGTCAGTTTATGAAAGAGGGGCTCACTTGCTGCTTCCCGAATCGCCTTAACGATGAAATCGGTGAGCGGCGTGCCATAACAGAATTCTTCCACCAGCACACAGTCGAGACTGCCATTGTGGCCGAGGGGACGGGCGACGTAGTGAGGATAGCCGGTAAAGCCAAGACTGCGCAAATGATGAAGGTTGTTGAATTCCCGCTCCATGCGAAGAAAGGCAGTCTCCGGCGAGCGGTTCAAGATGCCACCGAAAAACTTTCCGATAAGGCGGGTCCGGCTCAGTCGATCTTCATAGAGGTAGACGTGGTTGGATGCGGGAATGCTATGCACCAGGAAGTCAGGATCGATGCCATTGACGCCAAGTTGCGAGAGAATGTCGTAGCGGAGATACCCGTGGAGCGGGTCTCTTTGAGAAAGATGGCCGAGATACTTCATGAAGACTCAATTCTTGAACTGGTTTTTTCAGGTGTGATGTTTCTCCATGGTTTAGGGTGAAAAAAACGCGATGTTGTCTGATTGATAAATAACAACTCGCTTTCCTGATGTCATGGGCATCCACACCTCGGAATCGTCCTGATAAATCTTTTTTATGGCGGGAATGTATCAATAGGCGGCCGCGATGTAAAGTCTGAAGAATAAAGAACGGGCAAGGATTATTTACTCCGTCATGGTTGCCCGCTTCCGGCGCCTGTGAGGACCTCAATCTGGACGCAGCGCTGGCCGGCGCCGACTTCGATCCGGAAAAATTCGAATTACTATTTCTGGCGATATTCCCGCCACGGTAGGGTTACACCCCATAGCCAAGGTCCGACCCCTGGCGTAATCTTTTGCTAATTAACGGTAGAACATCAAAAAAGGAGGATGAGAATGATTAACGGCAAAACGTGAAAGCACAAAGTGCTGCCGGAGTTTTACGATTGCAAAGATTCCGAACCGGCCCGCCGACAAGGTGAAAATGATTCAACGTGATTCTGGGAATGGGGCACATTGGGCACAATTTTTCTTGATCATCGTACATTTTTTACTGTGCCTAATAAAAACCCTATTTGAGCAAAATCAGGCAAGCTCAAGAAAACACACGCAAGCGAAGAACAAAATGAATATTTTTTTCTTGCAGATTGAGACGGATTAAAATAGGCTGGCCTATATTATGGAATAAGCGAATCGGCGCGCATTAAGAAATGTTGCCATAACGGTAAAAGTTTTGGCGCGGCATGTTAAGGCCAGAGTCTTGCGGCTTTGCCAGTGATTACGGCGGTGATTCCGACTATCCTGTGTTTCATTGTATTTTTTTCCTTTCTTTTTGTTTTGCGCTCTTCGCGCACTTTTCTTGTTTTACCTGGATTTTGCACGCAAGCATGTAAAATCCACCCGCAGGGCCGTGATGTGCCCGTGAAAACGGGCGCAAACGGGGTTAACCACGTTAGTTTTGCAGATAACCAGATGGGTTATCTGCAAAATTTCACGTCTTTTCGCCAAATCCTTATCAGGCATTGATGAAAAGCGGATATTGCACGATTATCATGCAATATCCGGGTTTTAAAAGAATTTACGGAGGTAATTCTGCTCCAAAACGTATTCGGCATCCATCAGGCAATTCCTGATTTAAAGCTTCCGTATTCCTGAACCCATTTCCGATAATTCGACAATAAGATTTGACAGGGTAACTGTTCCGGATAATCTCTTAACAGAAGTAATTTTAAAATTATAACCACAAAATTTACAAAGAAAGGAAAAAGAAAAATGAGCTACAGAAACAGCCTGGGGATCATCATCGCGGTCATCGTGCTGAGCGCGGCCTTTGAGGCGGACGCGCAGTGGGTTTTCGTGGCCCGCAGGGCGCTGGGAAGGATTGAGCAGATGACCCAGTCGGAAACGAAAGACAAACCGGGTTACGACGTGGCAACCGTGGTTATTGAGGGCAACGCCGACAAAGTCTATGAAACCGCGATCAAATCCATCGAAAAGGCGCGCAACCTGCGCATCACGCGGCGGGATCCAATCCTGCGGACCGTTGAATTCACCAACGGCGCTATCTCGGCGGGATTAAAGATATCCCAGGTTAACGATACGGTCGTTCATTTGCTCATCGCATCGGTGGTCCTGCCGGATCAGCCGAGCGGCACGTCGCTTGTGCTTGCCGGGGTAATACGCGTTTGCGAGGAAATGGGCGCGCATTACAGTGTTGAGAAATAGCGCGCAATATTTTCGTGCCGGGCCGCCCGCCTGGAAACGGCGAAAGGCGACTGCCGCGGCGCTTATGGCTGTGGTTGCAATGAATGGCGGGGATTGGCTTTTTTGCATCAAAAATTGTCCATGAACTTACAACGGCTCAATTTAATCGGAAGCGGTCATTTGCTCCCGGACCCGCAATGGCGCATGGATGCCCACAGCCATGCGTTTCACGAGCTGATCATTGTCATGGCCGGCAGACTGCATGTTGAAATTGCGGGCAAACAGGCGGCGGCCGACAGGGGGGCCGTTCTTCTTTATCCGGCCGGAGTGCCGCATCGGGAATGGAGCGATCAAAAAAATCCGTTTGAAACATATTATATCGCTTTCAGCGGCGGTGTTCCGGCGCGGTCGGAATTCAGCCTGCGGCACGACGACCGGCATCGCATCAGGCAGATGATCATATGGCTGTTCGCCGACCGCGTTCCGGGAGAGAAATGGAAACAGCGGCAAAACCTGTTAATGGCACAATTAATACTTCTGGAATTTTTTTCTCCGCAAAACAAAAACAGCGCCACTAATGATTTGATAAATATAACCCGCGGCGTCATTCTTGAGCAAATAGCCGCGCCGCTCTCCCTTGCCCGACTGGCCGGACAGGCCGGATTGAGCAAATATCATTTTGTCCGCAAATTCAAACGCTTGTCCGGCCGCACGCCGATGGCGGAAGCAAGGGCGCTTCGCGCTGATTATGCCCGCGATTTGCTTCTGACAACCGATTTGCCGTTAAAGGAGATTGCCTTAAAAACAGGCCTGGGCGACGAATACGCGCTTTCGCGCGTTTTCCGGATTTACTTCGGCCTGCCGCCCGGCGCGTTTCGTAAACGCCATGAACATTATTAAAATTGACATGAACCGCGGGTTTAAAGTATATTATTTTGCAATTTCGGATTACAAACCCGGCAACAGCGGTTTACGGCAATACAAATATTTTCGGCATGAACAGGCACGGCATTATAATAATTTGCAGTTGCATCCTCCTGTCAGCCGGCGCTTCCCGTTTGTATCCGCAATCCGGCTGGTTCCCGGAAGTATTTCCGGACGCCAATGTTTCAACTTCTTCGGAAAAGCCGTGGCAGGCCGATAAATCAACCGGCCGGAGCATAACCAACAAGCCGCTTCCAGCCAAAGCCGACGATCCGGAATTCGTGGAAGGAAAACCTCTGCGTCTGGTGGAACTGATTACCCTGGCCTTGCGGCGCAACCCGGCCGCCTTGCAGGCGTGGGAAAATGCCCGTGTTTCGGCGGCGCAGTTGGGCGAAGCCAAAAGCCCGTATTATCCGAAAGTTACTTTTCAAGCCCAGGTCGGGAAAAATAATAATGTCAATAGCGAGCAAACCCTGTATACGCCGACGACCCGCACATTTAATTATGGACCGCAAATCAGCGTTACCTATTTACTGCTGGATTTCGGCAGTCGCGGCTTCGGACGGGAAGCGGCGCGTCAGACCCTGATTTCCTCAAATTTTCAGTTTAACCGGACCCTTCAGGACACAATCCTTGGCGTTGAAACCGCTTATTTTAACCTGGACAGCGCCCGGATGCAACAGCAGGCGCAGGAAGACGCATTGCGGGTTGCCCAAGCCACGCTGGAGTCGGTTGAAATACAAATGAAGACCGGCCTGGCCACCATTACCCAAAAGCTTCAAGCCCAGCAGGCGCTTGCGCAGGCTCTTTATAATCTGGAAGGCGCCAAGGCTTTGGTAACAACCGCGCAGGCCAATCTGGCGAAAAGCGTCGGCTTGCCCGCCAATGCCGCCCTCAACGTGGAACCGCCCGCGGGCGACCCGCCCTTAAAGGAACTGGATATGACGGTGAACAGTATGATTGAAGAAGCCCTTGTGCGCCGACCGGATTTGGCCGCCAAGTTTGCCGCCTTCCGGTCAAAACTGGCCCTGGCCCAACAGGCCCGGCGCAACATATTGCCGCAAGTCAACGGCAATCTTAATCTGCAGAGGAATTATTTTGATGAGACTGTTCAGGCTGGGCCGGGGGGTTCCGCAAGTCCCGACGGGTTCACCGATAATTTTGCGGGTTCGTTTGTCCTGAGCGTGGATTTGTTTGACGGATTTTTGAAATGGAACAAGGCGCGCGAGGCAAAGGCGACGGCCGAGGCGGCGCGCCAGGACCTGGTTGCCTCCGAAATCACAGCCATTGCGGAAGTGTGGAATAATTATTACAACTACAAAACGGCGCTCAAGCAATTGGAAGCCGGCCGCGAACTGGTGGCGGCTTCGGAGAAAGCCTTTAACGCGACCTCCATCGGTTATAAATCCGGCTTGAACAGCATTGTGGATATGTTGACCCAGCAGAATAATTTATCTTCCGCCCGCTTGACTTTTATTCAGGCGCGGACTTCGCTGTTCCTATCCTCGGCGAACCTGGCCTATTCAACCGGCGCCATGGCGCCGCCGGGAAAAGGCGATCTTGAACCAATTGCATCGGCTGTTAAAAAAATGGAAGAAGAAAAAGGCGGTATCCAATGAAATCACGGAAAATATATCAGGGAATTTTAAAAGGTAGGGCCGCACAGCCTGTGCGGCCAAAGAGAACGGCGGGACAGGGCTGTCCCGCCCTACCTAATGAAATGATTGCCGAGAAAGTTGCGAATTTCTGTTTGAGCGTTGGTTTTGTCATCCTTTTTGTTTTTTGTCCTGGGTGCGGCAAAAAGAAGGCGCCGGAACCTTTGACCTATCCGATCACGGTCGGGCAGTCCTACTCCAAGACTGTCGCGCGCTATATTGACACGATCGGCAGTTGTGTATCGCCGGCCAAAGTGCTGATTATTCCGCAAGTTTCCGGCCAAATCGTTAAAATCCATTTTATCCAGGGGCAGGAAGTCAAAGCCGGCGATCTGCTTTATACCATTGATCCGCGGCCCTATCAGGCGGCCCTGGATAAAGCGCTTGCCCAGCTTGGCGAAGACGAAGCCCAACTGGAGTTGAACCGGCTTGTTCTGGAACGCAATGCGCCGCTTGCGCCGGGCCTCTATGTATCGCCGCAGGATTTGGATAAATACCGGCTCCAGGTTGAAATGCTTGAGGCAACGGTTGAAGCCGATTATGCCCAGATTGAAACAGCCCAGGTTAACCTTGGTTACTGTTTTATCACTTCGCCCGTCAATGGCAAGACCGGCGTCTACATTGTGAACGAGGGCAATGTGGTGACGGCAAATGACCCCAACGGACTGGTCTCGATTCAGACCATTTCGCCGATTTACGCTGAATTTATCATAACCGACCGGGAAATGATGCAGGTGCGCCAGCAAATGCTTAAATCGAAAATACAGACGGAAATCACTTTGATAGAAAACGCGGCTATCAAGGAATATGGCGATTTGTTTTTCCTGGACAATGAGGTTAAGCCGAAGGCCGGCACGGTTACCCTGAGGGCTGTTTGTCAAAATCAGAAGCAACTGTTCTGGCCCGGCCAATTTATCAACGCGCGCATTCTCCTTGATGAAATCAAGGATGCCGTCCTGGCGCCCTACGCCGCGGTGCAAATCAGTGAAAGGGGGACTTTTACGTTTGTGCTTAAATCCGATTCCACGGTGGAGATACGTCCGGTTAAACTGGGGCAGAGATTCGGCGACGATATTGTGATTGAGGAAGGCGTGAAGGCCGGCGAACAGGTGGTTACCGCCGGCCAGCTTATGCTTCGCTCCGGCTCGCGGGTGAAAGTTGTGCCGCCCTCCGATTCAAAAAATAGTCAGTAGATAATTAAAGGCATAGTAAAAAAGTCGCCCCGTTTTCGGGGCCTAATTAATTGGCGTGTCGCAATCCGTGAAGCGGGACTCGTGAAGCGTGAAGCGCATGAATAAATTCTGGCGAGATACGAAATACGCTTCACGCAACACGGTAAAAAAATGAACATTTCTTCAGTATTTATCAACCGGCCGGTGGCAACCGTGCTTATTATGCTCAGCCTGGGCCTTTTCGGGATCTTTGCGTTTTACAAGATGCCGGTCAGCGATTTGCCCGCGGTTGATTATCCGGTGATCAAGGTTACCGTTGCCTACCCGGGCGCGACGCCCGAAAACATGGCGGCGAACATCGCCACCCCCCTGGAACAGCAGTTCATGCAGATTGAGGGTATTGAGCTGATGACTTCCATGAACAGTCAGGGGAATACGCTGATCATCATCCAGTTTGAATTGAGCAAGAATATTGACGGGGCCGCCAACGATGTGCAGGCCGCCATTTCACGGGCAATGGGCAGTCTGCCGAAAGATCTGCCGTCGCCGCCCCAGTACCAGAAAACGAACCCGAACGAAATGCCGATGATGTATTACGGCCTGATCAGCGAAACGATGACGACCGCTAAACTCTATGATTATGCTTACAGCGTTATCGGCAACCAGATCAATATCATTGAGGGCGTTTCGCAGGTCCAGGTTTATGGCGTGCCCTATGCCGTCCGTATCCAGGTTGATCCGGACGCGGTCGCGGCCCGCGGGCTTACGCTGGATGATATTTGCGATGCGGTCGGGAAAGGGACGGTCATGCTGGGTTCCGGACAATTTGACGGCAAGACCCAGACGCTTTTGCTTCAGCCGCAGGGCCAATTGGAAAACGCCGCGCAATATGGCCAGCTCATTATCGGAATGTTCAAGGGCAGTCCGGTTTATCTGCGCGATGTCGCCAAGTGTCTTGACAGCATTCAGGACACCCGCCTTTCGCTTCATTTCTGGGCGGAAGAGATGAAGCAAATGGAGCACAAGCCCGTTGGGATGGTCGTGGCGGTGACCAAGGCGGCGGGCGCCAACGCGGTTGAAGTTTCCCAGCGCATCAAAGATTTAATGAAGAGTCTTGAAGACGTTATTCCGGATTCCATTCAGGTTATGTTGATTGCGGACCACTCGCAGACAATCAGGGACTCAATCGAGGATGTTCAGGAAACGCTGATCATCGCCTTTTTCCTGGTGGTGGCGGTTATTTTCTTTTTCCTCGGCCGGATCAAAGACACGATTATTCCGAGTCTGGCCCTGCCGTTATCAATGCTGATTACCTTCGTCGTCATGCTGGCGCTGGATTACAGCCTTGACAATCTTTCCCTGATGGGCCTCACGCTCTGCATAGGATTTCTGGTGGATGACGCGATCGTATTCCTTGAAAACAGCGTCCGGCGCATGGAGGCCGGCGAAGACGCCTATGACGCTTCCATGAAAGGCGCCGAGGAAATCGGATTCACAATATTGAGCATGACCTTGTCGCTGGGGGCGGTTTTCCTGCCGCTGGTCTTTATGAGCGGGCTGATCGGCCGCGTTTTCCGCGAATTTTCAATCGTGGTGGTGGTTGCCATTCTGGCTTCGGGTTTTGTTTCCCTGACCCTGACGCCGATGATGTGCCGGTTTATGCTGGCCGCTCATCAGTCCGGTAAAAAAACACGCATGGAAGAAATCGCCAATGCGACCGTCGCGTTTTGCCTGCGCTGGTATGGTTTGTCATTGCATTGGTTTTTGAAGCGGCGCGTCATCAGCCTCATTGCCTGGTTTGTCACCCTGGGCGCCACGGTCTGGCTTTTTATGCTCCTGCCCAAATCATTCCTGCCGGTCGGCGATAGCGGCATGATCCGCGGCGTGTTCATGGCGCCCACCGGCACTTCGCCCGAGCGCATGGTTGAATATCAGGATAAGATTGATCGGATCATTCAGGAAAATCCGGCGGTGAATGAATCCGTTACGGTTGCCAATTTGTCGGGCGCCAATATTCAGGCCAATCAGGCGCTGACCATCGCTTTCTTAAAGGACCGGAAGAAGCGCAAGCCGATCCTGGAAGTCACGAAGGAATTGATTGCCAAAATCTCCCGGATCCCCGGCGTATTTATTGCGTTACGCCCCGATCCCACCCTGCGGATCAGCGCCGGCGCCACGAGCGAAACCCAGGGGCAATATTCTTATGTGTTGACCGGCCTGGATCAGGAACAGCTTTATGCAAGCGCGGAGAAAATGATCGGCGAAATCAGCAAACTGCCGGGCGTGATCGGCGTCTCATCGGATATGATGCTGGATATGCCGAACCTGACCATAAATATTCTGCGCGACAAGGCTTCCAGTTACGGCGTCAGCGCCTACGCGATTGAATATGTGATTCGCAACGCCTATGCCCAGAATTATGTTTATCTGATCAAATCAACCATCACCCAATACCAGGTTATTGTGGAGGTCAAGGACGATAAAAGGGCCAATGCCGAGGATTTGAACAATCTGTATGTGTTATCTCAGACGCTTGGCCAGCCGATTCCCCTGCGCGCGGTCTGCACCTGGGAAAAACGAATCGGCCCTTCAACCGTCAATCATTTGAAACAATTTCCGGCCGTCACGATTTTCTTCAACCTCGCGCCCGATATGCCGATCGGGACCGCGCACAATGCGATCAACAAGCTGGCCGAAAAAATTTTACCGGAAGATATTTCACGCGCTTTTTATGGCGAAGCGGAACTTTTCGCCCAGACCGTGAAGAGCCTGACGGGTTTATTGTTTGTCGCCGTTTTTGTGATGTACGTCATCATGGGCGTTCTTTATGAAAGTTATTTCCATCCGATTACCGTGCTTTCGGCTTTGCCGGTGGCCTGCGTCGGCGGTTTGCTGGGCCTGCTTGTTTTCGGGCAGGAATTGTCGCTTTACGCGTTCATCGGACTGTTCATGCTCATGGGTATCGTCAAAAAGAACGGCATTCTCATGGTGGACTTTGCGATTCATCTGCAGAAGCACGGCAAGAACAGTTATGACGCCGTGCACGAGGCTTGCATGGAAAGATTCCGTCCGATCATCATGACCACTCTGGCCGCGCTGATGGGCGCCATGCCGATTGCGGTCGGATACGGCGCGGACGGAGCCTCGCGCATGGGCCTGGGTATTACCGTCGTGGCCGGCCTTATTTTCTCCCAGATCATCACGCTCTATGTCACGCCGGTTATTTACCTTTATCTTGAGGACGTCCAGGAATGGGTTTATGGGGAAAAGAAGGGGAAGCAATCAGAGATCAGAAGTCAGCGCTCAGAGGTCAGCGCTCATCCCCCTTCGTCCTCGTAAGATGGCGGCTTAGGAGGACAGGGTCGTCGGCATGTATGTATGGGCGTTAGGGAGTATCGGCGTGCCGGAGTGAAGACATAAGGCGCCGAGACCCCGATACGTCCAAACATAAACACGGACATGTGAGAGTGTCCCCGCTCCATAAGAAAAGAATAGACAATCATGAGGGATGGCATAATATATATGCATCGTTATAAACAATAATACATATTGGAGATTGCTATGAGAACAACACTTGATCTGCCGGAACCGCTTGTTGAAGAGGCGTTAAAACTTTCTCATCAAAAAACCAAAACCGGTGTAATCATTACCGCTCTGGAGGACTTTGTGCGCAAGAGCAAGATCGAAGGGTTAAAAATGTTTAAAGGAAAAGTTGATCTCAAAATCAATCTTTCCGCCCTGCGGGATAGAAAATGAGCGTTTTGGTGGATACTTCGGTGTGGATTGCCTATTTCCGCGGATCAAGCGATTTGCCGGAATTGGAGTTGTTGATTGACGAGAACCTGATCGTCATTAATGACCTTGTCATGGCCGAATTAATTCCCTTTCTTCATGTTCGAAAGCAGGTGCGTTTAATTTCCCTGATGTCGGAAATAAATCGCCTGCCCTTGGCGGTCAATTGGCCGGATATCATCCAACTGCAAACAAGATGTTTAAGGAATGGAATCAATGCGGTCGGTATTCCGGATTTGATCATGGCGCAACATGCGATTCAAAATCACCTCCGTTTGTTCACCCTTGACAGGCACTTTATCCTGATGAGCGAACACATTCCGTTGTCAATCTATGAAAACAAGAAATAAATCGGAAATAAACAACTCGTTACTCAAGGCAAAAATTCTGCAACCGGCCGGGCTGGTCGCCTATGCCAGGGATTCCATCGTCAGCAAGACGCTCATTGACCGCAAATCCGGCACCATGACGCTCTTTGCCTTTGACCGCGGCCAGGGCTTGAGCGAACACGTCGCTCCCTATGACGCCGTGGTTGAAATCCTGGACGGCGAAGCGTTGATCACAATTGCCGGCAGGAAACTCAAGGCCAAATCCGGCGGCATGCTCATCATGCCCGCCAATGTTCCCCACGCCCTCAAGGCCGGCAGAAAATTCAAGATGCTTTTGACCATGATTCGGGGGAAATAAGCAAAACTTTCTCCGCTGAATTTACCCGCGCAACAAACGGACTGTATGAATCATACTCTTTCAACAACACGCGGCTTAAGCTTGAATATCGGGAAAACCGCCTTGCTTTATCCGGTTGTGTTTCTTTTTGCCATGGCGAGCGGGATTTCCAGCCTGGGTTTGATTTTCTTTGCCAAAAGCGTCCTGGGAGCGTCTCCCGGCCGGATAGGATTTCTCAGCGCGATCTTCAATGTGTTCTATGTGTGCGGTTGTTATTGTTTTCGTAATCTTTCCGCAACCCTGCCGCCGCGCTACAGTATTTTTGCCGCAATATTTATCTCGTTTTTCAATGTCGGCATGATATTCCTGCTCAAATCATTGTTCTGGTCGTTTGTTTTTTTCGCATTTTACGGGTTGGCGAGCGCATTGTTCTGGCCGGTTATGATGGGATGGCTTTCGGCAGGATTGGAAGGCAGGCGATTGGGAAAGGTTATGGGTTGGTACGGTTTCTCATGGAGTCTCGGCTCGATCATAAGTCCGGTCGTTGCCGGATGCCTGGAGGACATGGGGAAATCATTTGCTTTGCGCGGCGCTTCATTCGCGTTTCTTGTGGCGGCCGGCCTGGTTGTTTTGGGAATTTTTATGATACCGGACTTGAGCCTTAAAATTGCTGCTCCGCCGCGGCAACCCGGGGCAAACCCCGCCACGGGAGGCGGGACATTATTGCGTTATTCAGCGTGGTGTTCTGCATTCGCTTCCTGGTTCATGATCGGCACCATTACCACCGTGGTCGCCTTGGCGGCCGGGGCCGATTTGGATATTACCAAAAAAACAGTTGGAATCATTTTCCTGGTGAGAGCGTTGACCATGTCGCTTGTCTTTGTTGTCATGGGGCAAACTTCCTGGTGGCATTTCCGGGAAAAACAGATAGCCATTGGCGCGCTGATCGGAGTCGTTGCGATGATTTTTCTGGCCTATACCCGCGCGCCGGTCATGATAGGATTCATAATGTTGATTGTCGGCGTAATTGTCGGCCAGAGTTATACCAACAGTATATTTCACGGAGTCTCCGGGGCGGCCGACAAATCCTGGCGTATGGCAATCCATGAGATGGTCATCAACGCCGGCGTTGTTCTGGGTTCAGTCAGCGGAGGGGTTGTGTACGGGGCATTCGGCATCACGTCCGCTTATTTGATAAGCGCGGCAATCTGGATGATCAGCTTTATCGCGGCAGGAATTGTTTTTACTGTAATGCGCAGGCGGGCGCTTGTTCAAAACAGGTCCGCGTAAGTTTATTCGCCATTCAGGGCAGACTTTCCAGCGGCACGTCAAGGACAGGGTAGTTGGTCCAGCCGGAATCGTCAAAATGCCACCATTCCGTCTCAAAGGGCACAAAACCGCATTCGGTCATCACGGCGCGCAAAAGCGCGCGGTTGGAAATGGCCGCTGGCGGCAGGTTGGTGTAAGCATAATGAGCTCTGGAAGTGAAATCATCATACCCCGACGGCATTTCCAGTTCGCAGTCCGAGTCAAATTCAACGAGAGTAACATCCACCGCCGAGCCGCGGTTATGACGCGAACCCTTGGCCGGATCAGCCACGTACCTTTCATCCGGCATGATGGTCCAGAATATTTTTTGAACGCTTAACGGGCGGTAAGCGTCATAAACTTTCAGCGCCAATCCTTTTGCCTCCAGCTTTTCCTGGGCCTTGGCAAGTTTTAAGGCGGTTGGTTTATGTAAATACGCTTTCGCGCAAGGGTAGACCTGGCGTCCGGTAAAATTATTGGTGGTGGCGTAGCGGATATCCAGCCGGATATGGCTGTTGACCGAAGTAACCGCCACCAGATCATTTGAGCCGTCGCCGTAAAGGACGGCCGCGGCCAACAAGGTTATGGTCAGTAATAATATGGTCCGCCGCATTTTTGATTGCCCATGTTTTGATATTTTTGCCTTGAAATATTATCTTATCTAAGGAATATGCCCCAATCAATTACTTTTTGGTTCTATAAATTTGCAGGCATGCGATTTATCAGTCCATGAAAAAGAAACAAAAACAGACCCGCGTCCTGGTGCTTGGCGCCGGGGTGGCCGGCGTCACGGCGGCTGAACGGCTCGGCCAGGCCGGGGTTGAAGTGCATCTTGTGGAAAAGGCCGCCGGGATCGGCGGAAAGGTCCGCCGATTTGGCTGTAAAGCCGTGGAAAAATGCCTGCGATGCAATGTTTGCCTGGCCGACGACCTGTTCCGCCGTTTGCCTCAGGCGAACAATGTCTATCTGCGCGCCAATACCGAACTTTTGAGCCTTGAACAGGGACGCGCCGGCCGGCGATATACGGCGGCGCTGGCGGCAACGGGAGGCACAGTCCCGTCCGCAACGCTGGATGTTGATGCCGTCGTGGTTGCCACCGGCTTTGAGCCGTATGTCCCCGCCGAAAACAGCTCATGGGGATATAACCGCGTGCGGAATGTCGTCACCGGCATTGATCTCGAACAACAGCTTGCCGATAAAAATTTGATCACCCGGCCTTCGGATGGCTCAGAGCCGAAGCGATTGGCCTTTATCCAATGCGTCGGCTCAAGGACCGAGGAAGTCTTCCGCCGTCCGGATGACACCGATTACTGTTCCACGGTCTGCTGTGCCTACGCCTTGCGCATGGCGCGGCGCATTCTCCATCACAGCGCCGGCGCCGAGGTAACGATCTTTTACATGGATATTCAGAACTTTGGCAAGGCTTTCGGCCAATTTTATGCGGAGAGTCAGAAAAAGATTTCTTTTATAAGGTCAAGACCGTTTGAAATCAACCAGTCTCAAGGCGATACTGTGCGCGTAAAATACGCCGTTGAATCCGGCGCGGATGGGCGCGCCGTGGCCGAGCGTGATTTTGATCTGGTTGTCTTGTCCGTGGGTATGCGGCCCGCGCCGGAAGCGCGCGAGTTGGCCGATAGGCTCAAGATTCCGCTTGATCCGCAGGGTTTCTTCGGTTTGAAAGGCGCATCGGCTTTGCCGGATTTACAGCGTGAAGGAATTTATGTCGCCGGCGCGAATGAAGCGCCAAAAGACATTGCCGGTTGCATCGCCCAGGCCGGGGCGGTTTGCGCCGAAGTTTTAAGTTTTTTGCGGCAAATATAAAACCTTTGCGATCTTGGCCTGCCCGCAATGCTACGCATAGCGTTGTAGGCGGGCGAGCTTAGCGAGAGATAGTTTTGAAATTACCTTGAAACGCATAGGAATTTGAAAAAGGTAGGGACGGACAGCCTGTCCGTCCGAACCGAGGAAGCGCGGCGGGACACGGCTGTCCCGCCCTACCATCGGAATAGGAAAATAGTCGCCCCGTTTTCGGGGCCTAATTATGAGTGAAACAAAAACATTAAATGCCGTCGGGATTGTGCTCTGTGACTGTGCCGGGCAGTTGCGCAAACGATTGGATTTTGCGCGGCTGAAACGGGAATTAAACCAGGAAGCCGGCATCGCTTCGGTGACGGTCTGTTCCGACTTATGCTCCGTCAAACAATGCGCGGCGGCGATTAAATCCGCGGCCGGCGGGGGTGTAAAGCGGCTGGTGGCCGCGGCCTGCGCGCGCGATAAAATTCAAAAACCATTTTATGATGCCTTGGCCGCGGGGAAACTTAACGATGGCCTGTCATGGATTGTGAACATCCGCGAATTATGCGCTCTTGCGTATAAGGATAAAGACCAGGCCACCGCTAAAGCGCGCAAGTCCATTCTGGCCGGAGTGCGTCGGGTGCGGGTGGCGCAACCCGTGAAAACGCGTTTGATGCCGGTCAATAAAAATGTTGCGGTGATCGGCGCGGGTGTGGCCGGACTGCAGGCCACGGCATCCCTTGCCGGGCTTGGCTACAAAGTCGCGTTGCTTCACAGCGGTCATGATCTTGGCGGTGTGACCGGCGCCATGCCGGAGTTGTTCGGTTACGTTGGTTCCGGGACCGATGATTCATTCGCAAAAGTCAAGGCGTTGGTGGAGGACCTTATTGCAAAGGTGCGGCAAAGCAAAAACGTAAGTATTTATTCAAGTACCCGGGTCAAGGCAGTGCGGGGCGAAGCGGGGAATTTTTCAGTGGTCGCGGCGGCGGAGAACGGAGACAAGGTTTTAAAAGTTTCGGCCGCGATTATCGCCGCCGGATGCGATTGCATCCCGGATTTGCAGGCGGCGGGAGGCAAAGCTGATTGTATCGTGAGCATGGATGAATTGCTTCAGCGGGTCAGGGCGGGTGGAAAATTGCCTGGTAAAATTGCCATTGTGATGGATGCGGCGGGCGAACAGGGGCGCGCTGTTTCAGCGCAGGCCCTTTCAATTGCCGAACGGATTGCCGGCCGCGCCAATGTGCAGGCCAGTTTGTTCTGCCACAACATGCGTGTGGCCGCCCCCGGCATGGAAGCGCTTTACAGGCGGGTCAGGCAAGCTGGACTGATGGTGGTAAAGGGCGATAAGTCGCCCGTAATAACTTTGAATGGAGCCAAGGCGCAGTTGCGGTGGAAGGATGAAGTTGTTGGGAGTGAATTAACCGATGATTTTGACCTTGTGGCCATGGCCGATCTTTCAGCACGCCCTGGGTCCGATGCGTTGAATGGCGGGGTTGTGGCCGGTTTGCGGTCCGGTCCGGATGGGACCGCGCAATATGACAATGTCCGGCTGTTGCCGGTGGGCACGAATTGTGCCGGTATTTTTGTGGCGGGTTCGGCGCGGGGTAACAGTGAATTGCGGGATGCGTTGGCCGACGGCCTTGCCGCCGCCGCGCAGGCGCATGCGTTGTTGTGTTCCGGACACATGACGACGCGTGATGATGTTTCAAAAGTGGACGCCGAAAAATGCGCGCTTTGTCTGACCTGTGTGAGAATATGCCCGCACGGCGCGGCAAGCGTGGATGATGAGAAAAAATCAGCAAGCATCTCGCCGGTTTCCTGCCGCCGTTGCGGCGCGTGCGTTGCCGAGTGCCCGGCCTGCGCCATTACTTTGCCCGGATATACCGACGAACAGTTTGCCGCCGAAGTCGGCGATAATCCGCGGGTGACGGTATTTGCCTGTGAAAATTCGGCCTTTCCCGCGGCGGAAGCCGCGGGCGCAAAGGGACTGGGTTGCGGGAGTTCCGTTCAATTGATTCGCGTTGCCTGCGCGGGAGATGTCAGCCCGCGTCGCGTGCTGGCCGCGCTGGAAAAAGGGGCGCAGAAAGTCGTTGTCATGGGATGTCATCCGGAAAGTTGCCTTTACCTGAGCGGGGCCGGCCGCGCATCAGGGCGCATGGAACGTTTGCAGCGGATGTTGGAAAAGTCCGGCATTGACAAGTCGCGGGTCAGCTTTGTCGGGATGGCCCCAGTGGAAACGGTAAAATTTATTGAATACGTCAAGGAGTAAAATAATGAGCGCAAAAATTATAGATGGCAAACAGGTGGCGGCTGATATCCGCGCCGAGCTGAAAAAAGAAGTTCAAGCCTTGAAAACGAAGGGAATTGTGCCGGGCCTCGGCGTTATTCTGGTGGGTGAAAATCCCGCTTCGCAATCCTATGTAACCGCCAAGGAAAAGGCGTGCGGGGAAACCGGCATTTATTCCGATGATAATCGCCTGCCGGCATCCATTACCCAGCGCGCGCTCCTGGACCTGATTGGGCGCATGAACTCCGATCCGAAGATCAACGGCATTCTTGTTCAACTGCCTTTGCCGAAACCGTTGGATGAAAACGAGGTTTTGCTGGCGATAAATCCCGACAAGGACGTGGATGGGTTTCATCCGATGAATGTCGGGCGGATGGTGCTTGGTCAAAAGGCCTTTTTGCCCTGCACGCCCCATGGCGTTCTTCAGCTTCTACTGCGTTCCGGCGTCCGACTGAAAGGCGCCCATGTGGTGGTGGTCGGCCGCAGTAACATTGTCGGGAAGCCGCTGGCCAACATGCTCATCCAGAAAAATGAAGCGGCCAACGCCACGGTAACGGTCTGCCACACCGGCACAAAGGATATCGGATGTTTTACCCGGCAGGCGGACGTGGTTGTGGCCGCGGCGGGACGCCCGAACACGATTACCGCCGATATGATCAGGGAAGGGGCGGTGGTTATTGACGTGGGCGTCAACCGAATTAACGATGCGGCCAAAAAAGCCGGTTTCCGCCTGGTCGGCGACGTTGATTTTGAGGGTGTGAGCGGGAAGGCCAGTCTCATCACGCCGGTCCCGGGCGGCGTGGGCCCCATGACGATTACCATGTTGCTCTATAACACTGTGGAGTCGGCCAAACATTTTCAGGCGAAGGTAAAAAAATGATCGTTGCCGAACAAAAACCGATTGATGAGATCAAAGGCTGTCTTCAGGATTGCCGCAGGGTCCTTGTGCTCGGATGCGGGACCTGCGTGACGGTCTGCCTTGCGGGCGGCGAGCGCGAGGTTGCAACCGTGGCCTCCGTCTTGCGCCTCGGCGGAAAACTGCAGGCAAAGGAACTTACCATTGAACGGCAATGCGACGCCGAGTTTTTTGAGGCGGTGAAAACAGAGGCGGGCAAATGCGATGCAATCCTTTCGCTGGCCTGCGGAGTCGGCGTGCAAATGTGCGCCCGCATCTTTCCAGAAAAACCGGTTTATCCCGCCCTAAACACCAAATTCATGGGCACCAACGAGGCCGCCGGACAATGGGCGGAAAACTGTCTGGCCTGCGGCGATTGCAAGCTGGGCTTGTTCGGCGGAATATGCCCGGTAACGCGCTGTTCCAAATCGCTCGGCAACGGGCCTTGCGGCGGATCGGAAGACGGCAAGTGCGAAGTGGACCCGGACAACATTGAATGCGGCTGGCAATTGATTCACGACCGGCTGAAAGCCCTGGGGAAATTGCCTGATTTGAACGCCATCGCGGCGCCGCGCGACTGGTCAAAAACACACAGCGGCGGCCCAAGAAGGCTATTGCGCGAGGATGTGGCGGGGAAATAAATTTATGTATAGGAATTTTCCGCCAGAGGCGGATCCGCCTACGGCGGACAAAAAGGTAGGGACGGACAGCCTGTCCGTCCGCATGGCAGAAGCGTGG
>Ga0209749_1001290_pt1 | contig 23379 bp, 22 predicted proteins | sample EPASupsiteSAE347_FD_187267 | JGI IMG/M metagenome (GOLD analysis project Ga0209749, IMG submission 187267) | Bioremediated contaminated groundwater from EPA Superfund site, New Mexico - Sample SAE3-47 (SPAdes) (version 2) | ecosystem: Environmental > Aquatic > Deep subsurface > Groundwater >...
ATATTATGTTTGAAGAAAAAATATTTGAAAACCAAAAACCGGCTCGTGTCACTGATGTTATAGCCAGTCCCATGTTAACACCAGAACAGTTTGAGTTAGCGACAGGAGATGCTGACGCTGTTGTTTTTGTCGTATATGCTACTGGCACATCTCCTGATAGGCTTAACCCAGCCATCCAGAAAAAAACTGAAAGCGGTACGCCAGTATTTCTAGTCTCAAACAACCCTGGTGATAATCACGGTATAATTAAATTAGCTTATGAAACACAGGTTAATTCTCAAGCGGCCGGGGCTTTTCATATCGCTAAAGTTAATGTAAATCAGTTGGCCGAGATTAATGAAGTTATCCAAAAGGAATTCGCTAAGGGTTTAAGAGGGAATGAGCTGGGCGTCGCTGTCACTGATTATTTTTCTTATAAAGAGGGCGATCAGATACCAAAACCAGATTGGGAGAATCCAACCGCCATCGCCCAACAGAGAGAAATTTATCGGAAAACTCTAGTTCGAGTAGGGTTTTCACCAGAGCAGATTGAAGAGACGCTTAAGAAATGGGAATTTGGCGAATCTTGATAAAACTATTAGTAAAGACTGTTTACTTTTTATCCTATTATAAATTTATAATTAATTTACAAAGAAGTTAACAAATAAGACAGTCGGAAGGGACTGTTTTTATACTATAATAAAAATATCGTAGTTTAATTATAAAAAATCAAAAAATGAATAACTTCCAATATAAAGCAGATTATAACTTTTTTCTAAACAAACTCGCCAGAGGTGATTTAGATTTGTTTAAGAAGAAATTTTTGAAAATGTTTGACTTTAGATTGCCAACGATTAAAAGAAAAGAATTTAATTTAATTAGAAATAAAGTTTTTAAAGAATTGGTTTTAAAGTATGGAAAAAAATGCCAATTAAATATTCACCCCGATTGTAGTAAAGAAAAAAAATTTGATGTTGATCATTTTATTCCGCTTTCCTCAAATGAACTTAATAAGAATCTCAGAAAACTGAAGCCGGAAATTGGTAAAAAAATACTTAGTCAGAGTTTTGGCTCTAATGATATTTCAAATTTAAGAATAGTTTGTAAGCGTTGTAATTCTTTCAAGAAGCATAAGATTATCATCTAAAATGATTTTGCTATTAGTTTAAAAAATATTTTTACAATGAAAAACACCAATTTAATTGGTGTTTTTCATTGTCGGTGAGTTTGTTAGTTAGAGATAAGAGTGGCTTATTTAAAGTTTTTGTTATTCCACGCCCATAATAGCGGCCGCTCGAGATGAGTCTACTTCACCGACAAAATTAGTTTCCATTAATTTCTTGATTTCTTCATAGGGTGTGTTTTGTCCTAGTAGCCACATTAGTTTTGTACTCATAGCTTCCATGCACATATCGAATGCTTGGATGACACCCGTCTCCAGTGCTTTTAACCCCACATCATTAATACCCATGACGGTAGCGCCACCTGGACATTGAGTCGTCACTACTATTGGCACCTTTTTTTTCTTGGCATAAAGTAAAGCATCTTCAAAATTATAAGGAATGTCACCAGAACCATAGGCTCGTAAAATAAAGCCTCGCGTTCCTGAGTCAATCAGGTGCCTGATCACCTCCGCTTGTAAACCGGGAATTAAAGTTAGACACACAATTTGTTCCACGAATTTATTTTTTACTTGGAGTGGTTCGCTGTGGCGGGGTTGTTTAAAATTAAGGACAGTACCGACACCGATCTCGCCGAAGTCTTTTTGATTAAAGGTACGGAAAGCATCTAATTCCGACTCACTAACCTTCTTGGCTCGGCAGCCTTTAATAATTTTACTTCCAAAAACAACAAAGACGCCGGCGATGTTTAAAGTAGAAAGTCTTAGAGCATTAATAAAATTATTACGGGCATCGGTCGACAGTGATTCAGCAGGGATTTGAGCCCCAGTTAAAATTACTGGCTTGCCAATATTTACTAGAGCGAAAGATAAGGCGGCTGAGCAGTAAGCCATGGTATTTGTACCCATGGTGATAACAAAACCATCATAACGGTCATAATTTTTATCAATCGCTGCAGCGATTTTTGTCCATTGCTCACTCGTTAGGTTGGTGCTATCGATATTATCAATGAATTCAATATCAACATCACAAATTTGGGAGAAACGTGGTTCCAATTTTAGCAATTGGTCATAACTGTGAGAGACATCTAGAGCTTTTGTTTTGGTATTTTTGTGCATGGAAATTGTTCCGCCACAAAACAGGAGAAGAGTTTTACTCATATATTTATTATTAATTATCAATCAAACTTATCAGATTAATAGTGATAAGACGAGAATGAGTCCCGCCGCTATTAATTTCTTTAAGGTCGGTTTTTCTCGTAAGAATATAACACTCAAGATGAAAACAAAGATCGGTGTAATATTACCTAAAGTCAAGGTAACACCAGCGCTACCTTGCGATAAGGCCCAGTACAGGAGCACCCACTGGGCGATAACGAATAGACCCCGGAAGAAAATAGTCCGATACTGACGGATGGAAATATGTTGGATCGTGAACTTAAAAAATAGCACGGCAAATAAAGCGATAAAACAGGCTCGAAACATATAAAGCGTGGGCGCATTAATAGCTTGAGCTGAATCTAGTAGATATTTCGAGGGAATAGCGGAGAGACCGAACAAAAGTGAAGAAAGTAAAGCTGGCCACAAGGTCACTTTTTTAAATTGGCGGAAATCAGATAAATTTGCGGAAAAGAAGATTACTAGTACTAAGATTATTAGGCAGAGTATTAAGCTGCGCGGTTCAGCGATTTCGTTTAATAAAACCCAGCTAAAGACAAAAGTAAATCCTGGTGCTAGAGATAATAATGGTGAGGCGATGCTCGCCGTAGTTTTTTCAAAAGTTTGAAAGTAAAAATAATTAGCGGCTGTGTCGATTAAAGAAATTAATATTAGTAACCCGATATTTAGGGTAGAGGGGGTGAATTCATAGAAAAACGGAGATAAAATTAAAAGTACCGCGCCCATGGTAAAAAAGTTTATAGCCAGGATGTCTCGCGTTTTCAAATCTTTCAAAATCGTCCGAGCTAGGAGGTTAGCGATGGCCGCAAAAAAAGCGGAAATTATAGAAATTGTGGTGAAATTCAAAAATGTCATATTCTTTCAACCATATTAACTCCTCAGTTCTTTTAACTCTTGGCTAACGTTTATCTTTCGAGGAGTAATGATTATTAATATTATAGCGGTTATGGCGCCAGCTAATCCCAAAATCGAGAAGGCACCAGAATTTCCCAAGTGGTCAGCAATGATACCGGCAAGCATCGGACCAAGAACATAACCCAGATTAGTAAAGAAGTCTTCTAGCCCAGTTATTTCTTTTTCATAATCTGGTGTTTCGCTGATGTAGTCAGCGTAAGCGCCGTTGATCGACGGCCAAGACATGGAAATAAACATTGAAGCGACGAAGATATTTAAAATTAAAAATATTGCCTGGTTAAAAAAGTATGTCGAAGCTAAAAAAAGTGAACCAATAAACAGAGCCACGAAAGCAGTTTTTTTCTTTCCATATTTTCTAGCCAGAACCCCAACTATCCAGCCGACCAGTAGAGCGGGTAGGGAATAGGCGGTCATAAAAAATCCGGCGAACTCTTTCATGCTATTAAGGCTTTCGGCAAATATTGGTCCAATTGTCCAAAAGAAGGCGTCGATGAAATTTAGCATGAAAGTTAGGATAAGTACCGGTAGCAGAATCCGACCTAAATCACCCCAGATTAATAAAAGCCCTCGCCAAGTCCTTTTTCTTTCTCGATATGAAGGCCCAAGTGCCGAAGTCCCTTTATCTTTTAAAAGATAAAGGAGGGCAAAAAATATTACCGCAATTATTACAAATACCCACGCCATTACTAGCGGTTTGTAATTGAATTGATCAGCGATTAGAAAACCAACGATAATCGGAGCAATTAGAAAACCAACGGCCTGAAAAACCTGGATGACTCCGAAACTGCTAACATGATCTGATTTGTCTGTATGACGTGCCACAAAATCAAAGTTTCCGATGTTTCGCAGATCATAGTAGACACCCCAGATCGCCATAGCTAATAAGTAGAGGGCGAATGAGTTCGCTTTGAATAGTATAAAGGGGTAAATCAGACAAATAGTGAACATAACCAAAAAAACACGTTTGTAGTAGGTGTTTTTAAAAATACGGCAGGCGATGAAGTCAAAAAAAGCCCCAGCGATTGAAGAAGTTCCAATAATAATTCCCATTAAAGATTCAGAAATCCCATTGGCGCTAATAATGAGGGGGGTCATATAAGACACTATTCCCTCATAAATTGCCCAGAACAGCAGCATGGTTGATAGGAGATAAAGCGATGTTTTACCAAACTTGTAATTCTTGGTGTATTTGGCTAATAGCCTCAAAATAGGCATAAATTATTTTGTCTTTTCTATTGATGTTAAGATTATATCAAAAGTCGGATTTTTTTTATAGCTTAATTTATTATTCTGGTTCGCCCTAGAATAATTAACGAGGGAGAGTATTATCTAAGAAATGGTTTCCTTAAGTCCTAGACACTTTTTATTTTAGTCTCTAGAATGAAGATATATGTCTTTTATTCATAGCAAATCTGGTCTAAAGCCCGGTCAACTAATTGGCGCCCTAGCCATTATGCTGGCCGCTTTGTTTTGGAGTATTGATGGTCTATTTATTCGTCCCCAGTTTTATGTCTTACCGGCCGAATTGGTTGTTTTTTTAGAACATCTCTTAGGTTTTATTGTTCTTAGCCCCTTTGTTTTTATATTTTGGCCGAAGATCAAAACCCTAAGTTATCGGAGTTGGCTAGCCTTGGGTTGGGTTAGTTTGTTTGGTGGCATGATTGGTACCATATTTATTACCAAGGCTTTTTTTGCCGCCATGGCCGGGGAAGTCAGTTTCGCGACCGTTGTTATTCTGCAAAAGCTACAGCCGATATTCGCCTTGCTACTAGCGAGGGTTATTCTAAAAGAAAAATTAAATAAAAAGTTTTATGGTTGGGCGATTATCGCTATTGTTGCCAGCTATTTTATTGCTTTTGCTAAGACTGGCTTGAACATTTCCAGTATTAACTGGTTATATAGTGGAGCTTTGTTCGCTTTTATTGCTGCTTTTTCTTTCGGATCTTCCACGGTGTTTGGCAAACGGGTAGCTAATCATCTTGATTATAAGGCGGTAGCCGCTTTACGCTTTGGTTTAACCTCACTGTTAGTTTTTATTTTAGTTATTATTAGTGGCTCGTTTACTAGTTTGGATTTGGTTAGTTCTAGGCAATGGGGACTATTAGGTCTGATTGTTCTAACTAGTGGCGCCGGATCCATGTTTATTTATTATTTTGGTTTACGCCGCGTGCCCGCCTCCGTGGCCACTATTTTAGAGATCTTTTGGCCATTTTCTGCTTTAGTGTTAGATTATGTTTTTAATCATAATTATCTTAACTTATCTCAGTCCGTCGCTCTGGTTATTTTACTTCTAGCTTTTTATAAAATTTCTGTTTTAGGACGTTTAAAGAAGATAAGTTTCTCCAGCCGAGTAATTAAGGGGCAAGGCAAAGGTAAGGAAATTGGTTTTCCTACCGCCAATCTTGATAAGATTGATCTTGATATGCCTCACGGTGTTTATGCCGTTAAAATTAAATTTCGAAATAACGATTATCTAGGTTTAATGCATTTTGGTTTCAAAGATATTTTCAACAGAGAGGTCTCTTTGGAAGTCTTTATTAAAGATTTTTCTGGAGATATCTATGGCGAGAGTTTAGCGATTGAGGTTTTAGAAAAAATCAGAGAAGTAAAAAAACTGGCTAGCCCCGAGCTCTTAGTGAAAACGATAAAGAGCGACATTGAATTTTTAAGACGTTTTTCTTAAGTCTAGTTGGTTGTATAAGTATTTTGTTTTTCTTATCCTAAAGTAGATAAAGTTTGAATTGATGCGGTCGCCAAGTGGCAAGGCTTCTGTTCGCAAGACAGACATACGCAGGTTCAATTCCTGCCCGCATCTCTATGACGCCCAGTGAACATATAATTAACTGCTTACAAGAGTTGAAGGCTGATCCTCTTGAAGAAATTAACAATCAAAAAAAGATTGTTGATTTGATATATGGTTTTTTGATGTCTAAAAAGTTTCGTAAGTATGCCGTTACGCCTGAATATCAGAAATACATTCGTGACGCCATTTCCAGTAGCGTTTCAAAACATGAGCCCATAAAATTAGTCTTAGTTTTTGGCGGTTATAAACTATGGCGCCTAGAAGAAGCACCGGAAGTTGATTGGGCTGAGTTATTCAGTCTCATTTATTATGCTAAGTGGCTAAAACCAATTTTAGCTATTTATCGCCCCGGCGTTTGGTTTGATTTCTATTCTAATGATGTGGTCGTCGAAATCATGAATAATATTCCTAAAGAAGATACAGAGAAATACGCCCGAAGTTTTAAGAAATTACTGGAGTTTATTAAGTTATATATCCCAAAAAATTTAAGTTCTACTCTTAATCGTGTCGGTGATCAATATGATAGTTACGAAGATTTTAAAAAAGAATTAGAACAAAATATTGATCAGTTAAAAGTCGCTGGTGGTAATACCCCCTTATCTGAAGACCGAAAAACTACGGTTGAACTTAATGTTAAGCCGGCTCCTAATCAAACCGCTGATCCGCTTTGGCGGGAAAAAGTTAGCCTAATCCATGATGCCTTTTTCCAAACGTCAAAAGTGAGACCGTATTATCATGTCCCCGAAAAGATTTCTGTTATCACTCGACCGAGCCGATCGGTTCGGGGTTCTTTAGCAGTTGGAACCACCAAAAGATCAGTCGTCAAGTTTTGGATTGGCGTCGGAGCTCTTGGTCAAGAGGGAGACGATTATGTTGATTATATTCTCTCTCCCAAACAGCTCACAGTCGGTAGCTTTAGTACCCAAGATGTCTATATCGAAAAATTAACTGGCCAGAATTTTAAAAAAATTAAGATACTCAAGAAATAAGGTTTTAACTAATTAAATATATGCCCGATTCCACCCTTGAAAATCAATATTTAAAACTATTAACCCAACGGTGGCATATTTATAATAGTATTTTTGGTCTTCGTAACTTTGATCAGAGAATTAAAAAAAGAGCGGCCAGAGAAGGGGGCAAGAAAAGCTTAGAAGAACTAGTCAAACTAGTTTCTGTAAAAGATCAGCGGCTGTTAGATGTTGGTTCTTGTTGTGGTGAATTTCTCTTCGAAGCTGTTCAAGCTGGAGCGATTGGTTATGGTGTTGAACCAGATGAATTATCTTTAGAAGTTTCCCGATTACTATTTCAAATTAATCACACTGAAGTTAAGTTAGAGCCAGCTTATGCCGAATCTTTACCTTTTCCCGCTAATACTTTTGATATTGTGGTTTCAATTTTTATTCTCGAGCACACTAAAAACCCCGAGCAAGCGATTCTAGAAATGATCCGGGTTTTAAAACCGGGCGGGAAGCTGTGGCTTAGATGCCCCAACTATTTATATCCTTACGAGAGACATTATAAGAAGTACTATTTTCCTGGTTTGCCAAAATTTATAGAACAAATTTATTTTAATTTTGTTTCTGGTCGCAAAACTAACTATTTCCTGAATCTTAAAAGAACCACTCCTAGCTTTGTTCTAAAAATTTTAAATAAACATCACCTTGCTTATCAAGATTTGTCAGCGCAAAGTAGTAAACTCCGGAGTGTGCTTGATTGGTTATTGAGTCGGGTGCGAATTTATCCGGAAATAAATTTATTTATTACTAAAGATCAAACTGGTTTAGGATTATAAGCTATGAAAAAAATCATTAAGCTTTGGTATCTCTATGATTTTGCCAATTCCTTCGCTTCGGTGGTTTTGCTTTTCTATTATCCTCTAATTCTCTCAGAGAAGGGGGCAAGCAATAATTGGATTGGAGTCTCAGCCTCAATTGCTACCGGGATACTATTACTCAGTTTACCCTATTTAGGGGCGTATTCTGATCGAACCGGAAGAAGATTATATTTCATCAGAATTGCTTCCGTTTTAATGTTTATCTCTCTGGCCGTAATGGCTTTTTTAACCCAAAAATCAGAGATCTTTAGTACTTTAATTTTATTTATCCTCTCTTTTTTCTACATTTTGTTTCAAGTTTGTTTCCAAGGTTCCTATGTATTCTATTCCGCCATGTTACGCCGGATTACCAATATCGATAATAACGCTCGAGTCTCCGGCGCCGGGATTAGTTTTGGACAACTAGGCAATGCCATCGCTCTAGGAATAATTGGACCAATAATCGGTTCCTCGTTGATTATTATTGGTTTAAGCGGTAAGCCACTCTCTCTTTTTATCGGTGGAACTATTTTTATTTTAAGTGCTCTGCCGTTTTTAAAACAAAAAGACTTAAAAAATGATTCAGAAAAAGTTGGTTTTTCTTATCGAGAGTTTTTTAAAAGAATAATTTCTGATAAGAAAATATTTTCTTTTTTAATTGGCTACTCACTATTATCAGATGCCATTCTCACGTTCCAGCTCTATCTAGCAGTCTATGTTAAAAGGATTTTTGATTTTTCAGATCAGTTCGTTTCATTAGTGGCTATTACTGGTTTAATTTTTACAGTATTTAGTGGATTTACAGTCGGGAAGCTGGCGAATAAATTAAAAAGTAAGACTAAAACATTACGAATCTCTGCCGTTCTATATGCTATTTGTTTCGGTTTGTACGCTATTATCCCGCCCATACCAATATTTGTTTTTATCGCCATTGCTTTTAGTGGTATTTCTTATGGATTAGTGTTCTCCTTGGCCCGAGCTGTCTACTCAGAGATTTCCCCGGCTGATAACCAGGGAGAGTTTTTCAGCCTTTACACAGTTTTTGAGCGAGCGGCTTCAGTTATTGGCCCACTCGTTTGGTTGTTAACCTTTTATCTATTGAGAGGTTTTGGAGAGAGTGCTCAATATCGCGGATCAGTATTATTATTGATGTTTATTTGTCTAGGCGGTTCTTATTATTTGAAGAAAAGTAGTCGCATTATTTAATCTAAATTTTATTTTAATCTTTTTACATAAAAACTCACTAATTATGTTCTTATATGACTGCCGTCTCAATAAAACTTAATCACATGGCTTTCGCGGTTGATGTCGCTATTTTTAATAGCTCTGGCCAAATTCTACTGGGTAAAAGAATTGGTTCCGCTGGCGATGGAACTTGGTGTTTTCCTGGTGGGCACATATTAGACGATGAGGAAATTTTAGTTGCCGCTCGTCGAGAAGTCGAGGAAGAGGTGGGAAAAGGCATACAAGTTAATATTTTAAATCAAATAATTGCTATTAGAGACAATAGTTTAGCTCCTCAATTCGTTCGTCATATTACCATTATTGTTAAAGGAGAATATGTTGCCGGTGAACCTATCGTTAACGAACCCGACAAATGTGAAAAATGGTCCTGGTTTGATCTAGATAAATTACCAGTCTCGTTATTTCCTGGTACAGCCGACATTTTAAGTAATTTTATTCACCAAAAAATAGCGATTGTTTAAATTTTTAATTATTTTTTTACTTATATTAAATATAGGTCTAGCTAAGGCCTATATTTTTTGTAAATTTTTACAACTAAAATATATTCTTCTAACTATTTACTTTTTCCCAATAATTTGATAATTTAAAGGGTCATTCTTTTGTTCATTCACATTTAATTGATTAATATAAACTAAAAATCAGGAGGGACACGTTGTGAGTCATTTACAGAGAAATTACCAGCTAATCTCCATGTTAAACGTGGAGAGAGAGACAGCGAACATTTTAAAATGGTTCGCATTAGTAAGTTCAATCGACCGTGGTTCTGGTCGTGAAGCAGCCATGGCTGACAAAATCGTCACTATCGCTAAGAATCTCAACCTTAATTGGAAGAGGGATGAGGTGAATAATGTGGTGGTTTATAAGCCAGCAACGCCTGGTTATGAAAGTAGCCCTAGCATTTGTTTCCAGGCTCATATTGATATGGTGGCTATAGGACAAGATGGCGAAGACTTTGATACCAGCACCATTAGATTTGTTGCAAAACAAGGTCGACTTTATGCCGACAACACCACCCTGGGAGCCGATAATGGTATCGGCGTAGCTTTTATGCTCTCCATAATGGAGGGGGGAATGCCACACGGACCATTAGAGTTCCTCTTTACCACCGATGAAGAGAATGGTCTCACCGGCGCTAAATTCGTAGACTCGGCCTGGGTTAACAGTCAGTTTATTATAAACTTAGACTCTGAAAACTGGGGAGAGGTTACTATTGGTTGCGCTGGAGGGGGCAGAATCAACACCGCCATACCCATCGATTCCCACTCGTTAATAGGAGTAAGTGACCCGAGCACCAAGTTCTCCATTGAGTTATCAAATTTGCTCGGTGGGCATTCCGGTGATGATATTAATAAGGGACACGCTAATGCTATCATTGAGTTGGCAGTGATTAGTCTGAATTTATTGCAGGATTTCCCCTCTTTACGGCTTCTATCTTTTGACGGCGGTAGCAGGTCAAACGTCATACCTAGCCAATGTATGGCGACCTTCATCGTTTATGATGATGAACCTGATTTGCTGTTCCGCATCAAATTATCCGTGGGGGCGAATCAGGACTCACTGCGGGCAAGATTTAAGGCCGAAACCAAGCTTACCCTAACGATCAGTGAACTGGAGAAAGCCATGGTTGGAACATGCTTCTCCCAGGAATTTGCCTGGGATCTCTTGCGTATCTTACACAGGATACCCAACGGAGTTTTGGCTGTTAATACTGACGACCCGAGTATGGTTCAGACCTCAAATAATATAGGGGTTGTTGAAACCAAAGCTGATCAGATCGCCATTACCACTCTACATCGGAGTTCTTCTAATGGGGATTTATTAAAGACCAAAGAAGAAATACTTAGGATTTTATCCGATTACCCGAGTGTTGAAGTCGCAATCGGAAATGAATATTCGGCCTGGGAACCTCAGTATGGATCTAAGTTACTGGAGTATATCCAAAATTCATTCGCCGGCTTTACAGGTTCCGAAATAAAGGCAATTGTCATCCATGGCGGGTTAGAGTGTGCCCATTTTATCAGCAAATGGCCAACGGCAGAGCTGGTTTCAATTGGACCAAATATCAAACAGATCCATTCCCAGAATGAATATGTGGAGTTAGATGGTATTTCTCCATTCTGGAGATGGTTGTTGAAGCTAATGGCTGAGATTAATCAATTAAAATGAAAATACAACGAAACAGATAAAACGGAATAAAAGCCTGAGTTCTCATTGAATTCAGGCTTTTGACTTATTAGGTTTATTTTGTCAATCTATTTAATTACTTATTTATTACCTAGCCGCAATTAATATTTTATGGTTTTCATGTTAGAATATTGGTGTTCTGACTTAAATAACAAAATATATGCAAGAAATAATTAAACAAGCTCAGGCGCTAGCGATCGAGGAAATAAATAAATTTAAGGTGCCAAAATTGGAGCACTTCATTTTAGCTAATTCTCAGGGGCAGCGGTTAGCTGACCAATTAAAAGCGGACAAAGAAATAGTCCTACTAGGTACGATATTAATGGATTTGAAGATCGGTCAATGTAAACAAGAGGGGCGACTAGCTGAACATGTTAAAGAAAGCTCACTTGCCGCGCAAGAATTTTTAAAACAATTCGATTTACCCCTTGATGTGCTTGCGAAGATAATAAGTTGTATCGAATCTCACCATGGTGTAGAAAAATATTCTTGTTTAGAAGCAGAAATTTGTGCTAATGCTGATTGCTATCGATTTTTAAGTCCTACTGGTTTTTTTCACAGTCTAATAGCATTTAGTAACCGAGGTTTAAATTTTAATGACTGTTTATCTCAACTAGAAAACAAAATTGAGGAAAAGCATAGGGTGTTGTCACTTGATATTTGCCGTCAAGAATTAGAGGGGTACTATCAAGATTTTAAAAGATTAATTACTGAAGCTAAAAATATTTAATCTTATATAAGAATAATTAGTTTTTATATTAACATTCATATTGATGATAATTTATAGGTCAGTTGACGAAACCGCCTAAATGCTGTATATTTTGTTATTCAATTGTTATTTCAAAAATTAAAATCAAAATGATAAACAGTATTTCAGTATTCGGAGGAACTAATGTTGATGAGTATACTTATCGGCTAGCTCATGAGGTTGGTATTATCCTCGCTAAAAATAATATCCTCGTCCATAATGGAGGCTATGGCGGCGTAATGGAAGCTGTGTCTAAGGGCGTAGTTAGTGTACACCCTAAGATCAAGGCAATCGGACATACTTTGGTTTCAATCCCAGGGGCTAATCCTTATGTGGAAGAAGCGAGAATCGTCCCAACTGGCAATCCAGCGAGTGATTATTTCGGCCGGTTGTTAACCCTTTTTATGTCAGACGCTTTCATTTTTGTCGGACCAGCTAGTTTGGGGACGTTAGCCGAATTCAATCAGCTGCTCGTTTTAAACACAAAGTTCTGGGAACAGCCAAAAAGGTTAGCTATACTATGTCATAATGTTTCGCTGGATATAGTTAAGTTCCATCTCGAAGACCATCGAGGAACTTTGAGTTGGTTGAACCCAAACTATTTTTTCGTAACTCGGAGTTCAATAGAGGCGACTCATTTCGTCATTAATGGACGATAGACCTGAGTTTAAACTGAGAGGGGGCTAAATTTACGCCGCCTCTTTTTGTTAGTATTTCACTAATTAGCGTGGTATAATATTAGTATAATAAGTAAAAAAGATATGAAGTATTTCGTTTTTTCGACCGGTAGTAACCCCAGTTTAGTGAAAGAAATTATTAAGAAATCGTCACATTTAAAATTGGGAAGTGTCATTATTGATCGTTATCAGGACGGCGAGATTATGGTTCACCTTAAAGAAGCAGTGAATGGCCAACGAGTTTATGTCCTAGGGTCTAGTTTTCCCCCCGCCAGTAATGTCTTAAAACTAATCATTCTTATTAATACCCTCAAGGCTAATGGGGCTAAAGAGATCATTCTTTTAATTCCATATTTTGGTTATGGTAAACAAGATCGAGTCAAATATTCCGGTGACGCCTTAAGTGCTAAGTTGATGGTTGATGTTATTAGATTGGCTGGAGTTAAGAAAACTATTGCTCTTGATCTACATAGCCAGATGGTGGAAAAATATTTTAAGAACCCTTTAGTTCATTTAAATTCCTATCTATTATTTGCCACCTATTTTAAAAAGCTTATTAAAGTTAAAGATGATTGGTTGGTAGTGGCGCCTGATAAAGGAGGGGAAAAAAGAGCACAAGTTATTGCCCAGAGGTTGGGTTATCAAAAAGTTACTATTATTAATAAAGTTAGGCCGCAAGTTGATAGAGTTAAAATTATTAGTATTACTGGTGAAGTAAAGAATAAGCATATTATAATTAACGATGATATGTGCCAAACTGGTGGTACCCTGATCGCGGCGGCTAAGGGTCTAAAAGCTTTAGGCGCAAAAGATATTTATGTCAGTTTTACTCACCTTTTGCCGACTGGTCCGGCTATTGCTAATTTGTTGAAAGATAAAAATATTAAGCAAGTAGTTTTTACCAATTCTGTAGAAATTCCTAAGGGGATGATTAAAAATAAAAAATTCCAACAACTTTCTTGTGCTTCTTTATTTTTTAAACAAATTAAGTAAATCATCTTCACGATTTTTTAAAGAATATAATATAAAAATATGATTAACGATTTAGTCACTAAGGAAGATTTGCCGCTTTTTACCTCAGGTACACGATTTACTATGGGATCAGTTTATGTCTTGGAGGGTTTTAAAGACATGGTAGCCAACTTTGATCTCTTCGTTCGTGATTTGCCAGAAAATCGAAATTATTTAGTCTTCGCTGGCTTAGAACATATTATTGATTTTCTTATCAATCTTAAGTTTACGCCCGCCCAGATTAAATGGTTGCAAAAAACCTATCATTTTCCCAGGGCCACTATGGAGTACTATAGGAAGTTTCGTTTTACTGGCAGTGTGCAGGCGATGCCCGAGGGAACAATTTTTTTCCCCAATGAACCAATAATTAGGATTACAGCGCCAATTATTGAAGCCCAAATTATTGAGATCTACCTTACTAACACGGTTTTTTTACAAACTATTTTAGCCTCAAAAATCTCCCGTTTTATAAATGCTGCCAAGGGAAAGAAGGCTGTCTTTGGTTTCAACCGTAGCTATGGTCTCGATACAGCTATGAAGTTAGATCGTGTGGGCAAGATCGTTGGGGCAACCCAATCTTCAGTCGCGATTACTAATTTTCGTAATCCCACTATTTCCACTTGGTCAACGCACATGTTTCATCATTTTGTGACTGCTTTTGATAATGAAATTGATGCTTTCCGCGCCCATCTTAAACATTACCCTGATTCCGGGACAATTTTAGTCGACACTTATGATACTGTTAAAGGAGTAAAGAACTTCATTATTGCTGCTTTAGAGAGTCGGAAATTAACTGGTAAAGATCCTAAGAATATAATGTTAGACAGTGGTGATCTCTATGATTTAAGCGTCAAAGCCAGAAAACTACTTGATGCCGCCGGGTTAAACAAAACCTGTATTATGGCGACTAGCAACTTAGATGAATATAAAGTAGAAGCTCTCCAAAAGAAAAAAGCACCGATTGATATCTATAGCGGAACAACTAATATTTTGACCCCAATTGATGCTCCAGTTCTAGAATTAGTCTATAAATTAAGTGAACTTACTAAGAACGGACAGCGGCTTCCGAAAATGAAATTATCTACGGGAAAAGTTTCTTTACCTGGTCGCAAACAAGTATTCCGTTGTACGAGTCATGGACGTTACGTTAAAGATATTATTGGGCTAGAAAATGAAAAGCTTTCTGGCAAGAAATTACTTGTTTCTTGTATTAAGAATGGTAAATTAGTAAGAAAGATACCTTCACTAACAATGATGGGCAAATATTACCAGACAGAGAAAGAAAGATTTTTTCCCTCTCTAATGAGTATCTCTCAGCATCATAATTATAGTGTCCAGATTAGTCCAGGTTTAAAAAGATTAGTAAAGAAGACAAAAGCCGAGATAGCTAAAAAGCTTTAAACTATTGTTGTTAATAAAAGGAGGGGTCGTTTGGCCCCTCTTTTTAGCGATTATCTTTTAGGATACGCTTTGTAGTCCTATCGGGCTGGTTCTCAGCCTCACTTCTTAATTGCTCTTTAGTTTTCTGTTCTATTTTTCCATTCCGTATTTTATAGCTTATACTATTAATCGGCCAGAGCCATTGGACACCATCAAAATTATTGTTTAGGGTGTCGTTGAGGAAATGCTCAAGTAGGGCGGCCCATATCAGGAGACCAAAAATCCAGTTCAGATAGCTGGTACCAATAATAAAAGCTATAGGTAGGATTATTAACGGTTTATGAAACCAGAATTTGTGCGTGTAAGAATAGCGATCTAAAAAAGAATTGAAAGTTAATTTTTTTTCTTTTTTTATTACAATCCTCCAAGTCTCATTCAGTGGAATATCTACATCCACAATATAGGCGGCGAGCAATATCAAAAAAGAGTAGGTTCCGAAGCCACACCAAAAAGCGATTAGTCCTAAAATTAATCCAATAATTCCGTCGATTATCATAATTCTGATTTTTAAAGAATAATTTATTTTAACGCTAATTATTCTTCCAGTCAATCCCAGTTAATCTCTACTAGAAAAAAGGGACACGTGCATCGCATCCCTAGATTTCCCAGTTATTTCCTGACCAGTTAACCGGTAACGGCTAGCAACCCAATCAGCGCTGCTATTACCCAGGCCAGGTTTTTTATTACCTGGATTTCCCCCCGGCGAATATTTATTACTTTTATCGCCATGTCGAGAATATCCTTTTCCATTTTTTCCTGAGCGAGAGACTTTTTTGCAATTGCCTCTTTGTCGTTAGGATCAAATGTATTCTGATCGTCAGAATCAAAATAGTTGATAATATTCTCCTTTCTAACGATCGCGGCTGCGTTTTTTATCCTGCGGATAACTCGCCGGGTATTAGCCTCCTGGAACCTCCTTAATAAATTAGTCATTTGTACCTCCGTTGTTATATTTTGGGAATTTTTATTTCTTTTTTAAAAGAACAATTAACTAAAAATCCGCATGGATTCATTGAGTCTATGCGGATTTTTAATGTTCAGAAGAGATAATTTCTAAAGGATTTAGATGCTATCTTTTCAGAACATTGTTATATATTGATTTTCTAACTATATTATATAACGTATATTAATCTTTGTCAAGGACTTACCAGTTTTTGTTTAAAAATAGCCAAAAATTAAATGGACTAATTGTTAGCCTTCTATTTATTATTTTTTTCTTATATAATAATAGTATCTCTATTAATTTAATTATTATGAACAAATTTTTCAAGGCTAATTGGGCGATCATCAGAGCCAATTGGCTCCTGGTGGTGGTTATTGTGTTATTGATTATTATTTTACAGCGTCTCAACACTCTGGTCGATCTTTCTGATAAAACCTCTAACACCCCTAGGACTACTGGTAGTTGCATTGAATGTGTTTAGAGTCGCAGTTCACGTCTTTATATTAACACAACCTCGGCGTTTTTACGTCGAGGTTTCTGGTTTAAAGAATAATTGACAATCAGAGAGGCTTGCTCTATACTAGAGATAATCAATTAAAGTTCACCTCTAAGAAAGTTTGCGGATTTAGCTGGCTAAAGAATAACTATTCCAAGATTAGCCAAAGGTGGCCGCAAAACTTAATCGTCAGATTAGGTTAAAGAAGCTTTTTTTATTTAAAAAGCATCTTAAATATGGAAGAGAAGAATCAAGAGCAAATTTCCGAATTTGCCCAGTTATTAGAAAAGGATTCGATTAAAATCCCTCAAGTTGGAGATATTGTTAAGGGAACTGTCGTCGCCGCTTCCAAATCGGAAGTCAAATTAGATGTTGATGGAGTTCTTATGGGCATCATTCGAGGCCCAGAGCTTTATAATGAAGTTGAGGAGTTTTCCAATTTAAAACCAGGTGATGAAATCGAAGCAGCCGTTATTGACGCCGAAAACGAAAACGGTGAGTTAGAATTATCGTTTCGGTTAGTTGGTCAGGAAAAAGCTTGGAAGAAATTGCGCCAAGCTCTAAAAGAAAAGACCACGGTTAAAGTTAAAATTGTCGATGCTAACAAAGGTGGCTTACTCAGTCGCTATTGTCAGATTGATGGTTTTTTACCAGTTTCTCAATTAGCGCCGGAAAATTATCCGCGCATTTCAGGTGGCGATAAGAGTAAAATTTTAGAAAAATTAAAATCTTTTGTTGGCCAAGAATTTGAAGTGACCGTCATTACTCTTAGTGAAGAAGATAATAAGATTATTTTCAGTGAAAAGGATGTTTGGAATAAAAAACAAAAGCCGGCTTTGGATAAATATAAAATTAGCTCCACCGTTGAAGGAAAGATTACCGCGATTACCAACTTTGGCGTCTTTGTTACCTTTGGGGAAAATATTGAAGGCTTAATTCATATTTCCGAGTTGGCTTGGCAGAGAATCGATTCGCCTAGCGAGATGTATAAGGTGGGCGATAAGATTGGTGCTGAAATTATCTCCATTGATGGAGCTAAAGTTTTCTTAAGTGCTAAAAAATTATTAAAGGATCCCTGGTTAGAAGCGAGCGCTAAATATCAAATCGGCCAAATCGTTCCTGGAATTATTTTAAAAGTTAATCCTTTTGGTTTATTTGTGAAGTTAGATGAAGAGATTCATGGCTTAGCTCATGTCAGTCAGCTTAATCTTGGTGGCAAGGAAAAAATTACTGATCTATATCAGTCTGGTGAAGAAAGAAATTTTGAAGTAGTTAGTATCTCTCCAACTGAGCATCGTCTCGGCTTAAAGCTTAGTGATGGAGCAGTGACGGAGAAAGCAGAAGCCCCGGTTGAGAAGATTAGCAAACCAACGAAAAGTAAGAAAACCATCACGCCAGTTGATGTCTCAGAAGAAAAACCAGTCGAGCCTAAAGCCGTTAAGAAAGAGAAAAAAATTAAGGCTGCTAAAAAAGATAAATAACGGAAAAATATTAGAAAAGCGCCCGTTTTAAGCGGGCGTTTTTCTCGCCGTCCTAATTGCCAAACCACTTTTTTTCTTCTATAATAAAGGTGTTTATTTAACTTTAATGACATGAAAAAATTAATAAGAAATTTCTTTTTATTCCTGGTTGTCTTTTTACTCCTCGCCGCTATTTTCAGCTCTTTTGCCGAGCAAAAAAAGCAGACTGAGATCGTCGGGATTGAGACTTTAATTAGCCAAATCAATAATGAGCAAGTCACTGAACTAGTGGTTAGCGGCGATAAGATTAATGTTACTCTTAAGGACCAAAAAAAGGAGGTCATTCAAAAAGAAGTTAATGAATCACTCTCAACGCTATTAAGTAATTTTAAGGTTGATCCTAATAAGATCACTAATATTAAAATTATTGTGAAGGATGAAAGTGGTTGGGATTACTGGCTCGCGAGTTTGTTGCCCTTCGTTTTACCAATTCTCTTAGTGGGTGCATTCATCTTCTTTACCATGCGTGGTTTACAAGGAGCTAATTCCCGAGCAATGAGTTTTGGACAATCTAATGCTAAAGATTTTAAACCGGATGAAAAGAATCGGACTACTTTCAAAGATGTGGCTGGGGCTAAAGAAGCCAAAGAAGAATTAAAAGAAGTGGTTGAGTTTTTGCGTTTTCCGAAAAAATTTCATGATTTAGGGGCGAAAATACCCCGCGGTGTTTTACTTCTTGGTGCGCCCGGAACTGGTAAAACTCTACTAGCTCGTTCGGTGGCTGGAGAAGCTCAGGTGCCATTTTTTCATATGTCGGGTTCTGAATTTGTCGAAATGTTTGTCGGCGTGGGTGCTTCGCGCGTTCGGTCGCTGTTTGATAAGGCCAAAAAAAATGCTCCGTGTATTGTTTTCATTGATGAAATTGATGCGGTTGGCCGCCGTCGGGGATCTGGTTTAGGTGGCAGTCATGACGAAAGAGAACAAACTTTAAATCAAATTTTGGTTGAGATGGATGGGTTTGAACCCACGCAAAATATTATTGTCATTGCCGCTACTAATCGTCCCGATGTTTTAGATCCGGCCTTGTTACGTCCGGGACGTTTTGACCGTCGGGTCATGATTGATTTGCCCGATCTGAAAGATCGGGAAGAGATTCTTGGTGTTCACAGTCGCAAAAAGCCACTGGCTAAAGAAGTTGATCTAAAAACCATTGCCGAACGGACGGCTGGTTTTTCGGGCGCTGATTTGGCGAATATTCTAAATGAAGCTGCTATTTTAGCAGCTCGAAAAGATCGCCAGGAAATTGTTAAAGAAGATTTATTTGAAGCCATTGAAAAAGTGATGATTGGACCGGAACGCAAGAGCCGCGTGATTACTGATAAAGAAAAGAAAATTACCGCTTATCATGAAGCAGGCCATGCAGTTGTTTCTCATTTTTTGCCAGACGCTGATCCAGTTCATAAAGTTTCCATTATCGCCCGCGGTGCCGCAGGAGGCTATACTTTAAAAGTTCCTTCTCAAGATCGTCATATGCATTCCAAGTCAGAATTTATTTCCGAGATCGCCGTTCTTTTAGCTGGGCATTTAGTGGAAAAAGACATTTTTGGCGAAGTTACTACGGGGGCGACTTCTGATTTGCGTCGAGCGACCGCTTTAGCCCGTAGCCTGGTGACTGACTTCGGTATGAGCGATCATCTTGGCCCACGCACCTATGGTGAGAAAGAAGAAATGATCTTTTTGGGTCGTGAGATTCATGAGCAAAGAGATTATAGTGAGAAGGTGGCCGAAAGAATCGACGAAGAAATTGCTGGATTCATTCGTCAAGGAAGCGATCGGGCACAACAGATTATCACCGAGAAGAAGGCAGAGTTAGAAAAGATTGTCGCCGTTCTTCTTGATAAAGAAACGATTGAGAAGGCTGAATTCGACGCCCTTATCGGCCCTAAACCAGAAGCAACCAATTAAATAATTTAATTATTTGACTAATCATAGTATTACGTTATACTAAAAATAGATAATAATAAAAAAATATGGCTAATCCTAAAAAAAGAAAGACCCATAGCGCAACACATAAAGGGCGTTCTCATCTCGCTTTAAAAAAGATTGTTTTAAATAAGTGCCCTAAATGTGGTCAGGCTGTTAAACCACATACTGCTTGCTTAGCTTGTGGTAATTATCGTGGAAGAATTGTGCGAATAATTAAGATTAAAGCTGGTAAAAAGAGCACTACTAAAAAGAAATAAAGTAAATTAATATGTCTAACCGTCACTTAGCGCGGACAATTGCTTTGCAAACTTTGTTTGCCTGGGATTTTAATGGAAAAAAAGACGGTGATATTGAGCGTTTCATTACTGATAATTTTGCTAATTTTGCACCAAATTTTGATGATGGTGGCTTTGTTAAAGATCTAGTTGCTGGCGTCAGAGATAAATTAGATATCATTGATCGCTATATTGTTAAATATGCTACCGAGTGGCCGCTTGATCAGATTACGACCGTTGACCGTAATATTTTACGTTTAGGAGTTTATGAATTATTGTATACTCCTATTCCACCGCGGGTAGCTATTAATGAGGCTATTGAGGTGGCTAAAAGTTTTGGTGGTGATTCCTCGGGGAAATTTGTTAATGGAGTTTTAGGGGCTTTATATAACGACGAACCAGAAATTCAAAAACGAGATAATAAAGAAGAAGTCGAGGCAGCTAAAGAAGTAACTGCCCAGGAGAGCACTGAGAAAGAAGTAACCGGCGGCGCCTAGGCTTAGGCGCTTTTACTTATTAATCTATGGGTAATAATGATTTATTAAAACTACAAAAAAGATTAGGTGCGAAGTTTAATGATGAGAGTTTGTTAAAACAAGCGTTGGCTCATCGTTCTTATTTAAACGAACATCCGGATTTTAAAATTGGGCATAATGAGCGTTTGGAGTTTTTAGGTGATGCCGTTTTAGAAATTGTGGTAACGGAATTTCTTTTTCTTAACTTTGAAAATACTCCGGAAGGTGATTTAACTAATTGGCGTGCCTCTTTAGTTAATGCCAAAATGCTTTATGAAGTCGCTAATGATTTAGGAATTGAAAGTTGTTTGTATCTATCAAAAGGCGAGGCGCGGGATAAAAATAAGAAATCGCGTCAATTTATTTTAGCCAATGCCGTAGAAGCAATTATTGGGGCGATTTATTTAGATCTCGGGATGGTGGTAGCAAAAAAGTTTATTTTAAAAAATGTTGTATCTCGTCTTGATGATATCCTAGAAAATCAAACCTATTTAGATCCCAAATCTCATTTTCAAGAAAAAGCGCAAGAAGAAAAGGGAATCACTCCCCATTATCAGATTTTAGAAGAGGTTGGTCCCGATCACGCTAAGACCTTTACGGTCGGGCTTTATTTGGGCGAGGACATGATTGTCACGGGGCGGGGCTCTTCAAAACAAGAAGCCCAAGTTGATGCCGCCGCCCAAGGTCTTAAAAAATTAGGTTGGTAAATTTATAGTTAATTTCTATCTTATGGATATTAATAATTTATTTAAATTAGCGGCCGAGAAGAAAGCTTCTGATATCCATCTTTTATTTAACCAAACTCCAGTTCTCCGAATTGATGGGCAACTAGTTGATATTAATCAATCAGTCCCGGAAGGAAATTTTACTAAACTCACAACCTTGGAATTAGAAGGATTTCTAGATGCTATGTTGACCAAAGATCAAAAGGTTCGTTTTTTAGATAAACGGGACTTAGATCTTGGTTATCAAGTAGAGAATTATCGCTATCGTGTTAATTTTTCTTTTGAGAAGAATAATATTTCGATCGTGGCGAGAATTATCGATGAAAAGAAGCCAACTCTCGAAGAGATTGGCATGCCACCAGTTGTCGCCGAGCTACTTAATTTACCTCAGGGTTTTATTTTAGTAACGGGGCCGACTGGTTGCGGTAAATCAACCACTTTGGCCGCGATGATTAATCATATTAATCATACTCGTTGTTGCAATATCATAACTCTAGAAGATCCAATTGAATATATTTTTATCCCTGACAAAAGTTTAATTTCACAACGTCAGCTGGGTTCAGATATGTTGAGTTTTACTTCCGGCTTGAAGCATGTTTTGCGCCAAGACCCGAATGTTATTGTCTTAGGAGAAATGCGCGATTTAGAAACTATCTCCACAGCCGTTACTTTAGCAGAAACCGGTCATTTAGTTATCGCTACTTTGCACACCTATAGTGCCGCGCAAACCATTGATCGAATTATTGATATTTTCCCTCCCTATCAACAATCGCAAATTAAATCTCAGCTAGCCTCAGTTTTATCCGCGGTTATTTCTCAGCGTTTGTTAGCCAGACCTGTCGGTGGCCGAGTGGCTGCTCGAGAAATTTTGATTAATAATGAAGCCGTTGCTAACCTTATCCGGGAAGGAAAAATCGCTCAAATTACCAGTGCTATTGAGACTAATGCTTCCATCGGTATGATCACTTTAGATCGTCACATTAAGGAACTTTATCAGAAAGGAGAGATAACTCGCGAAGTCGCCTTAATTCAGATGAATGACCCCCGGGTGTTAGATAGCTAAATATTATATTTTGTCATCTGAAAAATGGTCTAATTTAGGCCATTTTTTGTTAGTTTTAACCCTCTTGACATAATTTTTAAAACAGCTATAATTGTTATCAGTTTTAACAGGGCTAAAAAACAGCCAAAATAATATGCAAAAACAGTTAAGAAACTATTTCCATAAGCGATTCTAAATAATTGTCTATTTTGCGATTACTTAGAACCGCCGCGAGCGGTTTTTTTGCACCCTGTTCGACCTTTAACAATTTAAGTTAAGTAAAGACATCAAAAATATAAAGTAAATCGTATTTTAGATCGAGGGTCCAACCTCGGCTGTAGTCTAAAATACAAAACGCGCTTTTGTAAGTTTAAAAATAAAAGCGTGGGAAAATCTCGTAAAGAGTGTATGGTGGATGCCTAGACATAAGAAGACGATGAAGGACGTAGCAGCCTGCGATAAGCTGCGGTGAGGTGGCAAGCAACCTTTGACCCGCAGATCTCCGAATGGGGAAACCCACTCCATTGAAGATGGAGAGAGCTCAATCTTTTAGATGAGCTGGAAGACCCGGTGAACTGAAACATCTTAGTAGCCGGAGGAAAATAAAATAATAATCATTCCCTGAGTAGTGGCGAGCGAAAGGGGAGGAGTCTAAACCCAAATAACTGAGTGATTGGCTTAGTTCGCTAAGTTGATCACGGAAGGCTCTGGAGCCACATGTTTTTTCGGTGTTGCAAGGTATTAGCGCTTGTTGCCAGATCAACAGGGCGAAGTAAAAAAAGATAATTCTTAGTTGAAGGAGCTGGAAAGCTCAGCCAGAGAC
>Ga0209749_1001291_pt1 | contig 23368 bp, 20 predicted proteins | sample EPASupsiteSAE347_FD_187267 | JGI IMG/M metagenome (GOLD analysis project Ga0209749, IMG submission 187267) | Bioremediated contaminated groundwater from EPA Superfund site, New Mexico - Sample SAE3-47 (SPAdes) (version 2) | ecosystem: Environmental > Aquatic > Deep subsurface > Groundwater >...
CAGGCCAAGCCAGGTGTCCGGAACTCACGCTGGAAGGAAAAGGAGAAAGACCTATGGCCAGGATGACCCTCGATCAGCTCCGCGCACTCCGTGAGGAGAAGCGGCAGGACATTTCCCGACGCGACGTGGAGGGCAAGGACATCCAGATCATCGTCGGAATGGGGACTTGCGGTATCGCCGCAGGCGCAAAACAGACCTTCGATGCCATCGTCGAAGCCCTCGCCCGACAGAGCATGGGCGACAAAGTGATCATCCGTCAGACGGGATGCATGGGACTTTGCTATGTCGAACCTACGGTCGAAGTCGTCGTTCCCGGAATGCCCACGGTAATTTATGGAAAAATGACGGCGGACACCGCCGAGGAACTGGTACGCAAGCACCTGGTCGGCGGCGCCCTCCTCGAGGATCACATCTACGACCGCCCCGCGGCCGATATCGTGAAGAAGTGAGGCGGAGAAAGACATGGCCTGCAAGAATTACATTCTAGTCTGCGGGGGATCCGGCTGCGTATCCTCCAAGAGCGACGAAATCTACAAGAATCTGATCAAGGCCGCCGAAGCGCATGGCGTCAGGAACGATGTCCAGATCGTCAAGACCGGCTGCTTCGGCTTCTGCGAAAAGGGCCCCATCGTCAAGGTGCTGCCCAGCGAGTCGTTCTACGTTGAAGTCAAGCCCGAGGACGCCGAGGAAATCATCGCCGAACAGGTGGTGAAGGGCCGCGAAGTCACCCGCCTCCTCTATAAAAAAGAAGCGAAGTCGGCGACCAACGTAAAAATCGACGATATCGAGTTCTACCAGAAACAGTTCCGCATCGTCCTGCGCAATTGCGGCGTCATCAACCCCGAAAGCATCGACGAATACATCGCACGCGACGGCTACATCGCCCTCGAAAAAGTGTTGTTCTCCATGACTCCGGACGAAGTGATCGCCGAAATGAAAGCTTCCGGCTTGCGCGGTCGCGGCGGCGCCGGATTCCCCACCGGCATCAAGTGGGATGCGGCCCGGAACGCCCCCGGCGACCAGAAATATGTGGTCTGCAACGCCGATGAAGGCGATCCCGGTGCCTACATGGACCGGTCCACCATCGAAGGCGATCCCCATTCCATCCTCGAAGCCATGACCATCTGCGGAAAGGTGATCGGCTCCGACAAGGGCTTCATCTACATCCGCGCCGAGTATCCGCTCGCGATCGAGCGCTTGCGCATCGCCATCAAGCAGGCCAAGGATATGGGCCTTCTGGGCGAGGACATCCTCGGCTCGGGCTTTAATTTCGACATCGAAATCCGCCTCGGCGCCGGCGCGTTCGTGTGCGGCGAGGAAACGGCCCTGCTCCAGTCGATCGAAGGCAAGCGCGGCATGCCCGTGCCCAAACCGCCATTCCCCGCGCAAAAGGGGCTCTGGGGCAAGCCGACGATCATCAACAATGTCGAAACCCTGGCCAACGTACCCGTCGTCCTGACCAAGGGATCCGCATGGTTCGCCTCCATCGGTACGGAAAAATCCAAAGGCACCAAGGTTTTCGCCCTCACCGGCAAGATCAACAATTCGGGTCTCGTCGAAATCCCGATGGGCACCACCCTGCGCGAAATCATTTTCGACATCGGCGGCGGCATCAGGAACGGCAAGAAATTCAAGGGCGTGCAGACCGGAGGTCCGTCGGGCGGCATCATCACCGAAAAGGACCTCGATTCGCCCATTTCCTACGAAAGCCTTACCGCGCTCGGCTCCATGATGGGCTCGGGCGGCATGATCGTCATGGACGAGGACGACTGCGTCGTCGACGTGTCCAAGTTCTACATGTACTTCTGCGTCGACGAGTCCTGCGGAAAGTGCGCTCCCTGCCGCATCGGCACCAATCAGATGCACTCCATCCTGGACAAGATTTCCAAGGGCAAGGGCGAGGAATCCGATCTGGCGAGCCTGGAGAAAATAGGCAAGGCGATGACCAAGGCTTCGCTCTGTCTCCTGGGCGGATCGGCGGCCAACCCGACCCTCTCCACCATCAGGCATTTCCGCGAGGAGTACCTCGAGCATATCCGCGACCACAAATGCAGGGCGGGGAAATGCAAGGATCTCGTAGTCTACGAGATCGATCCGGTCAAGTGCATCGGCTGCGGGCTCTGCGCCAGGCGCTGCCCCGTGCCCTGCATCGCGGGCGAGAAGAAGCAGCCTCATGTCATCGACAAGGCACGCTGCATCAAATGCGGCGAGTGCTTCGCGGCGTGCAGGTTCGGCGCCGTCATCAAGCGGTAGGCGAGGGAGACTCAAGGTCATGATCAACGCGAAGATAAATGGAATTCCGGTGCAGGTCGCCGAAGGCACCACGATACTCGATGCGGCGCGCAAGGTGGACGTCAAGATACCCACGCTCTGCTACAACCCCGACCTTACGGCCTGGGCCGCCTGCGGCATCTGTGTGGTCAAGGTCGCGGGCAGCGCCAAAATGCTGCGCGCCTGCTGTACGCCCATCGCCGAAGGCATGAGCGTCATCACGCACGATCCCGAAATCGTGGCTACCCGCCGCACGGTGATCGAACTCATTCTTTCCACGCACCCCGACGACTGTCTCTCCTGTCCGCGCAACCAGTCCTGCGAGCTGCAGACACTGGCGCAGGAATTCGGCATCCGGAACCAGCCTTTTCCCAAGCGGCTGCGCGACCTCCCTGTCGATGACTCGACGGGTACCGTCATCCTGAATCCGGAAAAATGCGTACGGTGCGGCCGTTGCGTCTCGGTATGCCAGCAGATGCAGAATGTCTGGGCGATCGAATTCTTGGGGCGTGGCGAATCTACGCGCATCGCGCCCGCCGCCGACGTCAAGCTCGGCGAAAGCCCCTGCATCAAGTGCGGCCAGTGCGCCGCGCACTGTCCCGTCGGCGCCATCTATGAAAACGACCAGACCGCCCAGGTATGGGAAGCGCTCATGAAAGAAGGCGAGGAATCCAAGACCTGCGTCGTGCAGATCGCTCCCGCGGTCCGCGTGGCCATCGGAGAGGATTTCGGATTGCCCCCGGGTACCGACCTCACCGGCAAGCTCTATACCGCCCTGAGGCGCTTGGGCTTCGATGTGGTGTTCGACACGAACTTCGCCGCCGACCTTACCATCATGGAGGAAGGCACCGAATTCGTGAAGCGCTTTACCGCCGCCGTAGGCAGGCTGGGCGAGGCTACGTCCGAAGGTTCCATGCCGCTGATTACTTCCTGCTGCCCGGCCTGGGTCGATTACATGGAGAAGTATTACAACGACATGATTCCGAACTTCTCCACGGCCAAGAGCCCGCAGCAGATGATGGGCGCCATGATCAAGACGTATTGGGCCGAGCAGGCCAAGGTCGATCCGGCCAAGGTTTTCTCCGTGTCGGTCATGCCCTGCACGGCCAAGAAGTTCGAGACCAAGCGCGACAAGACGATGTACGCCTCGGGCTATCAGGATGTGGATCTTTCCATCACGACGCGCGAGCTCGCGCGCATGATCAAGCAGGCCGGCATCGATCTGTTGAATCTTCCCGAATCGGAACCGGACAGTCCGCTTGGGCCCTACACGGGCGCGGGCGCGATTTTCGGCGCGACGGGCGGCGTCATGGAAGCGGCCTTGCGCACGGCATACTACCTGCTCACCGGCGAGGAGCTGCGCGACGTGAACTTCACCGGTGTCCGCGGCATGTCGGGCATCAAGGAAGCCAGTATCCACATCAAGGGCGTCGAGGTTCGCGTGGCGGTGGCCCACCAGATGGGCAACATCGCCCAGGTACTGGAAGAAGTGCGCAAAGCCAAAGCCGAAGGGCGCGATACGCCGTGGCACTTCATAGAAGTGATGGCCTGTCGCGGCGGCTGCATCGGCGGCGGCGGCCAGCCCTACGGCTGTACCGACGAGATCCGGAAACTGCGCATCCGCGGCATCTACGATCACGACGAGGGCAAGGAATACCGCTGTTCGCACCAGAATCCGTACATCAAGAAAGTGTACGACGAGTTCCTGCAGACACCCGGCAGTCACAAGGCCCACGAGCTTCTGCATACGCATTATGAGGAAAGGCCGCTGTTCCTGAAGTGAGCTTCAAGTGAGTTCAATTGCAGGGTAAGTGGTCGGCTTCGAGCCGGCGGGTCCGGGCGGCGTGCCGTCCGGACCCGTTTTTTATTGACAGCCTTTGCCGCCCGTCGTGAAGATGCTATGCTCCATACCATGCAAGAATCCGTTCCCGCGCTTGCCCGGATCGTACGTGCGGTCCGCGATTTCTTCTACCCGGAACCGACCGAATCCGGCTATCGGAAGGAAGATCTGTCCGTCCACGGTTTCCCCGTGGATATGGGGAAGATTGCTTTGGCGACCGCCCTCGAGGCTTCCGTGTACGACTCCGACGAGAAAGAAATCCTCGCGCGCTGGGGGAAAAGATTCGATTCCGTCTTCGTAAAGGAAATTCCCGAGGTCGAAAACCGCTATGCCTTGTTCACTCACCGCAGGTCGCGACGCCAGTATGTCGTGATCCGCGGCACCGCCAATCTGAGCAATCTCATGCACGACCTGCAGTTTCTCAAGAAGACCGATCCCGGGCTAAAGATCGGAACGCACGAAGGTTTCATGAAACTCGCGCGGGCAGTGCATGCGGATCTTGCGCCGAGGCTTCTTCCCGGCTATCGGCTCCATCTCGTCGGTCATTCGCTGGGCGCGGCCGAAGCGGTACTTCTGGGCATGATCCTCGTCGAAGAAGGCCGCGATGTGTACCGCATCATCACACTGGGACAGCCGAAAGTCACCGACACCGAGGGATGGGAAGCGCATCGGGCGCTGCCTGTCGTCCGCGTAGTCACGCCCTTCGACCCCGTACCGTTCCTGCCGCCCAAGAGTCTCCTCTATCGCGAGAAACCCTATACGCACGGCTCGGAGCTGCTCATGCTGCTGGACGGAAATAGGACGGCGGCGGTTCCTTCTTCGCTCTATGACGACATGACCTCCGCGCTCATGGACGCATGGGGCTCAGGCAAGCGTTTCGATATTCCCGATCACCAGATCGAAAATTATATGGCTCGCATCGAAGCCAAGAAAAACGGCATCGAACCTGTCGACGCCAAGAAATGGCTCGACTACGCCACGCCTACGGACATCAAGCTGGATACGCTCGGCCTCATCAAAGAGTGGATCCGGGGTTCGAAGGCGGGAACTTGAAATGAACCGAACCGTAGCGGCGACTCCGACGGGAAAACCCCTGCTGTGGTTGTTGGCCATATTGGCCTCAATGGTGTCTGTCGGCGGCATCGGCGCGCAGGAAATGCGGTCGCAGGGATATGTGGACGCCGATTTCTCCGCCCAGGGTTTTCACGTGACTCTTCCGCAGCTTGCATTCGCGCTTGAACTCGAGGAGACGGTGACCTTCGATACTCCTGCCGAAGCCGAAGCGCGATGGAACGCGACTTTTTCACGCATCGAAATCATCGAGCTCCCTGGCGTAAAGAACCGGTACGGAATTTTCGTGGACGATACCGGGCACAATCAGTATGTGGCCATACGTGGAACGGCGAATTTCCACAACGCACTCCTCGATGTCGAATTTTTCAAGGAAAAAAGTCCGGAGCTCGAAATCTTCGTGCACCGCGGATTTGAAACCGCCGCCCGCGCTTTATACGCGGATCTCAAACCGCGGCTTGTCCATGGATATCGCCTCTACATATCGGGCCATTCGCTTGGCGCGGCCGAGGCGCAGTTGCTGGGCATGATGCTGAAAGTCGACGGCGTCGCCGTGACGAGGATCGTAGCTTCCGGCCCTCCCAAGATCACCGATGCGGAAGGCTGGAGACGTTATGCGGATCTTCCGGTAGTACGCGTCGCCGCGCCCTTCGATCCGGTCCCGTTTCTTCCTCCCGGAGGGCTCGTATACGACGAAAACCCCTATATCCAGGGCGGGCCGCTGCTCATGATTCTGGACGGAAGGGCGATGACCGTGGTCAAGCCTGAATTTTTCGGGACCCTCAGCGATGCGTTTCGTGCGATAGGCAAGGCGGGGAAGAAATTCGATATCGCGGATCATATGGTCCGCAGCTATGCGGCGCGGCTCAACGAAAAGGCCGGCGGAGTGATCTTCGTGAACGCGTCGGATTGGCTGCGATATGCGACACCGATTGGCGCGGTGCCAGGGACGATGCCCGGAACGACGCCTGGCGTCACGCCGGGAACTCTTCCCGGAATTACATCTCGCCCGCGTCGCCACGTCCGCTCCTCGAGATTTTACGCTCGGAATGCGCTTTTTTCGAGGAAAGGCGGCGTTCGCGCGAGGCTCTCGTAGGCTTGGTCGGCCTCCGTACGCGCGGAATCGCGGCGGCTCCTTCGACCAGGGCCGCGAGGCGAGAGAGGGCCAGTTCGCGGTTGCGGGGTTGGTCGCGTTCGTCATCGGCCGCGACGACGAGTTCGCCTGCGACGGTGATGCGGGAACCGAGACGTTCGACCGCATGCGCCCGTTCCCGTTCGCTGAGGCCGTCGATTTCGTCGAGCGTGATCCGCGCGGTCGCTTTCGAATTCACCTTATTGACGTTCTGGCCGCCGGGGCCGCCGGAGCGCGAGTAATCGACTCTGGCCGCCGAGGCTATGCTCGCCCTGATTCGTTCCCTGTTCATCAATGTCCGTCCAGACCATGTTCCGTCACCTTGGCGACGATGTCGAGCGATGACGAAGGGCCGAAACCCCAGGACGATGTTCCTTCGCGCCGCTCCAGTTTTTTCGGGGCGAGCAGATCCCCGCGCCGCAGAGCGAAAAACCCCTGCGCAGTTGCGGCCGGATCGTCCCGCTTGGCGGAAACCGTGGAAAGGCCCGAATCCGAACAGAGAAGATATCGCACTCTACCGGCTTTGTTCAGCATGGGATCGGATACGATACGCGAGAGCCCGGATTCGCCCTCACCGACGGAATCGGCCTTTCCGGGGAAATCCGGCTTTTCCAGGGCGAACCATGTCGATTTGGCGGAATTACGGTCGAGGCCGGCGCGCGAGGCCAAGGCGGCGACGAGTTCGGGCGTTTTCCATGGCCATTCAGAATGACAGCTGCGTTCCGGGCCGGAAGCGAAGGCGGGGCAGGGGCGGTCCGTCGTGCAGGGGGCAAGCATTTTCGCTCCGGGAAGCGTTGCGAGGAGACGGTCCCGCAACTCCAGGGCGGGGCGGGCGGTTGAGAGCGCCGCGGGTTCGAGAATGAGAAGCACGCCTCCGGGAGCGAGCCGTTCCCATAGGCGTTTCGCGAGGTTCGCCCTCGACGCGACTCCGTCAGGCTTGTCCTTCCATAATTCGTTGAAGCTGTGACAGGCGACGATTGTGTCGAAAGGCCCTTCCGGAAGTTCGGGATCCGTTTCAAGATCGCAATGGAGGCTTTCGCCCGACACCTTGCCGAGTATGGCGGCACCCAAATCGAGGGCGGCCGCGCTTGAGTCGACCAGCGTACAACGAATGCCCGGCGCAAAATCGGCAAGAGCGGCGGAAGCCGGCCCGGGTCCCGATCCTACGTCGAGGGCGCGAAAAATGCGAAAGCCAGGCTTCCTGGCACGGATTTCTTCGAGAGCCATGGCGACCTGCATGTACGAAACAGGCCAATAATAGAGGAAATACGCGGCACGTGCGGCCGGGTCTTCCATGTACCCCGAGCCCGCGAGCAGCCGGTCGCCGGTGAGCCCGCGCTGAAGGTTCCTGAGCGAATCGCCATGCTGCGCGATGAACGTCGGGGCGAAGCTTCTTGCGCCGCGGTCCAGCCCCGCAAGGCTGAGGAGAGAAGGTATTCGCGCTTCGAGCCTTGCGGCGGGAGAATTGTATGCAGACATGGCGGAAAACATTCTACACTGTATTCCCCGCTCGGGTCGCGGGGTCGACGGCTCTGTGGAGAACGGCATGCAAGCCTCAGGCAACTTGGTTGCTTCTGGCAGCTCGGCTGCCTTAAGCAGCCAGGGGCGCCGGTGCATTGGGTTCCGGCTCATTGTTGTCATGCGCCTCGGCGGCCAGGCGAAGAGTAAAAGATACGCGCGTGAGCGCGGACGGAAGCGCTTCGGTAAGAAGAAGCCGCTCCCCCGACTCCTGCGGGGCGATGGTCAGGAGTTCCGCCGCATAGTCTGCCATTGCGGGAGGGAAGGCGCCGAGGGTTTCGCGCAGACGATCGCCCCTGAGTGTGCGGTCGGAACAAGCATGGAAAGAGGCCATATGCATGCAGAGGGAAAATTCGGGTTCGCCCCTTTTGTCGCGCATTGCGGAAAAGCCGAAAAGACGGCAAATGAGGGGGCGGGCGGGGTATACGGTACAGTTGGCTCCGGGTTTGTCGGGATCCCAGAAAGGACAGGCGATACGGCGCTCCGTATCGGGCGGAGCGCCCGGAGAGCCTCCCGGTGCGTCTCTCCCCGTCAAAAGACGATTGACCGGCGTCGGGTTTTCCGTCAGAAGGTAGAGCGCAAGCCTCTGCGCTTCAACGGGCAGAACATCGGGCACGAAGGCTGCACAGCATACTCCGCAATCAGGGGGACATACGATCGGTGAACCGTGTTCGGTCGAAGTCGTGCGGAATTCGCGCTGCGCGATTTCGATCCGGGCATAGATCGCGTCGACTTCACGCATGCGTTCGCCCAAAAGGGTTCCGGCGAGAGCCGTAAAATCGATGAGATTTCGATGTGTTTCCGCGTTGTCGGTCGGTTGCATGGTTTTCCGGTTGTTCCGTGTGGAAAAAAGCTCGCCGGATGATACGGAATAAGGCCTGTGTTGTTCAATATCTTTGGAAGCCGGTCTTGACGCTGCGTATGCAGGGTCGTTACCGTTTCATCTCAGCCGCGATACCGCCAAGTGTTCGCGCGCAACAGGAACAAGGAGCAACAATGAACGCTTCGCGCCACGCCATCGCGGCCGTCCTGGCCATCGCGGCCCTGCTTTCGCCCTTTGCGGCATTCGCACAGAGCGCCGGAGACACAGTCACGGCGTCCGTCTCTCTTTCCGAAACCTTGACCGCCGCATATTCCGACGCCCCCGATGCGTCGCGTGTCGCGATCGCGAAAGCCGACGCCCTCGCCTCCGAAGGAAAATGGCTTTCCGCATGGAATGTGCTCGGCGAAGCCGATCCGGAAAACAAGGACGGATTCATCCTTTCGGAGAAAATACGCATCGCCCTGGACGGCTATGCCCAGAATGTCATGCACGTCGTCTTCGCCTTTATCGATCTTCCCGAAGGGGCGGATCTGGCGACCGTGCGTCAGGACGGTATAGAGGGGCTCGAACCTGTCGAATTCGATCCATGGGCCGCATGGCAGGCTCTGGAAGCTTCCGGCGCCGCGGCTCCGCCCGTGCTTTCGATGAATCTGGCCGACTACTACTATGAAGTGCGCAAGAATTACGAAGGACAGTGGTTCGAGGATGACCAAATCGTTCTCGGCAGGGCCCTCGAACAGTATGACCGCGCCCTGGCTTATGATTTTTATACATCCGGGAGCCTTCAGAGGCACGCCGAACTCCTCTCCGCCGCGGGCAACTCCGCCGGCGCCGAACCCATCCTTTTGAAAGCCATCGCGCTCGATCCCGAAAACATCGCGCTCATCATGTCACTCGTGGATTCCTACACGGCGCAGGGCAGGATCGATGAAGCCTTCGCCCGCATCGACGCATTGCTGGCTCTCGAAAGCGATGCCCAGACCAGATACGACACGATCACGAAGGGCATCCAGATCGGCCTGCAGTCCGGAGACGATTCCCTTGCCGAACCGTATATCCGGATGCTGGAAAACGATTTTCCCGACGACTATCTCGCGGCTTTCCTGCGCCATATGATCGCGGCCAACTCGGGCGACGCGCAGGCTGCGGCGACAATTGCCGATACACTCTATGCGGCGCATCCCGGCGACTCCCAGATCGTGAGCACCCTCCTTTCCAGCTGGATTTCGGCCGGAAAGGCCCAGGACGGACTCGATTTCATCGACCGCAGCGTCGCGCTGTCGCCCGATGACACCAATTCCCTTGCCATCCTCCACTTTTATCGCGCATTGGTGCTGGCCGAAGTCGCGCAGAGCGCCGAGGATCTGAAACTCGGTCTCGAGGACCTCGGCAAGGCCGAAGAATATTTTATCGCCGCCGGTTATCCGGCCGATTCCGGCGTGTTCCAGACCATCGCGCAGCTTCGTGCCGAATGGGACCCGGCGCCCGCCGCGGACGAGTCTGCGACCACCGCACCCGCGACAGAATCCGCGACCTCCGTCCCGCCCGCCGCGGAAGGAGAAGCTGCGGACGCGACCTCCGCAGCCTCTTCGGATTGATGACGAAAAAGGCGGACAGCCGCCGGGGAGCGAGCCATGTCGCAGATCTGCATACATAATGCAACGGTTCTCGCGGGCTACGCCAGAATGGAGAAAAGCGCCGTCCTGCTTGAGGACGGCGTAATAGCCGACGTATTTTCGGAACGTCGCTTCCAGCAGAAAAGTTTCGAGCCGGGCGACCGGGTTTACGACGCCGGCGAAGCCTTTCTCCTGCCGGGTCTCATCGATACGCATATCCATGGATTCCACGGATATGGAACCGAAGATCTTGCCGCCGATTCCATCCTGGAAATGTCGCGCCATCTGGGCGACTACGGCGTCACGTCCTTCTGCCCGACCCTCTATCCCATGTCCGAAGAGGATATGCTGGCGGCGATCCGCGCCATTGTGGACTCGGTCGGGCGCGAGCCCGGAGCGCGGATCGCGGGCATCCACATGGAAGGCCCCTTCATTTCCTCGGCGAGGCTCGGAGTGCAGAGGGCGGAATTCGTCCGGTCCGTCGATCTCGATCTCATGCAGCGGCTATGCGAAGCCGGTTCGGGTTATATCACCAATATGACCGTCGCGCCCGAACTCAAGGGCATGCGCGAACTCGCTCTCTATGCCATAAAAATGGGCATCGTACTGCAGGCCGGCCACACGGACGCCACCTATGAGAACATGGTCGAAGGCATGCAGGCGGGGATCAGACATTCGACGCATTTTTTCAACTCCATGAGCCGCCTGCATCACCGGAACCCCGGAGCGGTGGGAGCCATCCTTATCCAGACCGATCTGTCCTGCGAAATCATTGCGGACGGCCGCCACGTCCACCCCGACCTGGTGCGTCTTCTGGTACGGGACAAGCCCGATTCCAACATTGTGCTCGTCACCGACTCCCTGAAGCCTACCGAACAGCCGAAAGGGCCCTTTATCGCCAACCGCGAGGAAGTGTACAAGGAAGACGGAATTTTCCTGCGCAAAGCCGACAGCGTGATCGCCGGCTCCGCCCTCACCATGGTCGAAGGCTTGAAGAATCTCGTCGACTTTGGCGTACCCCTGGAAAGCGCCATAAAAATGGCTTCATCCAACCCCGCACGGATCGTCAATCTCGGAAAACGCGGGGTTTTGAGCCCGGGTTATGCCGGCGATCTGACAGTGCTCGACCGGAATTTCAAAGTGCTCGCCTGCCTCGTAGGCGGGCGTTTTGTCCATAACGAACTGTAACAGGAGCCGTCCATGCGTGTGATCGTAAGACCGGACTATGAAGCCGTTTCCGAATGGGCCGCCTGGCATGTCGCATACAGTATCGGCCAAGCGCCGAAGGGACGGCCTTTCGTACTCGGCCTTCCCACCGGATCGAGTCCGCTGGGCATGTATCGACGGTTGATCGCCCTGTGCAGGGCGGGCAAGGTGTCGTTCGCCAATGTGATTACCTTCAATATGGACGAATATGTCGGCCTGCCCAAGGAACATCCGGAAAGCTACCACAGTTTCATGTGGAGCAATTTTTTCTCCCATATCGATATTCGTCCGGAAAATGTAAATATCCTCGACGGCGAAGCCTCCGACCTGAACGCTGAATGCGCCCGTTACGAAGACAGGATTCGCGCCTGCGGAGGTATCGATCTTTTCGTGGGAGGCGTCGGCCAGGACGGCCATCTGGCTTTCAACGAACCCGGGTCTTCGCTTTCTTCGCGCACGCGCATCAAGACGCTGACGGACGACACCAGGAAAGTCAATGCGCGTTTCTTCGGCGGCGATCCGGCTGCGGTGCCTTCGAGCGCCCTGACTGTCGGAGTCGGTACGGTCACCGACGCGCGTGAAGTGATGGTCCTCGTCTCCGGGCTGAACAAAGCCCGTGCCCTGCACAACGCAATCGAAGAGGGCATCAATCACATGTGGACAGTCAGCTGTCTGCAGCAGCACCCCAAAGCCATTTTTGTCTGCGACGACGACTCGACCATGGAACTCCGCGTCGGTACGGTGCGGTATTTCAACGAAATTGAATCTCCCGGTTTCGACAATTCTTTCTGATTCCATCCGTTTCCACCCGTATTTCGCTGGTATTTCGCCCGGTTCCGTTTCTGCATTGCCTTTTGTCGTTTTCAGGTGTATTGTGAGCATATGCTCAATATTCCAGATAAGGTATATAATCCGCGGATAAAACGGGTCATCGGCGTAGCGTCCGGGAAGGGTGGCGTGGGGAAATCCACGGTTGCCGTGCTCCTCGCCCAGGCCCTCGCAGCTTCCGGGCGCTCGGTCGGAATTCTCGACGCCGACATCACGGGGCCGAGTATTCCGAGGCTTCTCGGCATCGACTCGTTCAGGTCCGAAGCGGATGAAACGCATCTGTATCCGGTCGTGAACGAAGAGGGCATTCGCGTCGTTTCCATCAATCTCGTCAATGAGGTCGAAGACGATCCCGTAATCTGGCGCGGGCCGCTTCTCGGCAAGGCGCTGCAGCAGTTCTGGGAGCAGACGGCCTGGGGCGATCTGGATTATCTGGTGGTCGATTTCCCTCCGGGAACTTCGGACATTGCGCTTACCGCGTTCCAGACTATTCCGCTCGACGGACTGGTCGTCGTCGCGACTCCCCAGGATTATGTGGCCATGATCGTGCACAAGATGGTCAGGATGGCGGCCATGCTCAAAACGCCCGTTTTGGGCGTAGTACGCAACATGGCGACCATGGTCTGTCCGCATTGCGGAGAGTCGATCGATCTCTTCGCCGACGGTGGCGCCGGCCTGCCCGGCTCCGGGCACACTGGTGCCGAGCAGGCTGGTGCTGAGCACGGTAGTACTGGGCACTACCGTGCCGAGCTGCCCCTGCTCGCCGATCTGCCGTGGCGCAGGGAACTGGCTCAGGCGCGCTCGCTGCGCTGGTCGGGCGTGGGCGAGGAGGCCCGGAAGGATGCGCTCGGGCTTGCCGCGGAGGTCGAAATGGCTTTGAACACGCTTACGCACGATTCAACCGCTTCAGCCGCTTCGGTTGATTCAACCGCTTCAGCCGCTTCGGCGACCAGCTGAACGGATGTCGCGCCCCCCCTGCATGCGCCGTCTCGGGACGGGGATCGAATCCAGAGTGTACAAACCGGCAGGCGTGCCGGCGCGGGATATGGGCGAAGTGGTCCTGGGCTTCGACGAAGCCGAAGCGCTAAGACTCGCCGACCTTCAGGGGCTGTATCAGGATGCCGCGGCGCTCTCGATGGGCGTATCCAGACAGACATTCGGAAGGATTGTGGAAGGGGCGCGGCGCAAGGTCGCGGACGCAATCCTGAACGGCAAGGCGCTCCTCATCGAGGAAGTCGCCCGGACGATGACCAAAGGAGAACAGGGAATGAAAATAGCCGTACCTTCGCGCGACGGGATTGTGGATGAGCATTTCGGACACTGCAAGGAATTCATGATTTTCGATGTGGGACCGGACGGCGGCATAGCGGGCGAAAGTTCCATAGTTTCGCCCGAAGGCTGCGGCTGCAAGTCGGGCATCGCCGCGGAGCTGGCCCGTATGGGTGTCACGGACCTTGTTGCGGGGAACATGGGCGATGGCGCGGTGCGGGCTCTATCGGCGCGCGGCATCAAAGTACTGCGCGGTGCGTCCGGACCGGCGAGGGCGGCGGCGCAAGCCTTTGCGCGCGGCGAACTCTCCGATGCGGGGGAGGCCTGCGCCGGCCACGGCGGCGAAGGCCATGAGTGCAGTCACTGAAGCCTCGGTCGCAGGATTTTGCGGCCGAAAACACTCAGGATTGTATTATTCATGACCATGGCGGCGGGAAAAGATTGCCCAATAGCGCCTTCTTTTACTCGCCGCCGGTTTCCCGAATCGAACCATTGGCTGTCCATATTGTGAATTATTTTTTCTCAATTCATTTACTTATATATAAATAACAGCAATTAAACTCCTTGGCACGATTATTGCTTGATACAACACGACAGAGTCATGCCGAGACCGCACGCAGCCTTGCATGCGGTCCGGCCCCTCGCTTGATGTATATCCGGCGGGGCAAAAAACCAGGGAGTAGTGCAATGAACAGAAAACAAAGTCGTTTCACCCAATCGATTCTATTGATCGCGATTTTGACGCTTTTGGCAGTACAACCTGCCATGGCCGCCGGAGTTCCCGCTGCCGCCCTTTGGGGCGCCAGCGCCGCAAGAGCGGATCAGGATCTCACGGTGGCCGACATGCTCAAATACGCCATCCAGGACGAATACCTGGCCAGGGCGGAATACATCGCCATCATGGCGCGATTCGGCGTCGAGCGTCCTTTCTCCAACATCAAGAATTCGGAAGACAACCATGTCTCCTGGCTTACCGAAGCATTCAGGACCTACGGCCTTCCCGTCCCCGCAGATGAGGGTTTCCGTTACGCCGTTACGCCGGCCACGCTGAAAGAAGCGAATGAAACCGGCGTCAGGGCCGAGATCGACAACATCGCTATGTACGACCTCTTTCTCGCTGCGCCGTCCGTCCGTGGCGCTGAATATGCCGCACTGCGCGATCTTTTTGCCCGCCTGAAGCAGGCTTCCGAGAATCATCTGCGCGCGTTCAGGAATCAGCTGGCCAAGTATTGAGCGTATTCATCGGCCTGGAGAAAACCCGATAGCTTTTCCAGATACGAAAGCCCAGCTTGCCGTAGAAATCCACGAGGTCCGTCCAGTCGATGGCCGTAAAATGCGCTCCCCTTTCGGCGAGCGCTTCCAGACAGGCGCGCAGGAAACCCAGTCCAAGGCCCTGGCCGCGGACGGAGGCGGATACGCCGATGGGACCGAGTGCGCCGGGGAATTCGCCCATCAGTCGCATCCAGTAGATGCCGGGGCCTATGATCGGACTGGAAGCGTCGAAAATCCGGGCGAAACCGACGATATCGCCTGAACGGTCTTCGACGAGAACAGGGAGGTCGCGTCCCGGCATACCGCGATCCAGCGCCTGCATGGTGTCCGAATACCAGCGGTCGGGAAAATCGGCCAGAAAGAAGGCTTCCAGGGCGGGGCGCATCGACGGATCGTAGAAGCGGAGCGAATACCCCGGCGCGAGAGGAGCCCTTGCCCGCAGTGCGGCAAAATCCAGGTTCGCCAGGTTCGCGGCCACGTCATTTTCGTCGCCCGAAGCCGCGTATCCGCGCGATTCCAGCAGCGCGATGAGGGCCTTCGAGGAGCTTGCGCCGTCCAGCGGGGCTCCGGGGAAAAGGTGGCAGGTGTCGCCGCCCAGCATGATTTTGCCGGCTCCCCGCAGACCGAGCCATGATTCCGCGGCGTCGAAGAGGGCATTACCTATGCCCCTGCCCGAGAAGGCTTCGTCCGCCACGACAAAGGAAATGTGGCCGCAGGGTTGCGGCGCCTTTGGGCCAGTCTTGGCGAGCAGGTATCCGACGGCACGCGCGCCATCCGAAAACGCTCCAAAGAGCGCGCATTCCCCGCGTTCCATCGAAAGCTGCTGGAGATAGAGCCTTTCTTCGAGAGGGAAACGGTCACCCAGCCTGCCGTTCCATAGTGAGACGAGGTCGCGCGCCGCCGCCTGTGGATCGATGGGTTTGACGATCATGGATCGGATTGTAGCACCGATCGGCGTGCCGGACAGTGCCGGGCTGCGCTGCCCGGGATGATGGTGTTCCACGCCCGGGTCCGCTCAGGCGACATGGGTGGGAGAAATCTGCTATAGTCGCGCCATGGCAACGACCTATGACGACAAGAAAATAATCTACACGATGTTTCGCGTTTCCCGCCGGCACGGCGTCAAACAAGTACTCAAGGACATAAGCCTGTCCTATTATTACGGCGCCAAGATCGGCGTCATCGGTCTCAACGGATCGGGAAAATCGAGCCTCCTGCGCATCATGGCGGGCGTCGATACCGAATTCGGCGGCGAAGTTTCCTGCGCGCCCGGCTACAGCATCGGGTATCTCGAGCAGGAACCGCATCTTCAGGCGGGAAAGACGGTCCGCGAAGTAGTGTCCGAGGGCGTCCAGGAAATAGTCGACCTTCTGGCCGAGTTCGACCGCGTCAACGAAGCTTTCGGCGATCCGGACGCCGATTTCGACAAATTGGCCGACAAGCAGGCCAAGCTCCAGGAAAAACTGGATGCGTCCGAAGCCTGGGATCTCGATACGAGGCTCGATTTCGCCATGGACGCCCTGCGCTGTCCCCCCGCCGACCAGCTCGTGGACCACCTCTCGGGCGGTGAGCGCCGCCGTGTCGCCCTGTGCCGCCTCCTTCTCAAGAAACCCGACATCCTCCTCCTCGATGAGCCCACCAACCACCTCGACGCCGAAACCGTCGCCTGGCTGGAGCGTCATCTGCAGAGCTACGCCGGTACGGTTATCGCCGTAACCCACGATCGCTATTTCCTGGACAATGTCGCCGGCTGGATCCTCGAACTGGATCGCGGCGAAGGCATCCCCTGGAAGGGCAATTATTCGTCCTGGCTCGACCAGAAGCGGAAGCGGCTCGAACAGGAGGAAAAAGGCGAATCCGAGCGGGCGCGCACGCTCGCCCGCGAGCTCGAATGGATCGGCCTGAGCCCCAAGGGCAGGCATGCCAAGAGCAAGGCGCGCATCGAGCGCTACGAAAAACTGCTTGCCGAAGACGGGCGCGAAAAGGTCAAGGACACGAAGATCGTCATTCCCGCCGGGCCGCGCCTGGGCAATGTGGTGATCGAAGCGAAAGGCCTGGCCAAATCCTTCGACGACAAACTGTTGTTCTCCGACCTCGAATTCGAAGTGCCGCCGGGAGCGGTGGTTGGTTTGATCGGGCCGAACGGCGCGGGCAAGACCACGCTGCTCAAGATGATCACCGGGAAAGAATCGATCGATTCCGGTTCGATCCGGCTGGGCGACACCGTCAAGCTGGCCTATGCCGACCAGATGCGCGATCGCCTGGACCCGGAAAAGACGGTGTGGGAACAGCTTTCGGACGGCCTCGACCTGATCGTGCTCGGCGGAAAGCGCGAGATCAACAGCCGCGCCTACTGTTCATGGTTCAACTTTTCCGGCGCGGACCAGCAGAAGAAGGTTGGCACCCTGTCGGGCGGCGAGCGCAACAGGCTCAACATGGCCCTCATGGTCAAGGAAGGGGCGAATGTGCTCCTTCTGGACGAGCCGACGAACGACCTCGACGTAAACACGATGCGCGCCCTGGAGGAAGCCCTGGATGGTTTCGCGGGCGCGGCCCTCGTGGTGAGCCACGACCGCTGGTTTCTCGACCGTGTCTGTACGCACCTCTTGGCCTTCGAAGGCGACTCGAAAGTGCGCTGGTTCGACGGCAACTGGTCCGAGTACGCCGAGTGGCGCCGCGCTGAACTGGGCGTGGACGCCGACCGGCCGCACAGAATTATTTACAGGAAACTGGAGAGGTAGCCGGTCGGCGCGTTCGCCGCGGAATTTTCCGTAGCGATTCCTTGGTCCAGGCAGTTTGACAAAAAGTCTAAAAGTGTTAAAGTGTTTCTACGGAATTTCCGCCATACTGCGAAACCCTCCATGTGAGGAGCGTACTCGGAGTTAGCCAGGAGGAAAGCCCGAGGAGCGCATACATGGAAATATCCGGCTTCAAAAGCCTGAGAATCGGGAGCCTCATCGCGAGAGTTCCCATCGTGCAAGGCGGAATGGGCGTGGGCATCTCGCTTTCGGGGCTGGCGGCGGCCACGGCCAACGCAGGCGGCATCGGCGTCATCGCGGCCGCGGGCATCGGCCTCCTCGAACCCGACGGGGTGCAGAATTTTCTGGAAGCCAATATACGCGGTCTGCGCCGCGAGATCCGCCGCGCGCGTGAACTCACACGCGAATCGCGGGGCATCCTGGGCGTGAACATCATGGTTGCCCTCACCGACTTCGCCGCTCTCGTCAGAACGGCGATCGAAGAGAAAATCGACATTATTTTCGCGGGCGCCGGCCTTCCCGTAAATCTTCCGGAATACCTTGTCGAAGGCGCCCATACCATGCTGGTTCCCATAGTATCCTCGGGTCGCGCGGCGGTTCTCCTTGCGAAACGCTGGCTGGACAAATACGGCTACAGGCCCGACGCCTTCGTGGTGGAGGGGCCGAAGGCCGGCGGGCACTTGGGCTTCAAGCGCGAACAGATCGAGGATCCTGCGTATGCGCTCGAGCGCCTGGTACCTGAAGTGGTCGAAGCGATTCTGCCCTTCGCGGGCGAACACGGGCCTATTCCTGTCATCGCGGGCGGCGGCGTCTACACGGGTGCCGACATCCGGACTATTTTGGATTTGGGAGCTTCCGGCGTTCAGATGGCCACAAGGTTCGTGGCCACCGAGGAATGCGACGCTTCGCCCGATTTCAAACAGACCTATCTGGACGCCCGCGAAGGCGACCTGGAGATCATCTCGAGCCCGGTGGGCATGCCCGGTCGCGCTATCCACAACGGTTTCCTCGAAGCTGTCGCGCAGGGCGCGAAAGCGCCGTACTCCTGTCCCTACCACTGCATCGTCACGTGCGATCCGGCGAAAGCCCCCTACTGCATTTCGCTGGCCTTGCGGAACGCCCAGATGGGGCGTCTGGGCAGCGGTTTCGCCTTTGCGGGCGCCAACGCCTGGCGGGTTGACCGTCTCGTGAAAGTGAAGGATCTTGTGGACGAACTGGAAGCGGAGTACTCCAAAGCCCGGAACTGAGGTTCGTGCCTGACAATAAAAACGAAAGGGGCTGCCCTTTTGGGACAGCCCCTTTCGTTGTCATGTCGCCGGCCGGAACGAATCCCGGCCGGAGCGTGAATTAGTACCTGCCGCCGCCGTAGCGGGGACCGTCGTTGCGGGGCTTGTCCATAGCCTCGTTCACGCGGAGCTGGCGACCGTCCATCATGAAGCCGTTGGCGCCGGCAATGGCGGCCTGAGCTTCTTCGTCGGTGCTCATCTCGACGAATCCAAAGCCTTTGGACTGGCCGGAATCGCGGTCGGTGATGATCTTCGCGGAGAGGACAGTGCCGTAGTTCGCGAAGATGTCGCGGAGCGCGTCTTCATAGCTGCCGTAGCTGAGGTTTCCGACGTAAAGTTTCTTGCCCATGAAATGTTCCTTCACCCGATGGCGTTGCCTCGGGCATCAAAAAGTGATCCGCTTATCCAGGATAAGCCGTTCCCGGTTCCGCGCCGTCCGCCTGCGGAACCAGAAGTGAGGGGAGATCCTGACAAAGGGAGTAATTTCTTTTCGCGGTAGGACCAATGCGGTAGGAAAAGCCCCTTCCACCACGCGTGAGCGCTATGGAACGGAAATTTCCGTTCAGAGTCATCTTTCCGGAAAGTGCATTACGGACGGTTTCTAACAAATTCTCTCTCTCGTAGTGGAATATATGACATATTTGGTCATCGTGTTAAGGGGGGAATCACGATTATTCCGGAATAGCACTGTAAAAGTGACGAATATTCTGCTAATCTCGCCACAATGGCCGGAACAGGAGCTACGGAAGAGCAGGGACGCGGTATCGCGGCGATGGCCGCCTGCGCGTTTTTCTGGAGTCTTGCGGGCGTTTTCATCAAACTCGTGGACTGGAATCCCTTCGCCATCGCCGGCGCCCGGAGTCTGATCGCATCGCTCTTCCTTTTTGCATGCGTGCGCAAGCCGAAATTTTCGTTCCGGCCGGCACAGATCGGGGCCGCGCTCGCATATGCCGCGACCATGCTGCTTTTCGTCTTCGCCAACAAGCGCACTTCCTCGGCGAACGCCATACTCCTGCAGTACGGGGCGCCCATCTACGTCGCCCTGATGAGTTCCTTCATGCTGAAGGAACGGCCGAAAGCCGAAGCCTGGGCGGCTTTGGCCGCGGTAGTGGTGGGCATGGGGCTCTTCTTCAAGGATGGATTGGGCGGCGGATCTCTTGTGGGCGATATCGCCGCTACCCTGGCGGGAGTCACATTCGCGCTTCATATCGTGCTCATGCGCAAGCAGAAGGATGGTTCGCCGCTCGAATCCCTGCTGCTCGGCCACATAGCCACGGCCATCGTCGCCATCGGAATCGCCTTTTTCCTGCCGGCGCCAGTCTTTACCGGCAAGGCGATCGTCGCGATGTTTGGTCTGGGCGTCGTGCAGATCGGCATGGCCGGGCTGTTCTTCGCGTACGGCATCAAGCGGGTTACCGCGCTCCAGGGGATTCTCATCGCGGTGATCGAGCCGGTTTTGAACCCGGTATGGGTATACCTGGCCACGGGCGAGAAGCCGACGGCCGCGGCGGTCGCCGGAGGCGGGATTATCGTGACAGCCGTGCTGGTATCTTCCGTGATATCGGTGCATCGCGCCAGAACGAGGAAAACGACACAATGAAGCAGACGTTCTTCTCTGCGACCATTCTTCTCATCATCATCACCGATCCGCTGGGCAATATTCCGCTGTTTCTCGCGGCGCTGAAGCCCGTGGACCGATCGCGGCGGACAAAAGTGATCCTGCGCGAAACGGCGATCGCTTTCTCCGTGCTTCTGTTTTTCCTGGTTTTCGGGTCGAATTTCCTGGATGCGCTCAGACTTTCGGACGAGACCCTGCGCATCGCAGGCGGTGTCATCCTGTTTCTCATCGCAATCAACATGATTTTCCCGGGTACGGGAGGCCGGCTGGTCGACGATCGCCCCGGCTCCGAGCCTTTCATCGTGCCTGTGGCGATTCCGCTCATCGCCGGGCCTTCCGCCATGACTACCGTGATGCTGCTGGGAAAGTCCGATCCCTCCCGGATGCCGGAATGGATCGGCGCCCTGGCGATCGCCATAGCGGTTACGACCGTCGTGTTCCTGCTTTCGCCCAAGCTCAAGGATCTGCTCGGCATGCGCGTGCTCGCCGCCGTGGAAAAACTGATGGGTTTGGTGCTGACGGCGGTTTCGATCGAAATGCTGCTGGGCGGGCTCGCGAGCTGGGTGCGCCTTATCGGTCCAGCGTAAATCGGTCCAGCGTAAAATAGAAACTGGCGCCTTCGCCGGGCGCGGCTTCCGCCCTGATCGAACCGCCGTGTCGCGTAATGATGCGCCGGACGATGGCGAGGCCGATTCCCGTGCCGGGGAATTCGGTTGTGCTGTGCAGGCGCTGGAAAGGCGTGTACAGCTTGCCCGCATAGGCCATGTCGAATCCGGCTCCGTTGTCGGATATGAACCATTCCCGCCGGAGCCGCCCGTCCTGGCCGCCGGATACGACCGAACCAATGTGGATATGCGCATTTTCGGTTCCGGACGTGAACTTCCAGGCGTTACCGATAAGATTGTCGAAGAGCGGGCGCATGAGGCCTGCGTCCGCGCGGACGCGCATGTCCGGGTCTATGACGACCTCGATTTTCCTGTCGGGATCGTTCTTGCGCAGTTCGGATACGATTTCTCCGGCCAGCGCGGAAAGGTCCACATCGCTCCGATTGAACTCGGTACGGGTGACTCGCGACAGGGCGAGCAGGTCGGCGATCAATTTGCCCATCCGGTTTGACGCTTCCTTGATGCGCTCCAGATAATGCCGTCCCTCTTCGTCGAAACTGTCCCCAAAGCGCTGCAGGAGAACGTTCGTAAAACCGTTCATGGCCCGCAGGGGCGCCCTCAAGTCATGGGATACCGAATAGGCAAAGGATTCCAGCTCCTGGTTGGTGGTTTCGAGTTGGATCGTGCGTTCGCGGACGCGCTCTTCCAGGGTTTCGTTCAGGGCGCTCAAGGCCTCCATAGAACGCACGCGGTCGGTGATGTCGATCGTGTAGCCGGCTATGTACTTGGGAACACCCTGGATGGAAATGGGAAATTTGATCGTGCTGAAAGTCCTGTCGTCTTTCGATTCGATAATGTCCTGCTGCAAGCCGCCGTGCAGGACATCCATGTCGTCTTCGTGCATTTTCCTGGCCATTTCGGGAGGGAAAAGCTCTTCCATCGTTTTGCCGAGCGCATCTTCGACGGGGAAACCGAGCATTTCCCCATAATTGTCGCTCAGGAAGATGGCGCGTCCCGATTCGTCCTTGATGAACACATAGATGGGATTGTTTTTCAGGAACAGGCGGAATATTTCACCGAGTTCCGAAAGGCCCCGTTCGGCGGCGCGGCGTTCGGTTATATCGCTCATGACGGCGCCGATGAGGGGGCCTTCGCCGTTTCTGTCGATCCTGAATTTTTCGCTGTCGAAAAAGCGCAGCCTTCCGGCCTTGTCGATGCGCGCTTCCTCGAATCGGGCATGTCCCCAGGCCAGGGCTTCGGCATCGCTGTGCAGCACCTGATCGGCCAAGTCTGCCGGAAAGAGTTCATTCGGATGCTTGCCGTCCCACCCCTCGACCGGGAAGGTTTCGCGCATGCGCGGATTGGCGTAAATGAGATGGTTTGCCTGGTCTTTGATGAATACGAGGGAAGGCATGTGTTCCATGAACGCCAGGAATTTCGCTTCGCTGCTGCGCATGGCGGCTTCCGCCGAAAGACGGGTCCTGTAATGCAGCATCGCCTTGTTCTGCACTATGGCGAGCGTCAAGGCTATGACCCCGAGAATGAGCCCCACGAGGAGAACGCCGAGCAGGAGAAAGACGATCATCCACGGCTTCATCACTTCGGCCATGTCGATCTTGGTGACCATATACCAGGGCGTGTCGGGCACTTTCTGCGTCAATGCCAATACGCGCTTGCCCCGGTAGTCGGAGCCGATCAGCGACCCGTTATGGCCGAGGACGGCTTCGACTGCGGGGGTTCCCCTGCGTTCGATCGGAATGGAAAAGGTCAGGATGGAACCTTTGAAATGCCGGAGATTGTTCAGGAACAGAATACTCTCGCCTTCCCGCCTGACGAGGAGGGTTTCGGCGGTGCTGCTTGGCGTTGGCCATTTTTCGATCATGGGATAGAGGTCGGTGCGCGGATCGATCCTGAAAACCAGACAGGCGAACGCATGTTGGGCGCCGAGCCCGGAGTCGAGAAGAAGGGGTACGACCATATCCAGCCCGGGGAGTCCCCGGGGAGAGGTGTTATGGAGTTCGCTGAAAGCCGGTTTGCCCGTAGCTTCCGCGATCCGCATCGCTTCGATCGTCGGGAGGTCGAGGATTTCCGTGCCCTTGTCCGAAAGCAGTATCCGCGCTTCGGGATTGACGATCATGGTTTCCGAATAGCCGTAATGCGTGGCGAGCACGCGGAGGCGTTCCAGGTTGGCCTTTTCGAGCTCTTCGGAGGGCTCCGCCATCCATAATTTGATGCGATCGACCAGAAACGAGTT
>Ga0209749_1001300_pt1 | contig 23217 bp, 24 predicted proteins | sample EPASupsiteSAE347_FD_187267 | JGI IMG/M metagenome (GOLD analysis project Ga0209749, IMG submission 187267) | Bioremediated contaminated groundwater from EPA Superfund site, New Mexico - Sample SAE3-47 (SPAdes) (version 2) | ecosystem: Environmental > Aquatic > Deep subsurface > Groundwater >...
GCAGCCGGGCCTCATCAAAACAGCCCTTCATTGCGACATATTTTATCCGCAAATCCTTCATGCTGATTTCCATGCCACAAACATACCATCTTTTACAAAAGTGTGCCAGTTATTTTTGCAAGCGTACTTACGAGTATCTGATTATTGACCGCGACTACAACATTGATGAAGGCGTGGCCAAGGCGATCGCCCGGGCGTTGTCGCAAAAAAGCGATGTGACCATGCAGGGAGGAAACAAACCATGCCATTAAAATATCAAAAATTTATGCGACCGATTGCCGCTCTTTCCCTGGCGGCCGTGATTTGTATTACCAATGCATTTGCCGGAGACACGCCGGTCTCCGCCGGGGCGGCGACTCTCCACCGCGTTCTGATCGTCGGTGATGCCTTGACCGCTCAGTATGTCGGCAAGGTCAAGGAGTTGCTCAAGGGCAAGCTGGAGGTTGATTTTAAGGCGACCCCAGCGGGGCTCAATCCCGACTTAACGGGATTTATCAAGGAAATCCTCGCAGAACGGCCCAAATACAGGCTTATGTATGTCAGTTACGGACTCGATGCCATCCGCTGGCTGGACAAGGATGGCAAGCCGAGCGAACCCGGCCAAGGCAGGCAACCGCTTGATCCTGAGGCATACGAGAAATTCCTTTATGATTTGTACTGGCCTATTTTTTTTACCAATACCAAGCTCATTTTCGCCACGATGGTCCCGGTTCCTCCCCATGTTCCCGGTTTCAATCCCGACGATGTCAAGCGGTACAATGACATCTCCAGCGAAACAGTCTCCGCTCGTCGTATCACTATACTCGATCTCTATGAATATGTGCGCATTCGCCAGTCCGACCTTCAGAAACCGGATGATATCATGTTCAATGAGAGCGGCATTGAACTTGTCGCCTCGGTCGTGGCCGCCAGGATCCAGGATCTTCTGCTGGAAGGCAGTGTTCCGGGACTGCCGTATGTCTTGGTCCTGGGCGATTCCATCGTTGATGGTTACAACGCGTATCTGCGGGAGGCGCTTGCCGGCAAGGCGAACGTCTATACCGGTGGAACTGCCTTTGATGACACTCCGGACTGGCCAACAATCGTTAAAACGCAAGTCGCGGGCCGCGAAAAATCATTGGGTTGTAAGTTTGCGGTGATCCAGTTCAACTGGGGGATACATGCCTTGAAGTTTATAACAAAAGAAAGCAAGAATAAACACCATGCCGAACTTGCGACGCCGGAAAATGGCATCCGGTGCTGTCCATTGGAAAACTACGGAGCGGAACTTGAAAAACTGGTGATCGAACTGGAGAAGACCGATGCCAAGCTGATATGGGCCGCCACCACTCCGGAAAATGGTCGGAGCTGGGCCAAACCCGGCGATTCCGCAGCTTACAACAAAGTGGCGGAGTCAATCATGCGCAAGCATAATATTCCTATTGACGATTTGTTCACTTTTGCCGTCAAGGAACGCGCTCCCCAGTCTGGGTGTCATTTTACCATAGCCGGTTCCCGTATGTTGGCCAAACAGGTTGCGGACTGTCTTTTAGAGGCGTTAAATAACCGCCCGGATAATAAAAATGGTCAGGAGGTTCTCCACCATGAAGGGAAAAATCCGTGAGTAAGAGGAAAACGAGCGTTTTGTCCATCCGGCTTGAAGGAGTGGTATCTTGAAGCCGGGCAGATGCAAGAGACGGAAGAAGGAACGCCGCAAGGCGGGAATTTGAGCCCGATGCTAAACAATAACGCAATAACAAAATATGAAAGAACTATTATATGTCTCGACTCAAAATCTTTGCTTTTCAGGCTGACGCCACTCCTCCCGTCGGGGCGGCATTATGCATGGGCCTCGTCAGGCCTGCAAAAAAAATCGTTGAGTCTTTGTCCGCCCGTGGAATTGTTATTTTAAGCGCCGAAGCGCCGGTTGTGCTTTGTGTTGTCGATTGGGTGGAGATCGCCAACGGCGCGCACGATCTGTGGCGCAAGCTGCTGGCCGAAGCGGCTGGGACAACAGTTGACCGGGTTGCGTTGCACACGCATCACCCGCACGATACTCCAGGGCACTTTTTTTCACGTGATGAAATGGAAGATTTTAAAAACCTGGATGGCATTGTTCAAGATACCGCATTCGCGGAAAAAACGGCTAGTAGAACAGCGGCTGCGTTGCGCGCCTCGCTGCCAAAGGCAAAGCCTGTTACCCATTACGGCTATGGCTGCGCCGAAGTCGCCGAAGTGGCTTCCAACCGGCGGATTATTGGCGAAGACGGCCGCGTTGCGCATTGGCGCGGAAGCGCATGTAACGATAAGGCCATTCGAGACTTGCCGGAAGGTGTTATTGATCCATGGCTTAGAAATATAAGCTTCTGGAATGGAGAACAACCGCTTGTGTCAATAACGTATTACGCGACGCATCCGCAGAGCTTTTACGGCGAAGGCGCCGTAAGTCCGGATTTTACCGGACTGGCGCGCTCAATCCGCGAAGCAACACTGCCGGATGTTGCGCATATTCATTTTGACGGCGCTGGCGGTAATGTCGCCGCAGGAAAATATAATGACCGTTCTCCGCAAAATCGTCTGATCCTGGCCCAGAGACTGGTGAATGCCATGGAAACGGCGTGGGCCGGGACGAAAAAAGCGGCGTTAAATGACAGCGAGTTTTCGTGGCGTGTAAAACCGCTTGCCTTGCCGGTCAGAGAAACACTTGCCGGAGAATCCGAGAAACACTTGCTGTCCATCCTGCATGACAAAAACAGGCCGGACGTGCGCATCCTTTTCCATGCGGCCGGAGACTTGGTATGGAAACGACGTCGGCAGGCAGGCAGGACACTTGACGTAGGCTGTTTAAAGATCGGCGAAACCTCCATCCTGCATATGCCCGGCGAGCTCTTTGTCGAATACCAGCTTGCGGCGCAGAAAATGGCGGGAGAAAGACCGGTTATGGTTGCGGCTTATGGCGACTGCGGAACAGGCTATATCGGGACCGGTGTCGCCTACCGGCAGGGCGGTTATGAAACAGGCGATGCTTCGCGGGTGAGCCAGGATTCTGAACGGATTATTTTGGAAACGATGCGCTGTTTTTTTGGCACATCCGGCTGATAAGAGGCTTTTGGTGTAAAATTGAGGAAAAAAGTTTGTGATTCTTGTTCGTTTTGCGGTAAAAAATAATTCTGAAACGGGTTTTACAAATCATCATGGTTACCGCCATGAGAAACCAGTGCTATATTATTCTTGTCTGCTTATGATTTTGTTTGCTATTTTTTTGATAAAAAAGCATAAAGTTTGACTGATTGGATTTCACTGACAGATGGCTTGACTTTTAAGAGCGCGAAGATGACGGAGGAAGCAGATGCAAAAAATACGAATATTATCGATCGCATTGACAGTCTTGGTTTTTGCCGCCGCGCAACTGGCGTCGGCCAATCCGACAAACAGGTACGTGTGCAAGGCTAACACGAGTCCGGCGCCGCCATATACCAACTGGGCCGGCGCGGCCACGAATATTCAGGATGCGCTTAACGCGGCTTATGCGGGCGATTCGGTGCTGGTCAGCAACGGAGTTTATGATGTCGGCGGGCTTACAAATTACCCCGCCGGCACGGTTTTGACCAACCGGGTGGTTATTATCAAGGCAGTTACGGTGCAAAGCGTCAACGGGCCGGACGCGACCATAATCAAAGGCGCGCGTTCTTCCGACGGCAATACGAACGGATCGGATGCGATTCGTTGCGTGTATATGTCCGCTGGATCGCTGATTGGATTCACGCTGACCAATGGCGCGACATTGCAGGTTAATCAGCCTGTTTCCGGAACTAACGATAACCATAATGGCGGTGGAGTTTTTTGCCCTAATAGTACTACTCCTGTAATCTCAAATTGCGTAATTGTCGGCAATTCTGCGGCTTACTACGGCGGCGGAACATGTTATGGCACGCTGTATAGCTGCGTAATAGCCGGAAATTCGTCTTGCTATGGGGGCGGAGGAGTGTCCTATGGCATATTGCATAACTGCGTGGTCAGTAATTCAGTGGCAAGGCATGGTGGTGGAGCATATGGCAGCACTTTGTATAACTGTGTGGTTATCAAAAATTTGACATCCGGATACGGTGGAGGACTTTATTACGGTATGGCGTACAATAGCATATTGGTCGACAATTCGGTGATTACCCTTGGATATAGTCTGGGGGGCGGAATGTTTGGGAGCACGTTATATAATTGCACGGTTGCCGGAAATTCGTCTTCCAACATCGGTGGTGGCACGCGAGGCGGCGTTTCGTTTAACTGTATTGTATATTTCAATTCGGCGCCATCCGAATCAAACTGGTCTGGTGGAACCGTATTTACAAATTCCTGCACAGCGCCGGCGCAAGCCGGATGGGCGGCAGGAAATATTGCCGTTGATCCGATGTTTGTTAATACGAATATGGCAGACTATCGTTTGCAAATGGGTTCGTCCTGCATCAATGCGGGAACAAACATGGGTTGGATGTCCGGCGTGACCGATTTGGACGGCCGTTCCCGCATCGACCGCTATTCTGGCGTTGTTGATATGGGGTGTTACGAATATCTTCCCGCCGGAACCATGTATTCCGTGCCGTAATATTCAGGTGGATAGGCTGTAGGCATTTAGTCTGAAGCGTTGCGAATGAATTTACCGAAAGGATAACAATGATTCGATCATTTCCGAAAAGGGCGATCCATCTTGATTTTCACACCATGCCGGGGATTTATGACGTGGGACGCGATTTTGACGCGGATGATTTTGCGCGTACCTTGGCCGAAGCCGGGGTTGATTATGTCACCGTTTTCGCGCGCTGCAACCTGGGGTTTGCGTATTATCCCACCAAGATCGGTACGGTTCATCCCGGGCTTAAAAAGAAGGATCTGCTGGGGCCGATGGTTTCCGCGTGCCATAAACGCGGCATTCGGGTGGCGGCCTATTTCAATGCAGGACTCGACCATGAACACGCCTTGCGGCATCGCGATTGGGTTAAGGTGACCAGGGAAGGAAAGGTCTATGACTATCAGAACATGGGGCACTGGTTCCGCAACATGTGCCTGAACAGCGGATACCGCGCGCATCTGAAAGCAATGATCAGGGAAGTCCTTGAAAATTATCCGGTGGATGGTTTGTTCCTCGATTGTTTTAATCTGGATCCATGCCATGGTACCGAATGCCTTGAGGGCATGAAGAAACGTGGCATGAATGTTCTGGATGAAGATGAAGTAACACAATTCTGCCGGATAATCACGCTTGAATTCATGGGCGAGACGCAAAAACTCTGCGATTCGATCCGCAAGGGAATTTATATATGTTTCAATGGAATGCCATATCGCCTTCAGCCGAAACACATCGAACTTGAAATTCTGCCGACCGACAAGTATTGGGGCTATGACGCTCTTCCTTTCTGTGTCCGCTATGCCCGTACGCTTGGGAAACCACTGTTTACGATGACCGGCAGGTTCCACAAAAGCTGGGGTGATTTCGGCGGATTACGCTTAAAACATTCGCTTTTGTTCGACTGCTACAACTCGCTGGCTAACGGCGGAACGTGCAGCATCGGCGACCATATGCATCCGCGCGGCAAACTCGAAAAAGCAGTCTATGATGTGATTGGCGAGACCTACCGTGAGATCGAACAATATGATCAATGGAATGACGGCGCAAAAGCTTTGAGCGACATGGCGATTGTTTATCCGCCGCTAAGAGATTACCCGGTGCCGCATCCCAAAGCCGGCTATTCGGAATCCGCAATCAAAGGCGCGACGCGTCTATTGATGGAATTGAAATGCCAATTCGATGTTACGGATGGCTCGACCGATTTATCGTCATACCGGGTAATAATTCTTCCGGATAATGTCACGGTTGACGGGCAATTAATAAAAGCATTGCGAAAACATCTGGCAAAAGGCGGCATTCTTATCAGCTCGGCGTTTTCGGGATTGAATCCTGAAAAAACAGGGTTTGCTTTAAAGGAATATGGCTTGAATTACAATGGGGTAAGCCCGAATAATATCGAGTATTTTTCAGCGCAAAAATCGGTTGCAGCCAGCCTGCCGGATATGCCGATAACCATATACACTCCGGGCATTTCCATGCGTGCGCGAAAAGGGACGGAGGTTCTGGCGCAGACCGTTCAGCCCTATTTCAATCTGCGTTCCTGGGATATGTTTCACGAGAATCTCTATGTGCCGCCTGAAAAAAAGGTGGGGCGGCCAGCCCTGGTCCGGCGTGGAAATATTCTGCATTTTGCGTTCCCGATTTTTTCCGGATATTTCGAGCATGCGGTAATGGCCTATAAACATCTTCTAAGGAATTGTCTGGAGATGATTTTTGCAAGGCCGCTTGTCAAGACTGAAGGCGTGCCATCGTTCGGACAGGTCACGGTTACCGGGCAAGGAAAGAAAAGAAGAATTGTTCATTTGTTGACTTATCTTCCAGAATTGAGAGGAAGGTCTATGCAGATTATCGAGGAGCCGGTTGGCGTCGAAAACGTGCGGGTGTGCCTGCGATGCGATGGCATGAAGATCCGTAAAGTATTTTTGGCGCTGTCCGGCAATCGGCTTGATTTCCATCCGGAAAACGGTTACATTTCGGTTCAAGTGCCAAAGGTCACTGGTTATCAGATGGTTATTTTTGAGTAATTGTGAATCAGGCGTAATATTGCGTAATGAGAGAACACAAAACATGAATAATTGCGCAGCAATTGTATTTACCGCCCCGAATCAGGCGGCGGTCGAGACCATACCAATGCCCGAGCCCGGTCAGGGGCAACTGCTGGTTAAAACCCGGCGGACGCTGATCAGTATCGGCACGGAATTGACCGCGCTCAAGGCCGATTATCCCAAATGCGGCAACCTGGAATTATCGGCTAATTGGCAATTTAATTGACAATTAGCGTGGGGCATGGTAATGGAATTTCATGATTAAAAGGGAAATAGAGCCGATCATAAAAGAACTCGTTCGCGGTTATCCCGCCCTGGCGCTTACCGGTCCGCGCCAATCAGGCAAGACGACGTTGGCTAAATATGTTTTTCCGGATAAACCGTATGTTTCCCTGGAAAATCCTGATTTACGGGAACTTGCCCTGCAGGATCCGCGCGGATTTCTTGAAAAATATCGCGCAGGCGCAATTTTTGATGAAATACAGAACTGTCCGGCGCTTTTTTCTTATCTGCAGGAAGTAATGGATTCTTCCAGTGAAATGGGACGGTTTGTTTTAACCGGTTCCCGGCAGTTTGGCTTGCTGTCAGGAATCACTCAATCGCTGGCCGGACGCATAGCCATGATTCAGTTGCTTCCGTTTGGCTATTCGGAAATTTACTGCGGAAAATCGCCAGGTTTGCAGGAAACTTTATTTCGCGGTTTCTATCCTCCCGTGCATGATCGCAGGCTTAATCCGGCCGCCTGGTATGCAAATTATATCCAGACCTATATCGAGCGGGATGTGCGAAAAATGATGGACGTGCGGGACCTAAACATGTTTCAACGATTTGTCAGGTTGTGCGCGGGCCGTGTCGGACAACTCATGAATTTATCGCAGTTGGCAACCGACGCCGGGATTACGCACAATACCGCCCGAGCCTGGATTTCCATCCTGGAAGCCAGCTATATCGTATTTCTGCTCCAGCCGCACCATCGTAATTTCAACAAACGGATTATAAAAACGCCGAAATTATATTTTTATGATACCGGCCTGGCTTGCTGGCTTTTGGCCATTCAGAATGCGGATCAGATCATGACCCATCCACAACGCGGGGCCCTGTTCGAGAATTTTGTAATCTCCGAAATGGTCAAGATGCGTTTTAACCGGGGGGCGGCGCCAAACCTTTATTTTTGGAGGGACCGCGCCGGTAATGAGGTGGATGTTATTATTGAAAAAGCGGACGGGCTGGTTCCGGTGGAAATTAAATCCGGACAGACGCTGAACAGCGATTTTTTTAAAGGTATTGACCACTGGCTGGAGTTGGCGGCTTTGCGGCAGCCTTCCCATGCCTGGCTTGTTTACGGCGGGGAAGAAAATCACCGGCGCGATCAAACACGCATTCTTTCGTGGCGTGATTTGAAGTTGCTTAATGATCTGTTGTAAGACAAAATGCTGAAAACATAGGATGGCGCAAGGAGGAAATGAATTGGAATGGAACGATATCATGCGCGACCTCAATGAACTGCAGGAAATCCGGACTGTTTTCAACGGAAAGCCGTTTATCCTGCGTAGTCAACTTAAAGGGGATGCGCACAAGGCGCTTCAGACCGTTGCTGTGGCTGTTCCGCCAACGATACGCGAGGCATAGCTGACAATACAAAATTATTTGGAGGTGTAGTACCAAAAAATTTCTTTCCGTTGTAACTCGTTGATTATCAATGCTTGTTTTTCTGAAACTCTAGAAGATGGGTCTGATCCGTGTTTTGTAAATAAGGACAGTAATGATTTTCATCTGTCACAAGGTTCACTCTGCATCAATTCTGGAACAAACGAAAACTGGATGACTTTGGACTTGGCCGGGCATTCAAGAATAGACCGGTTTTCCGGCATCGCGGATATGGGGTGCTATGAACATCTTCCGTCCGGCATTCTCTTTTCCGTGCCATAGCAATTTGGCTTAAATTCCCATTTTTCTATTTGATTTTAACGGCAGGCATGTTATCTTCAGGTTATGGATGATTTGGATTTAATTATTGGAAGAATATGGGACACTAAAATCATGACTACTATAACCGTCACCCAAGCCGCCAGGGATTTCGCGGGAACGCTTCGCCGTGTTACCGCCAAACATGAGGCCGTTGTTCTTAAACGCGGCCGCCAAACCGTGGCCGTCATGTTGCCGCCGGCTTTGTTGGATGCCATTGAAGACTTAAAGGACATTCAAGAGGCCGATGAAGTGATAAAAGCCGTTGAAAGCGGAAACGAAAAGCTGGTCCCCTGGGAAGATGTAAAAATTAAAGCCCGCTTATGACTTATCGCGTGGTCACTTCCGAAACGGCGGAACGACAATTCAATCGGCTTGATAGGCAGGTTCAAAAACGAATCAGGGATCATATTGAAGCCCTGTCGGAGAATCCCCGGCCGCATGGAGTCAAGAAGCTGAAAGGCTATCGGGATTATTGGCGTATCCGCGTGGGGGATTACCGCGTTATCTACACGATTCAAGACGACCGTTTACTGGTGGTTGTCATCCGCATCGGCCATCGCCGGGAAGTATATGGTTAAACCAGTCTTTAGCACATAAAATGAATACGTGTAAAGTAATTGTATTTACCGCTCTTAATCAGGCGCTGATCGAAAATATACCGCTGCCGGCGCCTGAGCCTGGGCAACTATTGATTAAAACCCGGCGGTCACTGGTCAGCATCGGCACGGAATTGACGGCGCTCAAGGCTGATTATCCCAGGGGCAGCAACTGGGAACAGCGTTTTCCCTTCCCGCATCGGCCGGGTTACAGCAATATCGGTGAAGTCGTGGGCTTGGGGCAGGGCGTTGACTCGGCTTGGCTTGGCAAAATCGTGGCCAGCCACGGAACGCATGCCCAATATGTTGTTGTGGAAACGAACGATGCCGTGCCTGTGCCCGATGGCGTGTCCGAAGATCAGGCCGCGTTTTTTACCATTGCCCACATTGTCATGAACGGATTGCGCCGCTCTAAAATTGCGTGGGGCGAATCCGTGGTAATTTACGGTCTGGGACTTTTGGGACAGATGGCTGCGCAATTTTGTCATGCGGCCGGTGCGCGGCCGGTTGTCGGAGTCGATATTTCCGATTTTCGTCTTGGATTATTGCCGGAAAAATCCGGCTTTGTGCGCCTGAATCCGAAACGCGACAAGGTCGCGGAGCGAGTCCGCGATTTGACGCGCGGCCGGATGGCGGACGTGGTCATCGAGTTGACCGGCAACGCCGGACTTATTCCGTCGGAATTCGAGCCGCTGAAAACGCAGGGGCGCTTCGTCATTTTGAGCAGTCCGCGCGGCGTAACGACCATTGATTTGCATGACTTGTGCAATGCGCCGAGTTACACGATCGTCGGCGCGCATAATTTCTCCCATCCGGAGGTCGCCACTCCCGACAATCCCTGGACCGTGCTGCGGCATACGGAATTGTTTTTCGACCTTGTCCGCGACAGTACGCTTTCCGTAGAGCGGTTGATTACAAGACGGGCATCCTACAATGATGCTCCTCAAATCTATGCGGGACTGTTGCGGGACATATCGAGGGAAATGGGCATTCTTTTCGAGTGGTGATATGATCGGTTGAATCACTGCCCCATTTCAAACCGGTGAGTATCGGGATTCCAGGACAGGAGGCTGCGGTTTGTCTTCATCAAGGCGGCCGCGCGCAAGGTGTCCCGTAAATCTATATCAGGGATGCTTGCCAGCCTTTGCACGGCCGCTTCGGAGGTTGTTTTTCGCCAGACATTCCGTGATTTCCTGCGTATTTCCGATCACTCCGAAATAATTGGAAATGTTTTTGGCCTGGACTGGTTGCACCCGACCGAACCACAACAGATTAAACGACTTTACTTTTCAGCGGCCGGGATTATATTCTTAGCCGAATTGCACGCAACGGAAAGGTTTTATCCATGAAGAAAGTCTGCGCGTTTGCCATGTTGTTGATGTTGGCGGTTTTGTTTGTCTCCTGCCGCCAGCAGGATATCCGCAAGGTGGTCATAAAGGTTCCGGGATTGAAAAATCAGGCTTGCGCCAAGGTCATCCAGGATGCCTTCATGCGCCAGCCGGGCATAGTGTCTACAAGCCCGGATTATCAGAAACATGAATTGACGATCACGTACAATTCGATGGTGATTGCCGTCAAGAACCTCGAATACACCATTGCCGCGGCCGGATTTGACGCCAATGACACCGCCGCCTATACCAACGCTGCGGCGGCGCTGCCAAAGGAATGCAGGTGAAGAAAGGCAGAAGGCAAATGTCAGAAGTCAGATCAGAAATTCTGCCTTCTGCCTTTTCCCATGAAATATCTGGTTGACCAGTTCCTGGACTTTGTCGCGCTTGAAAAGGGATTAAGCCCCAACACGCGCACGGCCTACCAATCTGATCTTCTGAAATTCATCCGCTTCCTTGAGCTCCGCAAAATAGCCACGCTCAACGCCCTAACCCGTAAGGACCTTCTGGATTTTTTGCTCTTTGAGAAGGACCATGGTTTGGGAGTCAATTCCGTATCGCGGCTTTTTGTGGCCATAAAGGTTTTTCTCAGATATCTGCAGCAGGAAGGGCTTTTGACGCAAAACATCACCGAGGCTATGGATTCGCCCAAATTATGGAAGGCTTTGCCGGCAACTTTGTCTTTCAAGGAGGTCGAGCGTCTGCTGTCCGCTCCGGAAGGGGACAAGCCGCTGGCCGTGCGCGACCGCGCCATGTTCGAGTTGCTGTACGCCACGGGACTGCGCGTGTCCGAATTGTGCGGTCTGACGCTGGAAAACATTTCCTTTGACGCCGGTTATCTGCGCTGCACGGGCAAGGGACAGAAGGAACGCGTGGTGCCGTTTTCCGACAAGGCTTCTGCCGTTTTGAAAAAGTATCTTGATGAGGCCCGGCCGAAATTTACCGGGGATTTGCAGAACCGGCATATTTTTATCTCGCGCCGCGGAAGAAAAATATCGCGCAAAACCGTCTGGAAACTGATCAGACAATATGCGCGCAAGGCCGATATCCTGAAAAAGATCAGCCCGCACACGCTGCGGCATTCGTTTGCCAGCCATTTGCTGGCCAATAACGCGCCGTTGCGCGTGATACAGGAAATGCTGGGGCACGCCGACATCGCCACGACTCAGATTTATACTCATGTGGACCAGTCGCGTCTGAAATCCATACATGAAAAATTTCATCCCAGGGCAAAACAATGAAATACCTGTTCCACAACCCCTATCGCAAGCTCGAGAAAAGTCTCGGCTACTCGTTCCGCAAGAAATCGCTGCTCATAACGGCCCTTCTGCACCGTTCCCTGCGCTTTGAACGCGGCGGCGCGGTTGAGGACAATCAGCGCCTTGAATTCCTCGGCGATGCGGCCCTGACGTTGATTTCCGGAGAATATCTCTACAAAAATTTCCCGAACCTGCAGGAGGGGGATATGACCATGCTTCGCAGCCGGCTGGCCAGCGGCAAGGCGCTTGCCGGGATCGGCCAGAACATCCAACTGGGCGATTGGCTGCAGATGGGAAGGGGCGAACTGAAAAGCGGAGGACACCAGCGGCCCTCCAACATTGCCGACGCCCTTGAGGCCGTCATCGGCGCCGCCTACCTTGACGGCGGACTTCCCGCCGTGATGCGGATTTTCAAGAAACTTTTCCTTTCGCTGCTGGAGGGTATTGAATCCGCCGATGAATTCGAGGACAACCCCAAGGGCCGGCTCCAGGAAGTCGTGCAGAGGAAATGGCATTCCAATCCCCATTATCGGGTTATGCGTCAGGTCGGTCCGGCCCACAAACGTGTTTTTTACGTGAACGTGACGGTCAATGACACTACGCTCGGCAGCGGTCACGGTTTTTCAAAGCGTGAAGCCGAGCAGAATGCCGCGCGCGACGCGTTGGAAAAGCATGAAGGGTAGGGCCTCCCGCACAGCCTGTGCGTCCGCGGCGGGACAGGGCTGCTCAGCCCTACCAGGCTGAAGGAATTATCCTCCGCCGACTATCTCGCCCATCTTGAATATGGGCAGGAACATTGAGATCACGATGCTGCCGATTATCAAGCCCAGAAATATCATCAGCAGGGGCTCGATCAGCGACGTAAGGCCGTCGAGCATGACGTCAACCTCGTCGTCGTAAAAGTCCGCGATGTTCTGCATCATCTCGTCTATTTTTCCGGTTTTTTCCCCGGCGGCCATCATGTGCACCAGCAGCTTCGGAAAGCAATTGTATTTCACCAGCGCGGTCGAAAGCGGCTCGCCGCGTTCGACCGTCAGGCGCGCCTCCAGAATGACCGTTTCAAAAACCCTGTTGCCGGTTGCGCGCGACACGATTTCCATGGCCTGCAATATCGGGACGCCGCTTTTCAGAAGTTGGGCGAAAGTCCTGGCGAACCGGCTGGTGGCCACCTTGCGGTTGAGTTCCCCGATGACCGGCAGGTTGAGAAACATCATGGCCACCTTGTAAGCTCCGACCGGAGTCTGCTTCCACTTGCGGAAGACCAGGGCGGCCGTGACCAGGGCGGCCAGCACGAATATTCCGTATTTGCGCAGGATGGTGCTCAGGTCCACCATGAATTGCGTGGGGCCGGGCAGTTTGGCGCCGAAGTCGGCAAACATGCCGGCAAAAACAGGCACGATGAAAAGGATCATGGCGATCGCTATCGAGATTGCGATGCAGAGCACGACAACGGGATAGCTCATGGCCGATTTCACCTTGCGGCTCAGGCGCGCCGAGCTTTCCAGAAATCCGGCCAGTCTTCCCGCCGTTTCTCCCAGTTTGCCGCCCGATTCGCCGGCCTTGATCATGTTTATGTAAAGCGTGTCGAAGATTGAGGGATAATGCTGGAGCGATTCCGAGAATGAGGCGCCGGCCTGCAGATAGTTTTTCAGTCCGGAAATGACCGTTTGGAAATGTTTGTCGCTGGTCTGGTCCTGCAGGGCGTCCAGGGCCTGCACCAGAGGCATGCCGGCCAGCAGCATGGCCGAGAGCTGGCGCGAAAACGGGGCCAGTTCCTTGGAGCGTATTTTTCGCGCGCCGACAACCTTGTCGGCGGCGCTTCTTTTTTGGTCCCGGCCGGCGGCTTTTTCCGCGGCCGGTCTGACGGGAACTGAAAACTGTTCGGCCGTACGCGTTGTTTCCGGCGCGGAGGTCTGTTGCAGTGTTGATTTAAATACGCCCATTATTCTCCTCCGGTCACGCTCAGAATTTCTTCCAGGCTGGAAATACCCTCCTTGATTTTTTCCAGACCAACCATGCGCAGCGTCATCATGCCGCTTTCAACGGCTTTGTCGGCGAGTTGTTTGGCGTTTGCGTTTTGAAGTATCAGCTGGCGGACATTGTCATCCACCATTAAAATCTCCATCAGCGAACTGCGGCCCTTGAAACCGGTGCTCATGCATTTCGGACAGCCGGCGGGTTCATAAAGCTGGGCGTTTTCGAAAAATTTCGGATCAATGTTGTTGAGGCGCAGGATATCCTCTGAAAGTTTGGCCGGCTTTTTGCAGGCCGGACACAATTTTTTATAGAGCCGCTGGGCCTGGGACATGATGATGGAAGACGAAAGCAGAAAGCTTTCGATACCCATGTCGCGCAGACGGGTTATGGCGCCGGCCGCGTCGTTGGTGTGCAGCGTGCTCAAAACCAGGTGCCCGGTAAGGGCGGCCTTAACGGCAATGGCGGCGGTTTCCTGGTCGCGGATTTCTCCGATCATGATTATGTCCGGGTCCTGACGGAGAATGGCGCGCAGGGTGCTGGCAAAAGTCAGGCCGACCTCCTCGTGCATCTGCACCTGATTGATTCCGCCGATCTGGTATTCCACCGGGTCCTCGGTGGTGACGATGTTGACGTCTATCTTGTTCAAATCCTGCAGGCAGGAATAAAGCGTGGTGGTTTTGCCGCTGCCGGTGGGACCGGTCACGAGGATAATGCCGTGCGGCTGGGCAATGGCGTAAAGCAGCGACTCATAGGCCTTTTTATCCAGGCCCAGGGCGGAGAGACTGGGCGCAAGATTGCTTTTGTCGAGCATGCGCATCACGATTTTTTCGCCGAAAATGGTCGGCAGGAGATTTACGCGCACATCAACCTCCTTGTTGAGGGCCTTGATTTTAAAGCGGCCGTCCTGCGGGATGCGCCGTTCGGCGATATTCATGTCCGACATGATCTTTATGCGCGAAATTATGGCCGATTGCAGGTTTTTGGGCGGACTGGGCACCTCGTAGAGGTCGCCATCCACGCGGTAGCGCAGGCGCAGGCTCTTTTCCAGGGGCTCGATATGAATGTCGCTGGCGCGGCGGCGCAGGGCCTCCAGCAGGATGGAATTGACGATGCGGATGACCGGCGCGCCCTCGGCGCTTTCCAGCATTTCGTCAAGGCTTATTTCCTCCTTGACCTCATGCCCGACCTCGACTTCCTCGCTTTCCGCCATGTTTTTGAAAACGTCCTCAAGGTCCGGCGAAGCCTGTTCCAGATATTTTTGCAGGACTTCCTTTACGTCCCGCTCTGAGGCGACCAGCGGTTCTATTTTCAATCCGCTCAGGGTCTGCAACTCGTCTATATATGCGGTGTTGAAAGGGTCGCCGAAGGCCACGGTCAGCGTCTTGCCTATGCGCGCAATGGGCAGCGCCGTTGAGCCGCGCAGTTTCTCGGCCGGAACCAGTTCGAGCAATTGCGGATCGGGCGTAAAATGCGCCAGGTTTATCGGCGCCATGCCGAGATATTCGGAAATGACCAGAGTCAGGTCGGTGTCCGATATGATCTTTTTTTCGACCAGATACTCTTCGATTCGTTTTTCATCGGCCTTGGCCGAATCGAAAACATGCTGGAGCTGGTCGGAATTGATCAGGTTGCGGCGCTTCAGAATCGCGCCTATCTGGCCGCTGAACGACTTGCGGTCCATTGTCATTTTTTCATCCATGCGTTTTCAACTTGATTATTTGAATAAACGCAAATATTATACTTTTCATATTCCAAAAGACAAGGGTTTCTTTAATATGGCCAAAAATGATAAAAACGGCGACCCGGCCGGTGAAACAGAACAGACCGAGTCGGACATCTGGAACGCCATCGGGCAATTTGAAAAGATTCTGGAGGTGATGCCCAATGACCGGTTTTCTCTGGAAACGCTGGTTGACGCCTACGAAAAAATAGGGGACCACACCCGTGCCAAGGACTATCTGGTGCGTTACGCCAATGTCCTTGCCGCCGAGAGCGATGAAGATGCCGCGCACGAAGTTCTGCCCAAACTCAGGCAGTTCGACCGGGACGATCCGGACATCAAGGACACCATTGTCCGCCTCGAGGCGCTGAGATCCAAAAAGGTGATGGCGGAGATCATTGACAGCGACCAGACCCCGGCCAGCCGCCAGGGGCATATCGCCGCTGAAATCTCTTTCGCCTGGAACCTGTTGCAGGCCAAGAAACTCAGCCAGGAGGACTATTCCCAGGTCGTTCACGATCTTTCCGAAAATTCCGGCCATGCCGGTGAAACGCCGGTTTCAACCCTGCATGTGCTGCACGACCGAAACTATGCCGGGATAGACGACATCATGTCTTTTGCCGCCACGGCCTGCAACGTCCCCATGATTTGCCTCGCGAATTTCGAGATGCAAAGGGAAACCTGCGAAATGCTTTCATGGGATTTCATGACAAGCCGCGGGGCGATCGTGTTCGAGATCCTGGGCAACGACGCGCTTGTGGCGATTCTCAACCCCTATGACAGCCAGCTCAAACTGGATGTCGAGGGTTTGACCGGCAGGGATTGTCATTGTTTTATGACGGCATCCGACGATTTCGACAGCGCCCTCGGCCGGATAAAGAAGCTGCAGACCGAAAAAAATTAATACGGAATTCCGCCCACGCGCAGGGTTTTGGTTTCCCTGCCGTATTTCAGCAATACACGGTCGGACTGGATATCAACCACTGTGACGCCTTCCACGGTCTGGCCCGCCTTTGTGGTTTTGCCGTTGATATAGGCCGCACTTTCGCCGTTAATGCTGCTGCGCAGTATACCCATCAATTTCAGAGTCGGCCATTTTTTTTCTTCCTCGGGCGGCGGGTTCGAAGACCATTTAAGTTTGAAGGCCGCCGGTTTTTGCGTTTCTGCGTTTTGCCCGGAAACAGGAGACGTCAAGACTTTTTTCGGCGTTTCTGCGGTCTGATTGGATGTGGCCCGGCCTTCGGCAACGGCCGGCGGATTGGTTGCAACAAGGCTGCCGTCGTGTTCCACTGCGGCGGATTTACCCGCTGGCCCTGACGCCTGTGGCCCGGCCGGCGTTATTCCGGCTTTATGCCCTGCCTGTGCGGCGATCGTCTTAAGGGCAGGTATGTGGCGCATAAGATATAAACCGCCGGTCGCGGCAGCCAGAACAAGCAGGAGCAATATGGCCGCGATAGTAATCCACAACGCGGCGGCGGTGCGGCGTTTCGGAGCACCGGGGAGGGGCGCTTCAACCGGCGATTGCGGCACTGGCATGGACTGGGCCGGAATATCCGACGCCGGCGCGGCGTCACCGGCGGACATCTTTTGCGCCGCATTTTCGGGCAATGATGTCGGAAGGCGGCCGTCGCGCTCAGCCTCTTCGCCAGAACGCTTCGCGGGGCAGGCCGTCGTAACGGGTTCGCCTGCGGGAACATCCGTCCGTGGCATGCCCGCCTGTGTCCGAGCTCCGGCCAGGGAGTCGAAGCTCGGAGTCGGCAAGGGAGCGGCCTGGCCGCCGTTATCCTGAAGCCGGCAGATCGACTGCGCCTGACGTTTCGTCTCCTCTTCTTTTCTTTTCAACGCTTCCTGTAAAATGCTCATAACTGTCCTTCCAGTTGTCTGATGGCCTTGTTGACGCAATTTGATTCAATCATGGCCGCGCTGGCCACGTAGCCGGCCAGCAGTGAAATATCGCAAACGGAATTTATCAGCCGCGGGATGCCGTGCGCGTAATTATGTATCTGCCGTACGGCATCTTCGGCAAACAGCCGGACGTTTTGCCATCCCGCCATCTTGAGGCGATGCTCAATATATTGTCCGGTCTCCTGTTCAGTCAAGGGCATAAGATGGTAACGCACGCTTATCCTCTGGCGCAACTGTCGGAATTCCGGAGAGGCCAGCCGCTGCCTCAATTCGGGCTGGCCGCAGAGCACGATCTGCAGCAGTTTGTGCTGGTCCGTTTCAAGATTGGAGAGCAGCCGCACCTGTTCCAGCACCGCCGGACTCAAGTCCTGGGCCTCGTCAATGATCAAGGCCACATTGTTCCCGGCATCCAGGTTTTCCAGCAAAAAGGCATTCAGCGTTTCAATGCATGCCAGCCGGTCCCGTCCCCTGGCCTTCAGTCCGAAATCGTTGAGAATTGAACGCAGCAACTGGCTTTCGGTCAGGCAGGGATTGAAAACGAGCGAAGTTCTGACGTTGCGCGTCAGCCCGGCCAGCACCGCGCGGCAGATGGTCGTTTTACCGGAGCCCACTTCGCCGGTCAACTCCACGAATCCCTTGCGGCTGTCTATCCCGTAAACCAGATGGTCGAAGGCCTCGCGGTGGTTATGGGTGAAGAAAAGGAATTTGGGGTCGGGCGTCAGATTGAACGGCGCCTCTTTCAAGCCGTAATATTCCAGATACATTTTTTATTTATCTTCATGTTCAGAGCACACAACGCGTTTCTCAAGCAATAGAGAACCGAGCAGATCCTCGGGCCGTGCGACGGAATGCGAATTTTTTCCCAATTCTACCATTCTTTCCTTCATATGCAAGCGTCCGGGAAATATGTCCGTCACTTCGCGATAATTACGGGCCGCCCGCTCAGGATTTCCCTCCAGTTCGTATAAAAGTCCGCGATAAGTCAGCATCTCTGCCAGGTCAATGCGCATTTGTTCCTTGTCCCCGTCCTTCGTTTTCCGGAAGAGCGCCAGGGCCGCATCGAAAAAGCGGGCCGCCATGGCATATTTTCCCTGCCGGACGGCCAGGTTGCCTTTTTCCAGGTAGACCCGGTAATCGCCGGGATTGTTGCGCAAGGCTTCATTGAGAACTCCTTCGGCCAGATCGGGCCGGCCGGCCTCGCCCGCCAGCCAGAAGGCGGCAACCGCGTAAGCGGTCACATTATGAGGGTCGGCCCGCACGGAAAAATAGAGCCAGGGCATGATTTCCAGCACGCCTTCCCGGTGCAGATGAAAATGACCGTGCGGCCTGACTTCATTCCTCATGCGGCTGAACCAGTCCGTGAAGGCGTGCGGATGATAATGTCCCACGCCCTTGTGAAAGACACGATCGGCCTGCTCGAATAAAAAATCGCCTGCTTCGAGGCGCGTGCTGCCGAGGATTTGATAAACCAGTCCTTCCCCGGTGTTTTTTTGCAGTTCCGGCATGTTCAAGAGACGGCAGGCCAGGGCAAACGCAAGGCACCAGAGAACCATAACGGCAATTGAAATGCCGATCCGCTCCCGTCCCTTCCGCGAGGGAATCTGATTTTGGTCCCCTCCTTCGGAGGGGTGGCCGCAGGCCGGGGTGGGAATGGTTTTCAAATGATGTCTCTGGAGAATTTTTTATTGCGATAGGCCAGCCAGGCGATGACAAGGAACATGGCGGCCACAAGCAATCCGTAGGCGAGAATCATGCCCAGCGGTTCGATGCGCAACGGCTCCCAGTCATATACGAGGCGTTGGCGCAGGTCAAAGAGTTCAAGGTGCGGCAATGCGTAATAGATTGCCAGCATGATTTCCCTTTGCCGGCCAACGACGTTGGCGGACCATTGCGGCACCTGCGGCAGGATCAGAAAGGCGGCAACGCTTAAAATCGCGGTCAGTGTGGCGGCCGCATCGCCGTTCATTCTGGTTGACAAAAGCAGACCCAGCGCGGCCAGAACTCCGATAAAGCAGCATTGCAGCAGAAACGCCTCCAGGGCCAGCCGCAGGCTGAAAGTGCCGCCGCGCGCAAGCACTATGCCGCCCAGGACAACATAAAAGACCAATGTGGCCAGTCCGGCCATGCTGCAGGCCCCAAGCCATTTTCCGATAATCAGTTCCGCGCGGCCGACCGGCTTGGCCAGCAGGGAAAAGATCGTGCCTGATTTTTCCTCGTGCGGAAGCTGGCGCGTACTGATGCCGATGGTCAGGAACCAGCAGAAAATCCACACCAGCAAAAGCCCGATTTCCTTGATGTGGCCGACCAGGCTTTTAAGGCCGAAGACGTTCAACGTCATGAGCGTTATAAAAAAAGCCAGCAGGAGTATGAAGAGCACATAAAGGTCCTTGCGTCTTAGAGTTTCACGCCAGACCTGCTGGGCTATGACGATTGATTTGATCATGACAACGTTCTGATAAAATATTGTTCCAGGCTTTCACCGCCCTTGACCAGCGCGGAAATGCCGCCTTCGGCCACGAGCCGGCCCCGCGCGATAATGCCGACCCGGTCGCATACTTTTTCCACTTCGGAAAGCTCGTGCGACGAAAAAAACACGGTCTTGCCGGCGCGCTTGAGCTCGGAAATGATTTCCCGGATTTCAATGCGGCCGATGGGGTCAAAGCCGCTCGTGGGCTCATCGAGGATTACAAGGTCCGGATCATTGATCAGGGCCTGTGCCAGGGCGATGCGCTGCATCATGCCGCGAGAGTATCCCGCTATGCGCCGGTTTTTTGCCTCTGAAAGGCCGACCTTTTCTATAAGCTCCTCGGCCCGGTCGGAGAGGAACTTTCCGCCCATGCCGAACAACCTGCCCGCCATGATCAGGAGTTCGCGTCCGGTCAAAAAAGCATATGTCTGCGGATGCTCCGGCATATAACCGATGCGTTGCCGGGCGATGGATTTCCGCACGTCCACCCCGAAGATCGAGGCGGAACCGGATGTGGCCGCAATAAAACCCAGGAGAACGTGCATGGTGGTGGTCTTGCCGGCCCCGTTCGGCCCGATAAATCCGTATACCTCGCCCTGCGCAACCCGCAAGTCAAGCTTTTGCAGTGCCTTGACGTCCGAATGAAACTCGACCGTCAATTCGCATGTTTCTATGGCAGAACTCATTTAACCACGATTACCCTGAAAGGAACGATTTCCCCAGCAAGGCGGAAATTTTTCGTTGATGCCGGTTTTTTTCGTCTTTAAAATATTTCTGCTCCTTGTTCAGACGGTTGGCAATCAGGTTGAGATTCAAACCGCCCGGCGCTCCAAGGTGGCGTTTGGCGCGCACGGCCTCGGCTGGGTTGACGTTCGCAAGTTCAGGCAGATGTTCCTTGACGTGGTCGTAGGCTTCGCGGAAAGGTTTTCCTTTGGCCGTCAATTCGAGCGCGCGATCGGTCGCGAAGACGCAGGGACTGAACGCGGCCAGCAACGCGGGACGGTTGGTTTTTATTTTTTCCATCAGCAGGGCCATGATTTTCAGGCTTGCGCCGGTGGTTTCCAGGCCTTCCATGAACGGCCCCTTGATTTCCTGAAGGTCACGATTATAGCCCGAGGGCAGTCCGCGCGTGATTTCAAGCGCGGTATTGGAGCAGGCCAGGACGCAGGCCGCCTTGGCCCGGATCAGTTCCAGGATGTCCGGGTTCTTTTTCTGGGGCATGATGCTGCTACCCGTGCACATCCGCTCCGGCAGCGAAAAGTATCCGAATTCCGGCATGGTGAAAAGAATCAGGTCCTGCGCCAGCCGCGAAAGCGTGATCATGACCTGGGCCGCCGTGCTCAGAATGACGCTTTCAACCTTTCCGCGGCTGTTGGCGGCATGGATGACGTTGTGGATCGGACGGCGGAAGCCGAGCAGATCGGATACAAGCCGCCGGTTGACCGGCAGGGACACGCCGTAGCCGGCCGCCGAGCCCAGCGGACAAAGATCGTTGAGAGAAAAAGCGTTCTTCAAAATTTCAAGATCGTCCGCCAGGCATTCCGCGTAGGCCGAGGCCCACAATCCCACGCTGCTTGGCATGGCCGGCTGCATATGAGTGCGCCCGACCATGGGCGTCATTTTTTCCCTGGCGGCAAGCCGCAGGAGCGCATTGCCGAGCCGAAGAGCGTTTTCGGCCACGGCAAACAGCCGTTCTTTGGCGTAGAGGCGCAAAGCCACGGCCACCTGGTCGTTGCGGCTGCGTCCGGCGTGTATTTTTTTGCCGGTATCGCCCAGCCTCGCGGTAAGGGAGCGTTCTATGGCCAGGTGAACGTCCTGGTCGGCCTGCGATATCTTAAATGAATTGTTTTTCGCCAGGCGGGCGATTTTTGCCAGTTCCATCAGCACGGCTTTCTTTTCCGGAGGCGTAATCAGTTTTGGCTTCAAATTGAGCGATGAAAGCATGATGACGTGCGCGGCCGTGCCGGCGCAGTCGGCTCCAACCAGGCGCAAATCCAGTTCCGGGTCTTTGCCGGCGGTGAAGGCGAGCGTTTCGGCGCTGATCAATCCCACGGTTGTTTTATATGATTTTGTCATAAGCGACTTTGATGCTTCCGTTCTTGATTTCGACTATTTTCAGATTCTCCAGGAAATCGCGCGCGTTCTTGAAAGGTTGGAAAAGTTTTTTCAACTGCATCATTGCCGGGTATTGTCCCAGGAAGGGAAAGTAACCGATTGATCCGCCCCTGGCGGAAAAGCGCAGTCCCCAGGCGGTCCGCTTCGGAACGCCGATAACCTTGTAAGTGATCCAATAAGGGCCGAAGGTCAAGCCCACAAGATGATACGGCCCGATTTGACTGCTTGCGTGAATGATCATGGAACCTGTTCTGATCATGATCCGGCCTGCGGAAACGGGGGCGATTTGCTTTGAACCGGCGGCTAGGCGGTTGCTTTCCCCAAGCATATTGTTGAACATCAGGTTTACCTCTCCCTCGGAGAATTCGACCGGTCCCGCGGAAGCGCCCTGTTGCAACATGGCTATTTTGCCGCGCGCCATTTCGCTTTCCGCGTCTGATGCCTTCGGCGGTTCGATGCGGTCCGGACATAATGCCATGGCCAGGGATACGAGGATGAAGAAGGCTGGTATGAAACGGATTTTCCAGCGAAGGTCAGTCTCTTGCGTCCCGGAAAAATAATCACGGGATGTGCGGTCAGGATTCCGTTTCGTATTGAGCCCGGAGCAATAGGGGCGTTCGGGTGGATTGTCGAAACCGCATTCTGTGCGTTTTGTCATTTTGTCGTCTTGTCGGCCGGCTTGGACTTTTCCTTCTTTTTCGTATCCGGCGCGGAGGCGGGCTCCGGGCTTTTATTTTCCTTTGCCGCCATTTTCAGGTAATGGTCGCTGCGGTAATCGGTCTGGTAAAAGCCTGATCCCTTGAAAATAATTCCCGCCCCCCGGCCTATGAGCCGTTTTACCTTGCCCTTGCATTTAGGGCATTGCTCAAGGGGTTTGGCGGTTATGTTTTGGAATTTTTCAAAGGCAAAACCGCATTTTTTGCATTCGTACTCGTATGTTGGCATGGCTCTTTTCTAAATTAGAAGTTTTTGATTTCTGACCTCTATGTCCAGTACTTATAATCCAAACCCCGCGGTAGTGCAACCTAAAATCCAAGGCATGAGTAGATCCGGGCGCATATCACTTCCGTAGGGGTTGTGGCAAAAGGGCGGACATAGGGGAAGTTATTTTGGTTTTTGGGCAGGATTGTTGGTTGTTTTGGAGAAGAACTCGATCGTGCCCTGTTGGATGGAAAGC
>Ga0209749_1001302_pt1 | contig 23187 bp, 18 predicted proteins | sample EPASupsiteSAE347_FD_187267 | JGI IMG/M metagenome (GOLD analysis project Ga0209749, IMG submission 187267) | Bioremediated contaminated groundwater from EPA Superfund site, New Mexico - Sample SAE3-47 (SPAdes) (version 2) | ecosystem: Environmental > Aquatic > Deep subsurface > Groundwater >...
GGAGAAGCGGAACGCTAATCGCAAATTTGACAAACCCTCCTCTTGTTTTCCCTCCATGCCTCGGTGCCTCCGTGGTTGTTCTTTCATTAATTTTGGGTTGCGGGCATAGCCCGCATTAGAATATCAACGGCAAAATCAATCAAAATGCTGGCCAGTTCCTCTACGGTATTTTTATTCAACCGGAAGATATCCGGCGTTATTTGGCTCTGTAAGTCATAAAAAAGCCGTTTTAGCAGTCTGACCTTTTGCGGCAAGCGGTAATCAGTGGCGCTACTGAACCCCTCTGGCTGATATATCAAATAATCCATACAAACCTTTTATCCTTTTCCAAAAACCGATACTAAAATTACATAAAAATATCCGTTTGGAAATAAGTTTCTATTGTTCCCTGGAATTTTATTGCTGAAGCGTCCCCTTCCAGGAAATTGGCATGGTCAAAAATAAATAGTCCGGCCGCGAATCGTAAAAACCTTCACCAATGTATCTGCCCGTGGACAACAGGTGCGGGATTCGCCTTCCGGCATGGCAGTTAATCTGGCCATGGTATCCTGGCTTGGGAACATGGCCAAAAAATAAATGAAAAAATATTGACAAGATGTAATTATATGCTACTGTATCGAATCAGCGATACAGTAATATATGAAAATAGATAAAACCTGCAAGCTACCGCGCTATTTTCAGCTGAAAACGATCCTGCTGGACAACATCGGCCGGGGCGCGTATCCGGCTGGCGCGCCGTTGCCTTCCATCAGGGAGTTGATGGCAAAATATGGCCTCAGTTTTTCCACGGTCAATATGGCTCTCAGGGAGTTGACCAATGAGAAAATCATCTTTCCCGAGCACGGCCGGGGTTATTTTGTCTGCGTCCGGAACCAAAAATCCATGGACCGCAGACCGTTGACTTTGATCCTTTCGAGCATGTCGAAATCCGGCGTTCATAACGATATTGTCGCCGGCATGGAGCGGGTTGCCACCGCCAGGGGCTATAGCCTGGTATTAAAAAATTCCGACCGTAATCCTGCCAAGGAAAAAGCGGTCCTGACCGCGCTTGACCGGGAAAACACGGCCGGCGTCCTGTTTTTTCCAATCTTTTCCCAGACAGGCCTGGCGCACATCAAGAAATTCCTGCAAAAACGCGTTCCGATTGTTTTTGTGGACCGCTATGCGCCCGAACTGGCCGCCTATATTGATTATGTCGTTCCGGAAAACCGGCAGGGCGCATATCAAGCGGCTGAATATCTGATCAAGTTGGGACATAAAAACATCGCCTTTCTTTCCGCCAGATTGGGCGGGAATTTTACGGATGAGAGATTGGCGGGATTCAAAAAGGCGCTGGCGGACCATGGAATCAGCCTGAATGAAAAATTGATCAGAAGCGCAGATTTTTCCAATTCCTGGCATGACGTGGGATTCAAAATGACGGAAGACCTTTTGAAACAAAGATCGAATTTCACGGCGATCCTGGCCGTTAACGACAGTCTGGCCATCGGCGCGATCCGGGCCTTGAAAAAACACGGCCTGAAAACGCCGGATGACGTTTCCGTGATGGGGTTCGGCGATGATCCGCAGGCGGAATTGTTCGAAGTTCCCCTGACAACCGTCAGGCAGAATCAGGCTGAAATGGGGGAAAAAGCCGCCGGACTGCTGATTGACAAAATCGAAGACCGTTCCAAATCCGTCAGGCATATCGAGGTTAAAACCGCATTGGTTATCCGTGCTTCATGCGGAAAATGCGGGACTGAAAAATAGGAGGAAAGTATAATGCTGAAAGTCAGGGAGTTTTATTGTCCGGCGCATTTTGGAAACAGTTTCGAAGTCGCCTCGCAAAGCGAGATGCGGGAAATACTGCAGGAAACGAAATGGTGGGGATTTAACGCCTATTCCGACTGGTTCAACACCATGGACCTTTATGACGTCTATGCAAAGCGGGGCATTCACAAACTGTATAATATGCCCGAAGCCATCTGGGAAAAGAAATTCATAAATTATGAAACCGCATCCGAACTCGGATTTGAACTTGGCCTGGTGCTGACGCCCAACCATGTCTTTTCCGATCAGTTGAATTTGGGAAAACAGGCGGAACAGGACCCGCATATTTTCGGGCAACTGTTATGCCCATCGGACACGGCTTCCCGGAAAATAATCTTAAAAAACGTGGAAAATTTGCTTCAAGATTTCAAACGCCGCGGTCTTTCCTTGAAGCGTCTGACGGCCTGCCCTTATGATTATGGCGGTTGCGCTTGCGCGGAATGCGCGCCATGGATAATTACTTTCGGCAAACTGTGCCGGGAGGTCAGGAACATGGCCGAAAATTATTTTCCGGGCATTGAAATGTCCGTTATCACCTGGTGGTGGTCGGAAGAGGAATACAAGCTTTTTGCGGAATGGTCCGACAAAGAGGCCCGAAACTGCTTTCAGGGCATGTATCTGCATCTGCCGTACGGCGAATATGCATATAAGGAGCATCCCCTGCCGCAGGGATGCCGGGAAAGGGCGTTCGTGCACGTCAGCTATGGGGAGGAAGCACAACCCTGTGACGCCTACGGACATTTAGGACCGGTAATGGCGCCGCTACGAATGCAAAATACGGTTGAATATCTGTTCAAACGGAAAGCCGAAGGCTTTATGACGTATTGCGAGGGGACGCATGCGGATATAAATGTTGCCTTGCTCGGCGGCCTTTCTTCCGGCAGGTATTCAAAATCACATGACGCGCTTGCGGCTTATGCAAAAAGGTATTTGGGCGGGAACGCGGAAGAATGGGCTGATTGGATTTCAGCCTGGGGCAAACCGTTTGCGGTTGACGTGGAAAATGCCGGACGGACGTTTGAGCGGCTGAAAAAAAATGCGGCGCCGTCGTGGAGACTGGAACAGCTTGAGAGCAAGCTGAAGCTTTTTGAGGCGAACCATCGTGTGCTTAAAGCGGAAAAATGGGATGGGGAGAAAACGCAGGCCGCGCGGGACTTCTGGCTGGAGAAGGAACGCCTCTGGCGGAAGACTTGGGGATTGGGACTGACGCGGCATATATTGCGATTTAATAGTGAGGCGCCAAACTGGCAAAAGGAATATCTTGAAGCCTGCGGCAAAATAGGCGGTAATTTATCTGTGTATAAAAAAAACAAGGAGGCTTGAAAGGTGAAATTCGATGAACTCAAGACCATATACGTGGTACCCTATTCGCACATTGACTGGCAATGGCGCAACAACCGGCGTTATTTCATCCACCGCAACCGGCAGGTGATTTTTGCGGCGATTGATTTCCTGGAGAGCAACCGGCAATACCGCTGGTCCGGGATTGAGCGAAGTCATGTTATTGAGGACTTCTGGAACACTTATCCGTCATTGCGCGAGCCGCTGGCTCACGCGGTGCGCGAGGGCCGTTGCGACCTCGGCGGGTCAACGCATGGCACGCCGCTTTCCGCCTGGGTGGAGGAGGAACTGTTCTTCCGCAATCTGCTGTACGGCAAGCGTTTTTATGAACGCCTTTTCGGAAAAACGCGTGATCCTGTGCTGTATTTCGCGGATGTTCCCGTGGCTTTTGCCCAGGTTCCGCAGATCGCTAAAAAGTTCGGATTCGAATATTTCATCATTGACCGGCCGAGCGAGGCCCTTGGTCTGAAAGGCATTCCGCGTCAGTTCCGTTGGCAGGGGCCTGAAGGTTCGGAACTGCTCGTTGATCGGACCATGTACGGCAGAACATTTCCCGGCACAAGCGGCAATCATGTGTCCTGTTCGCCCGGTATTTTTCCGGCCCTGGCGGAACGCACAAAAAAATTATTGGTATATTTTTTGCATGATGCCGTTGCGCCGGCAGTCTATTTGCCGGATTCCAATGACTGGTCGTTCCCCACGCTGAATCTGCCGGAATTCACGGAATGGTGGAATGCAACCATAAAATCGCCGGCAATGACGATTGCGACGCACACGGAATATTTTGACGCGCTTGCGCAATGGCGCAAAAAACTTCCGGTATTTTCCGGGAACCTTGATCCGATCGGCTGGAACGGCTGTTACGGCGGCAACGGGGAAAAACCGAATCTTCGCCTGCGCAAAACGCATAATTTAATTCTTTTGGCAGAGCGAATCGCAGCCCTGTCAAAAATTATTCGGGGTTCGGAATATCCGGAGAAGTATTTTGAGGAAATATTTTCGCGGCTTTGCGTGATTTATTGCCATGGCGCCTATTCCACGGCCATGGTTTTCCCGGAAGATTATAAAGCCATTGAGAAAGAGCTGGATGAAATGCGCTCCGGGCTCATGAGCATTATTTCCGGGATAGAATCGCCGCCGGCAAAGGCGGCTGAACCGGCCATATTTAATCCTCTGCCCTGGGAAAGGACGGAATGGATCGAGCTGAACAGCAAGCGGCGACTGGTGCGCGCCAAGCCCATATGTTGGACCACCCTGTCGGAAACACAGCAGAAATTCAAGCCGGTTACGGTTGGTGAGGCGCAGGTTGAAAACGAATATTTGCTGGTCTCGTTCGGCAAAGGCGGCATCGCGCAAATAACGGATAAAACACACAACCGTCTGATATTGACCGAAGGGCCGGGAAGCGTTGCCGTGGACAGTGGTCAAATCAACCTTTTAACGGCGAATTTTACGGCGACGAAGCAAATTGCTTTTGGTCCGGCCGTAATCAAGGCGGAGGACTGGCGGGCACAGGCGACCCAGGATGGGAGGATCGGGGAGAACCGGGTAAGGCTCATCACCGAGCTTCGCGCCGGAGAACGGTTGTTGCGCGCGCGGATCAGGATTGAAAGTCATGAGGTCAATCTGCGCTATCGTTTTTGCCTGCCGTTGAGGGGAAATTCCACATGGCGTTTGTTTGCGGATGATATCTGTGCCATGACGGAGCGGGATTTGTCGGCTGAGCCGTTGGTCGGTCTTACCAGGTCCAACCCGGCGGAATTATGCGAGTCGCCGCTGGAAACGCCTCCAGCGCCGGCTTACGGGAGTAACGAAGGTGTGTTTTATGCGGTCAACGCGGCTGTGGCGCATGACGGCGCATATGGAGTCGGCTTGGTGAATTCAGGCAATGTCGGTTATGTGTGGAAGGACAACGTGCTGTCCAATATCCTGTTGCGGACGGTTCCTGCCGACAAATTGGATCAATACACGCCGGCGACGTACCTGACCGGCTTGGGCGAGTATGAGTTTGACCTGGCAATTTATCCGGAGCAGAGCGCGGGATTGAGTCCGTTTTTAAAGATGGGGCGGAATTACAACCAGCCGTTGCATGTCGCCAATGGCGTTGCGGATGAAAGATTGACAACGCCGCTCGTAACGTGCGATGCGGAAAACATCATAATTTCCGCCGCGCATTTCGATCGGGGCGATTTAATTGTGCGGGCTTATGAATTGGAAGGCCGCGATACCGAATGCCGCTTTGTTTTCGGTTTCAATCCGGCCGGGGCGTCTGAAACTGATTTCCGCGGGCAAGAAACCGACGCCGCTACTCTTGGCGGTCAATCACTGACAACCGTATTTCGCGCCAGAGAAATAAAGCAGTTGCGGATTAAAACGAGGAACGGAAATGAAAAAAAACAGGAGATGGTTCCATGCAGGAATTGAATAAGGCAGGCAAGATCGAGGTTACAGGACCACAAGCTGAAAAAGCATTGGCCGCATTCGCGGAACAGTTGCGCGCATGGGGGCTTGCCATGCCGGACGTCAAGCCGCTGGCGCTTGATTTTGGTCTTGGAGATTTCCATCGCATCGGCCTGATTGAATATTGGATCGCCAACGAGGTGAAGGCGGGTTATTGCGGCAAGTTCCTGTTTTTGTTTGACCGCCAGACCTGCCCGCGCCATCACCATCGCGAAAAACTGGAAACCTTTTTTATCGTCAAGGGCGACGTTGAGATGGATTACGACAGTAAAATTTGGCGGATGAAACCCGGCGACGTTCTGCTGGTTGAGTGTGGCAAGCCGCACCAATTCCGCGGCATCGGCCCGGCATTGATCCTCGAAATTTCCAAGCCGTGTATTGTGGCCGATAATTACTTTGCCGATCCCAATATCCCGATCGGCGGAAATTACAACCAGGTTGTTTAGACTGTAGACTGGAGGCTGTTATAATTTTCGATTTAATGACAATCCAAGGTTAAAAATTCAAAATTGTATACGTTTTCTTACTGTCCAACAGTCCAAAGCGGGCTATGCCCGCAACTCAAATTTAAAAAAATGAACAACCACGGAGGCAATAGAGGCACGGAGATAAAACAAGAGGAGATTTTGTCAAATTTGGGAATAGCGGAACGCTAATCGCAAATTTGACAAAACTGGCTGTTTTTTGGAGAAAGACGAGAGTTTCAATTTGTCCGTTTTCATTCTCTTTCCGGCTCATTTTATCCTCCCAGAACAAGTCATTGCGTGAAATTTTATTTTGGTTTGGCAAAATCAAATTTCACGCAATCTCTTTTGCTCCGTGCCTCCGCGCCTCCGTGGTGAATCCTTTTCTTATTTTTTTTATCGCGGTACTGAACATTTAAGGTACTATTCACCTGATATTAAATCATGAAGAATACGCAATTTACGGCCGGAGTTGCAGTCCGCGACATTACTCCCCGGAAACCGCTTTTCCTGGCAGGTTTCCCGAACGTTGAGCGCATTTCAACCGGCACACACGATCCGTTGTTTGCCTCGGCGCTCTATCTCTCCGACGGCAAAACGCCGTTGCTTTTAATCAGCGTTGATATTCTGTTTATCTCTCGTCAATCCGCTGGCTTCTGCCGCGAGGCCATAAGCGGGGCGACCGGAATTCCCGTCGGTCATATCCTTGTCAGCGCCACCCATACGCACTCCGGTCCGATTACCGGCGATGAGCTGGCATGGGCCGATGATTCAACCGTCCCGCCGCCTGACGCCGAATATATGAAACAGTTCCATGAAGGCATCATTGAAGCCGGAATTGCGGCGCATACCGCCACGCGGCCGGCGCGGCTTGCGGTGACCAGCGCCATCGCCGACGGGGTCGGCCGCAACCGGATTGCCCCGGAAGGGCCGTTTGATCCCGAGGTCGGACTGTTGGCGATCAGGAGCGAAAGCGATAATCATCTCTATGCGCTGGATGTTGTTTACGGCATGCATCCGACAGTTATGCATGAGGATTCAAAACTTGTATCTTCGGATTTCCCGCATTTTGCCCGCCGGCAACTTGTTGAAATGTTTCCCGGTGTCGCCGTTGTCTATCACAACGGGCCCTGCGGAAATCTCAGTCCGCGGTATGACGTAAAGGCACAGACATTTGCCGAGGCGGAGCGGCTTGGCCGCCGACTGGGCGAATCGGTCGTCAAATCACTGCGGGCATTAAAAGACTCCGATTTTCGTTCGGATATTTCATTGGCCGTTTCCGGCCGGAAAGTGGAACTTGTGCCGAATGTTTTTCTATCTGTTGATGAAGCTGAAATCAGACTGCGGGAAGCGCGTAGTCGTTATGAACAACTTAAACGTGATAACGCACACCATGGTCCGGTTCGGACCGCCGAATGCGTTGTTTTCGGTTCTGAAAATGCGTTGGCGCTTGCCAGTGCGCAGGCGTCCGGGGAAGTTGCCAGGCGCCAAAAAGAGTATGGCCTTGCCGAAGCGCAGGTGTTGCGTGTCGGGGATTTATTCCTGGTCGGCTTGCCCGGCGAACAATTTGTTGAATATGCGTTGGAAATTAAAAACCGTGCGCCGCATCGGACATTTGTGATAAGTCTTGCCAACGGCGAATTGCAGGGGTACATCGTGACGCCCGAGGCCGCCGCCACGGGCGGTTACGAAGCGGCTTGGGCGCTGTTCCGTCCTGAATCCGGCGCGCGGATGGTCAATGCAGTGTTGAAGATGATGAAAGAAGAAGGCAGTAGTCAGAAGCCAGCATGAAGAAATTCAGAATATAGAATTCAAAAGACGGTATCTTGTCCTGACTCCTGGCTACTGACTACTTTCAGGTACAAAACATTATGATTTTATCAAATGACTGAGGTTCTACGAATCACAAGGTTGCTCTTTACTCGTTCCGACTCCTCGCTCAGACGCTTCGGAACGAGAGCCTCAGAGTGAATGACGAGCGTCTTCAGCGGTTTGCTGTCTGCTCGTTGCCGGTTACCTATACTGTCCGAAAAGATAATCGGGTGGACGCATAAACTTCCGTTGGACAGTTCGTCAATGACACGATGGCGGGAACGGATAGCCGAAGCTGGGGCGGAGCAGTTATTGGAGGAGACAATCCACTGCGGGATGGACATGAAGTTCATAAAGCCATCGACATCCAGGCAAACCAGGAATTGGCGGACAAAATAATGACCCTCATCCAGGCACCAGACCCGGTCAATCCCAAGGAATCCGCGGACACAGAATGCAAAACCGATGCAAAAGTGGTCGCGGAGGGCAGGGCAGAGGAGAAGGCTCGTAAGGGCAATATTGCAGGTAGCAACGGAAATGCCTGCGATTGTGCTATTTAGGAGGATTTAAACCTGGTGGGCCGTACTGGATTTTCCGCCTTAAGCGGACCCGCGTCAGGCGGGGAACCAGTGGGCTTCTACTGGAGTCTCTCCATTCGCCAATACAACAGAATGGGCCGTACTGGATTTGAACCAGTGGCTTCTACCGTGTGAGGATAGCACTCTTCCACTGAGTTAACGGCCCTTTAAAAGCAATGACAGACATAATGTCCATGGAAATCGGTTTGTCAAGTCAAGGTATTTGGAAAATAGACTTGCATTTTTTACAGGACTTGTTAAAAAATGGGCCAAGAACGAAGGCAAGGACCTTCATTACAGGAGACAACATAATGAGAAAATCAATGCACGAAAGCAAGTCGGGGCCGGCATCCAAAAGAGTGACTTTTACTGTTTCCGCCAACCCCAACAGCCAGGTATACGTGGCTGGAAGTTTCAACAACTGGGATGCAAAGCGCCATCAACTGAAAGATACGCGTAAAAACGGCAAATACACCATCACCCTCATGCTTCCCAAGGGCGAGTACGAATACAAATACGTCGTCAACAGCAATTGGGTGGTTGACCCGGAATGCCAGGATTGGGTGCGCAATTCCTACGGTACGCTCAACAGCGTAAAGAAAGTCGAATAACAGCTTCGAACAACAGCTCCCGGTTTGTTTATAGAGGCGCCGTAAAAAATCAGGACAAGGCAAACTTCCAACATTGAACGTTCAACTTCGAACGTTCAATGCGTCTATCTCTTGGACGTTGAAAGTTGAATGTTGAGCGTTTCCTGTTTTCGGAAGTTAAAAATGCCAAAATCTCCGGCACATAGCGCTGCGGCCAATTCATTGCCGGAGATTGTGCGCCACGATCCCTACCTGCATCCCTATGCAGAAACAATCATCAGGCGTATTGCGCTCTGCCGCGAAACCGAACGGCGCCTGACCGGCGCCAAAACAAGCCTTTCAGATTTCGCCTCGGGCCACGAATATTTCGGCCTGCATTTTTCCAATAATGAATGGATTTTGCGGGAATGGGCGCCCAACGCCGACAGAATCGGCCTGATCGGACCTTTCAACGACTGGAAAGAAATTTTTCTTTCCCCCATCGGCGCCGATGGAGAGTGGGAATTGCGCCTGCCGGCCGAGAAACTCAAACATGGTGATTTATACCGCCTGCATGTCCACTGGCCGGGCGGAGAGGACGACCGTATTCCGGCATGGTGCCGCCGAGTCGTTCAGGACAACGCGACAAAAGTTTTCAACGCCCAGGTCTGGCGTCCGGAGACCGAATATCGCTGGCGCAACGGCGATTACCGGCGGCCGGCCAAAGCCCCGCTCATCTACGAGGCCCACATAGGCATGGCGCAGGAGGAAGGCAAGGTCGGAACCTACATCGAGTTCCGCGAAAAGATCCTGCCGCGCATTGTCGAGGCCGGTTACAATACCATCCAATTGATGGCGATCCAGGAGCACCCCTATTACGGCTCCTTCGGATACCATGTCTCCAATTTCTTCGCCGCATCGTCGCGTTTCGGAACTCCCGAGGAATTGAAGGAACTGGTTGACGCCTGCCATGGCGCCGGAATTGCCGTGATCATGGACATAATACATTCGCATGCCGCCCGCAACGAGGTCGAGGGCATCAGCAGGTTCGACGGCACGCTCTACCAGTATTTTCACGACGGTCCGCGCGGCGTGCATGATCTCTGGGATTCGCGCTGCTTCGACTACGGAAAACCGCAGGTGCTTCATTTTCTGCTCTCCAACTGCCGGTTCTGGCTCGACGAATACAAATTCGACGGTTTCCGTTTCGACGGCATCACCAGCATGCTCTATTTCCACCACGGCCTCGGCAAGGCCTTTACATCCTACAACGATTATTTTGACCACAGCGTTGACGAGCAGGCCCTGACCTATTTGACGCTTGCCAACAAGGTCATTCATGAAACGCGCCCGGATGCCATGAGCGTGGCCGAGGACATGAGCGGCATGCCCGGCCTCGCCGCCAGCCTGGCGGATGGCGGCGTGGGATTCGATTTCCGCCTTGCCATGGGCGTTCCGGATCACTGGATAAAGCTCACCAAGGACACGCGGGACGAGGACTGGCACATGGGCGGACTCTGGCATGAACTGACCAACCACAGGCACGATGAAAAGACCATCAGCTATGCAGAGTCGCACGACCAAGCCCTGGTCGGAGACCAGACCCTCATTTTCCGGCTGATCGAGCGCGACATGTACGACCACATGGCCGTTGACCGCCGCAACCTGCGCGTTGACCGCGGGCTGGCCCTGCACAAGATGATCCGCCTGGCCACCATGGCCACGGCCGGACACGGCTACCTGAATTTCATGGGCAACGAATTCGGACATCCGGAATGGATAGATTTCCCGCGCGAAGGAAACAACTGGTCATACCATTACGCGCGCCGGCAATGGCATCTGCGCGACGATCCGCACCTGGTTTATCACTACCTGGCGGACTTCGACAGGGCCATGCTTGAACTGGCCGGACTTTTCAAGATACTCGACCATCATCACGTTCAAATGGTCTGCGAGCATTGCGACGACAAGGTGCTTGCCTTTGCCAGGGCGGGTCTGCTTTTCATCTTCAATTTCCACCCTCACAAATCCTACACGGATTATGCCCTGGAGACGCATGCCAGGGAATACCGCCTGATATTGGATACCGACGCGGCCTGCTTCGGCGGACACAACCGTCTCCAGGCAAACCAGACCTATTTTGCCAATGCAGATCCAAACAGCCGCATGATCGTCAAAACCTATCTTCCGGCCCGTACCGCGCTGGTGCTGCGCAGAAAATGAGCCATGAAAGTTTCGCCCGGAACAATCGGAAAAACATTCATGCAACGCTGCGCCTCAAGCCTGCCGGAAGTCGATTCCATGGGCCGCCTTCTGTTCGATCCGATTTACGCCCAGAAAGACCATACCACGCCCTGTTGCGAAATGTTCCATATCATCAAGGGCCGGGTCAGGCTGGCGCTGGGCAACAGCACCGTGGAAGCCCAGGCCGGAGATACGCTGCTCATCCCGGCCGAAAAAGTTCATCGCGACGAATTCGATTTAAAGGAAGGTCTGGAAGTCTTTATGGTGTTTTTTTCATGGCAGGCGGAAAAGGAATATTTTTTACACGTAAACAACTCTCTCCTGCGGCGGTTGCCGAAGACCGCCAAACTGGATGCGGCGCGCATGTTCGACCGTCTGCGCCTGGACCGCTCCGTGGACGATGACATCCACCGCCTGCTGGTGCGTTCGCGCGTGTTGACCATCCTTCTGTTTCTTCTCCAGGAGTGCATCAGGCTCCGGCAGGGAAAGCGAGGCCATGGCAGGGAACTGGCCGGGACCCGGCGCCGCCAGTCTCTGATGCTGCGGGCCAAGGAATATCTGGAGAACCACTTTCACGAACCGGTGTCGTTGAACGACATTGCCCGCGAGCTGCGCGTGAGTCCATTTTACCTCTCGCACGTATTTGGGCGTGAAAGCGATTTTTCGTTGTTCAACTACCTGACCGCCCTGCGCATGAACCGCGCCAGGGAACTTCTGGCCGAGGGCAAACTGAACGTGGCCGAGACGGCAAGGACGGTCGGTTACGACAACTCCCAATATTTTGCCAAGGTCTTCCGCCAGCATTTCGGCCACGCCCCGATCGGCACGGCCAACAGAAATCTCGATCCCTTCACCCGCCGCGCGGCGGAACCTCCGGAATAAGGATTTGCTCCTGACCTGAACGAACGCATAGTCGCTCCCTGACAACCTGCGCCGCACATAAAACGCGATAACGCGCGCCCAGCATTCCCTGTCCGGCCTGATTAACAGGGCCTTATCCCGCGCAACGGAATATCCAAAATAGCAATCTTGTTTTCTTGTAAAAATCCGTCTTCCCGGCTTATTCTTCTGGCATGAAAATAAAAGCAGGATTTTCCCGTGTGGACGTCACTCCGGCTTATCCGGTCTGGTTGGACGGCATGATCCGCGCCCACGCCTCAACCGGCGTGCATGACCATGTTTATGCCAAGGCTTTGGTTTTGTCCGCCGGCTCCGGACCGGAAAACGCCTTTGCGTTGCTGTCGCTCGATGTCTGCGGACTTTCGACTCCCGACCACGCCATGATCCGCAAGACTATCTCCGAACAAAACGGAATTCCGTACGAAAGTGTCGTCATCGCCGCCACGCATACCCATTCTGGACCGGCGACCGTGGGATTTTTCGGCCATCAGGAAAAAGCTTATCTCAAGGAAATGTCGGAAAAGGCCGTCCTGGCCGTCAAAAATGCCGTTGCCAACCTGGCGCCGGCAGCCCTGGGCTGCGGCTCGGGCAGCGAAAGCACGATCAGCCATTACCGCCGTTTGCTGGCCGATGACGGCCGCGTGGTCATGAACTGGGAGCCCTGGCCGCAGGAACGCATTGTGCGTCCGCTGGGCGTGATCGATCCCGAAGTTGGCGTTTTGAAAATTTCAGCCGAACCATCCGGCAAAATCATGGGGCTGCTTTTCAATCACGCCGGCCATCCGAACGTAATGTCAGGAGATAATTACCTGATCAGCGCCGACTATCCCGGCCTGACCGAATCGCTGCTGGAAAAGAAATTCGGCGGCACGGCCGTTTTCATGAACGGCGCACAGGGAACCATGGATATTGACGGATTGAAGGACCGCGACTGGTCCGGAATGGAACGGGTGGCCGGCGCCCTGGCCGGCGCCGTTGCAGACACCGCCAGGAATATCAAACCGGCCGCCGTTACAACGCTTCGCGGCAAATCCTGCCGCTATACGGTGCCGGCCAGGAAAATATCCGATAAAGAAATGAAATGGGCGGAGGATATCCTGAAAAAGACGGAAGGCGTTGTGGCTACCGCGGCTGACGGCGTGGGCGACGATTACAAGGCGAATCTTTACAGGAAATTGCGGAAAGTCCAGGATCGGGAGATCGAGATTGAGCAAACCTGCGTGGCAATTGACGATTGCGCATTTCTAAGTTTCCCCGGAGAATTGTTCACGGAAATCGGCATGACCATCAAGGCGGCAAGCCCATTCCGTCATACTTATATCATCGGCCTGGCCAACGGTGATATCGGTTATGTGCCGACCGATAAGGCGATCCTGGAAGGCGGCTATGAATCCGATACAAGGGAAGTCGATGCCGGCGCCGAGGAGATCATCGTGGAGCGGAGTTTGGCACTGCTGCGGAATTTAAAGGAAAGATAAGAAACAGGAGGAAAAAAAATGACTCAACTGGCGATCGCAGGCGGAAAACCGGAACTGAAACGCAGCGACTATAAAAACTGGCCCATCATCACAGCGGACGACAGGAAGTTCGTGAATGAAGTGCTGGATAGCGGCATTGTCTGCGGCGCCACGGCCCCGCAGGCGAAAAAACTGGAGGAGGAATGGGCGAAATATCTGGGGATGAAACACTGCCTGACCACCTGCAGCGGCACGGCTGCATTGCACATGGCCCTGGCCGCGGCCGGCGTGGGCCCGGGCGACGAGGTAATCACCTCTGCCTTCACGTTTCTGGCATCCGGCTCCTGCGCCCTGCACCAGAACGCCATCCCAGTGTTCGTTGATATTGACCCGAAAACATACACCATGGACCCGAAAAAACTTGAAAAAGCCATCACGGAACGCACCAAGGTCATAATCCCGGTTCATATTCAGGGAGTGGCGGCAGACATGGACGCCATTCTGAAGATCGCGAAAAAACACAAACTCTTCGTGCTTGAGGACGCGGCCCAGGCGCACGGAGCGACTTATAAGGGTAAAAAGGTCGGTACCCTGGGCGACGCCGCCGAATTCAGCCTGAACGCGCTGAAAAATTTGTGCGGCGGCGAAGGCGGCCTGCTGGTGACCAATAATGAGGACATTCTGAAAAAAGCGTCCCTGGTGCGCTGTTTTGGAGACGAGGTGGATGAGGTCAGCCATCGCCGGAAATACAACGCCTCTATCCTGGGGTATATGTACCGTAATCAGGAACTGCCGGCGGCCCTGGCGCGCGGACAGTTGAAGCATCTGGATCGGAACAACAAGGTCCGCATCGCCAACGCAAACTACCTTACCAGGGAACTCGGCAAAATTCCGGGCGTAATCCCGCCCTATTGTCCCCCGGACTGCAAGCACGTGTATTTCATGTACAACGTCCGTTTCGATCCGAAGGCCGCGGGAGTTAATTGCGAGCCGCGCCGGTTCAGGATTGCCGTGGAAAAGGCGCTTTACAAGGAAGGAATGCAGGTGGGCCAGTGGCAGACCATGCCGGTGCCGGCCCAGGACCTGTTCCAGAGCAAACTCGGCTATGGCGCCACAGGTTTCCCCTGGTCCGTAAACGAAGCAAAGGGGATCAAATACAACTACAGCCTGGACCAGTACCCGGTGGCCCAAATGCTTTGCGACACCTACACCGTTGTGCACGGCATCCATCCGCCGAACGGACGCGACCTGATGGAAAAAATCGTGGGCGCGTTCAAGAAAGTGTTCCGGAACATCGACCAGGCGCTGGAGCATGCCGATGACGTCGTTTATCCGGGAAGCGACAGCAAACTGTACGGAGCGGCATGATCCGAGGCGTCTAAAAGAAACATTGAACATTCAACATCCAACTTTCAACAAAAAGAATGGAAGGTTTTAGATTCTGTTCAATGTTGGAAGTTGAACGTTGAGCGTTTCTTATAAAAAGGATGATTCCATGAAAAGCAAGGGACTTTACGGCAGAAAAGGTCTGGATATCCAGGAGCGGGTTCACGATGTCGTTGCGCCGGACGCCAATCAGGTTATTGTCAAAGTAAAAGCCTGCGGCGTTTGCGGCACGGACATCAATTTTGTCCGCGACTGGCCTGACGATCCCATGCCCCTGGGGCATGAAGTGGCGGCGGAAGTCATTGAAGTCGGAAAAAATGTCGCAACCGTGAAACCGGGCGACAGCGTGATCGTCGAGGATTGTTCCATGTGCGGGGTATGCGAGGCCTGCAAGAGCGGACATCCCGAGTTCTGCCGCAATATGTTCAACATGGACGGACAGCCGGGCATGGGCGAATATATGACGATACGCTATAATTCGCTCTGCAAATTTGACGGATTGGATTTTTGTTCCGCCTGCCTGACCGAGCCGCTGGCCGTTTCGCTCACTTCGGTGCTGCACGCCGAGATCCCGATGGGCGGCAGCGTGGCCGTGCTGGGAAACGGTCCGCTCGGAATAATGGCTGCAAGACTCGCAAAACTGCGCGGCGCCGGCTTTACTGCGATCACCGGGCTTGGCGACGACAAACCCGCCAGCAAGGCCAGGTTCGAAGCTGCAAAACAGTCCGGCTGCGACCTGATTGTCGAAATCGGGAAACAAAGTGTTGAAGATGAAATCAAAAGGAAATTTCCCAACGGCGTGGACCGGGTGATTGTCACTTCTCCGCCAAAGACTTTATATGATGCCTTGAAAATCATCCGGTTTGGAGGTATTATTACGTTTTTCGGTCTGCATTTCGGCGGCCAGAACAAGGTGGAACTTGACGTCAATGACCTGATCTTCAGGAAAATCACGCTCCGCCCGACTTTTGCCGAGCCGGCCATCAATTTTCCGATCGCGAATCGTCTTCTTAAAGACGGACATGTGGATGCAAAAACATTGATTACGCATACTTTCGGATTTGACCGGGCCAGGGACATAATGGGGGCGATCGTTGACGGCTCCCAACCGATAGTGAAGGCGGTCATGCTGCCGGACGAAAATTGAAAAAATTACCACGGATTTCATGGATTCATGAAACAAGATATTTCCGGAGTCAAAAACGGCAGAATTTTGCTGCCCGACGGCACTTTGGCAAAAACCTCGATTGAGATCGAGAACGGTCTCATTGCCGGGGTCGGCGCGCCTGGGCATGAACTGACGGCAAACATGCTGGATGCGGCCGGAGCGATAGTGGCGCCGGGTCTAATCGATATTCACACGCACGGCATCGGCCGCGTATCGTGTCTGGGCAATTCCAGGGACAGGCTTCAGGCTTATGCCGAGTTGGAGGCCGCGCGCGGCGCAACCACCTTTCTTCCAACACTGTTCGGTCCGCCAGAGGAAACGTCCGAAGCCATGCGGCGGTATTTGCGCGAAACGGATCAATTACGGCAGACGCCGCAGGTCAAAGGTTTCCGTCTCGAGTCTCCATATCTGGCAAACACCGGCGCGGGCATTTCAAAAGACCTTGCGCCAATCAGTCAGGAGTTGACCGATACGCTGCTGGATGCGGGCGCAGGACACATCAGGATATGGGATTTTTCTCCGGAATTGCCCGGCACAACCGAGGCGGTCCGGTATCTTTCCGGCAAAGGCGTGATTTGCAGTCTGGCCCATACCCAGGCGAACATTGCCCAGGCGCGCGCCGCCGTTGATTCCGGAGCCGGACTGGTGACGCATTTGTTCGATGTGTTTCCCCTCCCCTCGGTCACGGACCCTGACCCTGGAGTTTATCCGGCCGGTCTTGTTGATTATTTACTGATCGAAGACCGTGTTGTCTGCGAAATAATCCCTGACGGCACGCATGTGGACCCGATCCTTGTGGAAAAGGCCCTGCGCTGCAAACCTTCCGCGGGCCTGGTGTTCGTGACCGACAGCAACCTCGGCGCCGGTCTGCCGGCCGGGGAATATCAATTGCCCGGCGGATGGGGACTTGCAAGGATTGACGGACCGAACAACGGCGTGCGTTTGCCCGAACGCGGCATGGAACTTGCCGGCAGCGCACTTACGCCCATTGATTGTTTCCGCAACGCCATAAAAATTTTCGGAAAGGATTTTGCGGCCGCCAGCCGCCTCTGCTCCCGCAATCCGGCCATACTGTTGGGACTGAACAAAGGCGAAATCAATGAAGGCAAAGACGCCGATCTCGTCATCCTTGACGATGATTTCAACGTCCTTTATACCATCGTGGCCGGTAAGGCCGTTTACCGGAATACTCCCTGAATTTTCCTGGCCGGCAGGCGGAATGAAATCTCTTTAGGCGTTGCCTTTTTCGGCGCCGGGGCGTTGGCTGCGGAAGGATCTTGACGTTGCGATCCGGATGCTCCCGCCAAAGGCAGGTTCAGAATTTTCTCGGACTGGCTGAATATATTCCCCGCATTTCCGCCCGCGGAGGAAAACACGCGCAATCCACGGCAGACGAATAGTACCTTGAACTTGTAGAACATCGAAGAAAAACAAGAAAATAGGAATATTTACCACGGAGTACACAAAGGCACGGAGATAGACCAAGAGGAGATTTTTTCATCCCGATGAGAATCGGGATGAAAAAACGGTTAAAGTTGGAGGAATATCGGGAGACGGACAAAAAACCTCTATTCCTGCTCCAATGAGAAGGTCTTTAAATCCGCTTTGCCGTTCAGGCAAAATGGATTTAAAGCAACATCTTCCGCCAATCTCTGTGCCTCTGTGATCTCCGTGGTTAGGTTGCGGGCTCTGCCCGCTTTGGTATGACCGCATAGAAGGCAAGCGAGATAAAAAAACATTTTTGCTGTTGTCCCCATTTCCGCAGCCCGCCGATCGAATCCAATCTATTCTTCCGAAATATCGCTTCCCATTGATGGCCAACATGAAGCGCGGCGACGGAAGACCGGAATGATTGCCGGATCATCCGACGCCCGTCCGCTCTTCGCAGACACAGGTTTGTCCGCACCACCCCGTTGACGCTGATCGCGAGCATACAATCAGCCTCCGATAAACCTCGAGTTGCTTGCAAAAGTCTTTTTCAGCCGACTGCGGACCCACCCCCCGCTTCGCGTACCCCTCCAAGGAGGGGATCATAACAGCTTGTCCCGTAATCTCTTGGGTTCCCCTCCCGTGGAGGGGTGGCCGAAGGCCGGGGTGGGTTCCGAAAAGACTTTTGCAACTGACTCCCTCATCAAGGTTTTTGTTGGGACGCGTTTTTGATGGGCCGGCCGTTCGGGGCAATCAAAGTCGCGGTAATGAGCAAAAATTGTGGGTTTTTTACCTCCTGTTGGCCGGGTTCCTGACGCTGCGCTTGCAAAACGATGGCGCATCCATCCCAAATCGTCAGAGTCTGATTTATCTCCATGTCGGACGAATTGACGCCCGGCGAAGTTTTTGACTTCCAGTTTATCGTCAAATCGATCGTCTCGTTATCCGGTCCAACCAAAGGCCTGACGTTCAACGTTACCGGGGCGTTGCCGGACGATGCGGCGCTTCCCGATTTCGCAACGGCGGACAGCGAAGAGCATTTGCGATAAGCATCCGGACGCAGTCCGCGCAACTCATTTCCCGCCGGAACCCGCGCCCGGAACAGTTTCGCCGTCTCAGGATCAGTGATTTCGACATGATCAACCTGAACCCTGACCTGCAGCGGAGGTATATTTATTTTTGCCAGCAACCTCTCGAACATTGCAAGATTTTCCGTCGTGTTTTTGACGATCAATAAGTTTTGTTCAGGCAGATACATAATGGATGTGCCCTCCGGAAAAGGTATGCCCGCATCCATAAAGAACTGTTTTATATCCGGCCGATTTTTCGCGGATAAAACGTCGTCTTTCCCGACTCCGGATTTTTGCCCATCGGTTGACTCGGCAGTCTGCGCCGGCCCTCCCGCTACCATTTTAATCATGGACTCCAACACTTTATACGTGCGCGTTACAATGCCGCCATAGGCAGTCCCGGCCGGCATGATAATCACGCCGTGTTCCTTGACGCTGCATTTCAAACCGGTCGTTTCGGTAATATACTGAACAACGTAGAACAAGGAAGCGTTCCTCAGTTGCATCGAGACAGTCGGCGCTTCGGATGGCGATATGTTGAAGATAAAGTTGACGCCCTTGGAACCCGCCGGAGAGTTTTTGTCGTTTTTCTCCGACTGCTCAGTCAGCCATTTCAACGCATCGGTCACCTTTGCATTCTCGAAATTAACCTCCGGGATGACGATTGATTTCATTTTGGCCATTATCTGATCCTGAGGGTCATTTCCGCCATCAGTCATGCCGGTCTTTCGATATCTCCCGACAAATTCCCTCATCTCCGGACTGGCGTTGATTTTCCCCTGATATCTTTCCGTCAATTTTATGGCGCATTCTTTGGCCTTTTCCGGCGCGCCGGTTTTTTCGCGGCAGACGCCCATGCGATAAAGAGCCTTTGCGACAAAATTTTCATTCCGTTCATTTTCTTTTATGATCGTCTCATATATCGCAATTGCGCCCTGATAATCCGCCTTGGCGGTCTCCAGATTCAATGCCTTCTGATACAGATATTCGGGCGTGTTTGGTTCCGCGGCCATGACCGAAAACGTCAGAAACACAAGCGTTATCAGACCGATTGTGGTTTTCATTTTGTTATTTTTCTCCGAGTCATTAATGGTTGTTTTTTCCCTGTCATTATTATCGTCCGTGCGCCTCCTTTCCAATCTTGGCTCACTTTATGCCCGGAACACAATTCCGGGTTTTCGGCAATAATCTAACAGCAGGGCACTTTTAAGTTGTCAAGAAAATGTCAAGAAGGCGCAAAATAATTGTCAAACGTTGAGCCTGTACCCGGAGCCATGGACGGTAAGGATAAATTCCGGGTTATCGGGATGTTCCTCTATTTTCTTGCGCAGGTTGAGCACGTGCGTGTCAATGGTGCGCGTGGTGGGAAAACGTTCATACCCCCAAATCCGATTCAACAGCGCTTCCCGGGAAACGACTTCCCCCTTATGTTTAATAAAATATTCCATCAAACCCGCTTCCGTGGCGGAAAGCGGCAAAGTTTTCTTTCCGCGCAACACGATCTGCCGCTTGAAATCGATCGTCACGGCGCCGAACCTGATTTTTTCCTCCACAGCCTGCGGCTTTGCGCCGGCGCGGCGCAGCAAGGCGCGGATCCTGGAGTTCAACTCCTTCAAGCCGAACGGCTTGGTCATGTAGTCGTCGGCCCCCAATTCCAGCCCAAGCACCTTGTCCGTTTCCTCTCCCTTGGCGGTCAGCATCAAAATCGGCAGGTTCACGCCCTGGGCACGCAAATCGCGGCACACGTCAAATCCGTTTTTTTTCGGCAACATGACGTCCAGAATCGCCAAATCCGGACTTTGTTCCCTGACTGCCGTCAGCGCCGCCTCGCCGTCAGAGGCAAGGGACACGTCATACCCCTCGCTGCGCAAAAAATCGGCCAAAACTTTCCGGATTTTGATTTCGTCCTCGACTATCAGAATTCGTTCCATTTTCTTCCTTTCGAGCCAAAGCGGGCTGTGCCCGCAATCCAATGTTATTAATACTTCCTTCCGACGTAACCATTTATCCATTTGCAGGAAAAATATTTCCGCTTCAGATGTAGGGCCTCTGCTTGCCAGAGGCCTTCAGATCGCCACGTAAACAAGACGGCGCGCCGCCTTTCGGCAAGCTCAAGGTCCTGAGCAGAGTCGAAGGACAAGCGGCGGCCCTACATCTCTGCAAATGGCTAAATGCATACGTCCCGCCGTTCTTCCAACGTTTTCGGCCGCATAGGGCTGTGCGGCCCCCCTACCTTTCCATATGCGTTACACCGGCAGAATGACGGAAAAAACGCTGCCTTTCCCGCGCGCACTGCGGACTTCTATCCTGCCATGATGGGCCTCCACTATATGTTTCACGATGGCCAGGCCGATGCCGGTGCCAGTGGTTTTCCGGGTAAGCTCATCCTCGCCCCGGTAGAATTTTTCGAATATTTTGTCCAGCTTTTCACGCTCGATGCTTATCCCATGGTCGGTCACTTCAACGACCAGATTTTTCCCTGTTTTGAAAACAGACACGGAAATATTCTTGTCAACCGGCGAATATTTTACGGCATTATCCAGCAAATTCAACAGAACTTCGGACATTGCATCCTCGTCAACCCTTGCCTGCGGCAAATTGGATTCTATATTCAGGTTGATCCGATAGCCTTCAGCCTTTACCCCGGCATCGATGGCCCTGACTGTCGAGGAAACCAGCGGCCCAATATCACGCAATTCAAAGACGTATGGTTTGCGTCCCGAATCCATCCGGGAAAAATCCAGCACTTTGTTGATCAGGCGCGTCAGACGCCCGGTTTCGCCCGCGATGGTTTCGATGTATTCCCCGGCCATGTTATCCTTCACGCGCCCAAGTTGAAACATTTCCGCGATCATCCGGATGGTGGTCAGAGGCGTGCGCATTTCATGCGATACGCTTGACACAAAGTCGCTTTTCATGGCGGAAAGTTCCGCCTGCCTGCGCATCAGCGAAATCATGAAATACGCGCCGGCAGCCATGACCGCCAAAAGAAGCACGACAAACCCGCCCATGGTCAACATGCGCAATCGCGCTCCGAACTTCAACGCCTCGGTCTCCCTGATGCTGACGCTCAACTCCCATCCCTTAAGGCGGTTTGTCAGACTCTGGCGGACGATCGGCGGCATCAAACGTCCGCTTGGAGAAGCCAGGAAGGGACGTTGAGCGGCATCCCGGATTTCATAATCGAAAGCCTCCGCATATTTCAAAGAGTTGGCGACTTCGGCCAGGATGTTGGCCTTCAATTTCTCCGCATCAATCGAAAAAACTACCGTCTCGTGGGGCATAGATCCAGTTTTCCCGAAACCAAATATCCCGGAACCATCCGCGCGATAAACATATTTTCCGGAAATTGCGGCCTGCGGCGACCGCGACTCGATCCTGTCCTTCCATGACGCCGCAACAAGAACGTTGTTCAGCAGATGCAGTTGATTTTTGCATTCAGCGGTTTCGTTTGTCGGCAAATCGTTTACCAGGTTTTTAACCCTTTCGTAATAAAACATGCATTCATCACGGCCGCATGGCAGGCCGCCGGAGAGCAGTCCCCGCAAAAGAACGGCGCAGGAACGGATGGCATTGCTGGAATTCCCCGCTTGAAAATCAAGATCGGCGGACTCCATACAGGCAATCGCGCCCAACGACCCGCCGTTCGGAGTGATCGCTTGCGGCGTATCGGCCAGCAAACGTCCATAATCCGAGACAGCATCGGCAACTTTACCCATTTTCCGATGGGCTCTGCCGAGCGCGTTCAAAACAAGAGCCCGCTCATTTGCATTGGCAGATACCGCCGATAATTTTCGATAACGCCCGACCGCGTCTTCAAGCCTGCCTTGAACTTCCTCCGCCTCGGCCCTGGAAAATGCGTCCCTGAATTCAACGGCATATTCGGCCGGCCGCTTTTCGGGCCCCGGAAAACGTTCCCACGGAATTATCGGCGCCTTCAAGGCGTTGTTCGTTCCAAAAAGGCAGACGCAGGATAACGGGTTCTGCCGCAATAGTTCCGCCAGAGCGGCATTTCCGGACGAGTTTTGATCGAAAACCGGCATTGCGGAATCCAGGGCTGATTCCAAACGCTGAAATATCAGATTAACCTGCTCCTGAATGCCAAGTCCTACCGTATCGGCGCGGCGCGTCAGCTCCTGGTCAAGGTTCTGGCGCTGGTTCCGGATGGAAATCAGGCAGAAAAACGCGAGAAACAGGGCCGGCAGGACAAGGGCGCCGAGAAGCGCCAACGCTGACTTGCACGGGATGTTAAGCCGGCCTTTCATGATTTATGTGAGTTGCTTGCAAAAGTCTTTTCCAGCCGACTGCGGACCCACCCCCCGCTTCGCGTACCCCTCCAAGGAGGGGATCATAACAGCTGAGGGGCGGAATGATATTTGATGGAAAAGGTCGTGATATTTATCACGATACGTGAGGGAGACCGGATTTATCCATCAGTTACCATGAATTTTCTTCTTTCTTTGCCGGTTCTTCAATTTGATATAATGATCCCATTGGAGCG
>Ga0209749_1001303_pt1 | contig 23161 bp, 18 predicted proteins | sample EPASupsiteSAE347_FD_187267 | JGI IMG/M metagenome (GOLD analysis project Ga0209749, IMG submission 187267) | Bioremediated contaminated groundwater from EPA Superfund site, New Mexico - Sample SAE3-47 (SPAdes) (version 2) | ecosystem: Environmental > Aquatic > Deep subsurface > Groundwater >...
TGTATCGCTGCTATCGGTCTGGCTTTTTCCGAATCTTCCTTACGTGAACTGATTTTAGGAAAGCGGCTTTTCATTGCCGGATTACACCCAAATATTCTTGCGGCGTGGGCAATGGGAATTCTGCTGCTTCTTTTAAAAAAAGACATTTTTGGCGATTTTCACCGCCATTTGAAAAATCCGGTGAAATGGTTATGTTTTCTTGTTTACGGTGCAACGCTTTTCGGAAGCGGTGGACGAAGTATATTAATTTTATGGTTTCTCGGATTCATAGCCTGGATCACTTCTCTTCGCGAAATAAAAAGCATGCGTTTAATGGTACCGACACTTGCAGTCCTCACGCCGATCGTCATCTGGAAAACAACTCAGTTCGCGTATTTAATGGAATAGACGCACAATGAAAGATTCTTCATCTGGAAAGTCGCGTGGGATAATTTTCTCTCAGCGCCGATCATGGGTGCCGGCATTTTTCCATTCGGTTTCTTACCGCAAGTTATTGATCCACAGTTGGGTCTTTGGTGTTTCGATTGGAATTATCCTCATTCACATCAGGTATTATTGGAAATTCTGCTGTGGGGCGGTTTGCCGCTTTTGCTTGCATTCGTTTTATTGCTGAAAGAATGGTGGCAAAACTTTCCACGTGAAAATATATTAAAAATTCCATTGCTTGCTTTCCTTGGAATCGGTTTTTTTGACTTTGTCTGGTACACGCCCGCGTTGATTTCGCTTGCGATTGCAATTTTACTTTCTACAAACAACTACGAATTCGCGAAAAAGAAACACATAAAATCTCAATGGAAGTGGCCGATTTTATTTTTCGGAACCATAGCCTTATTCGCGAATCTTTCTTTATTTGTTTCTTTCAGATCTTTCGAGCAAGCTCTGATGTTTCTTCGGGAAGGAAATTCAGCTTGGGTGGAATCCATCGATCAAGCAGTTGCGGCAGCACCCTTAAAAATTGAACCGCGACTTCAAAAGCTTCTTTGGAACTTGTCTTTCAATCCTGCACCGGATGAAGAAAATTATCGGGAAGTCGCTTCCATGACTCAAAGATGGCCGAAATATTATTTACCATGGTATTTGGCCGGCCGTTTACTTTCTCTCGAAGGCAAGAGCGCTTCCGCAACAAAATTCCTGGAGAAGTCATTGGCGCTGGAACCTCGCGACACAACGGGAATTCGCTGGTCAATCTTGGCTCTTACTCTTCTGAAATCAGGGCAGAATTGGCAAGAATCGGCTTGGCAGGGTATTCAACGACAAGACTGGGGTCCGGCTCTACTTCTTGATCATCCCAAATTCGGCGTTGAAATTCGCTGTCAAATGGTAAGAAAATTTCAATCATTTTCCGCCAATAATTCCGTGAAAGTTCTACATGCCTATTTTGCCGCCGCTGCCATGCAATCTCGCGGGATTGCTTCCCTAGCCATCGATCCGACATTACCGGATAAAATTTCCCTTCCATCTTGGCTTGAGGAATTCTGGCGCGCATTGTGCCTTCAGAAGGATATCGAATTCTCGCCGACGCCTCATCTGCCGGCATCGTTAACATCCGATATTGATAATTTCGGCATTGGAAGATTATCGTGGCTTGTTAAATACGCCGATAGCCTTGATAGAATCGATGTAGTCTCTTCAGCAGCCGAGCTGATTTCCAAAAAATGGAGATATCGCGACAAATTTTCCGAGGATCTTCTCTCGTTGTTCTTGAAAACCCGCTACGACATTGAAAAAAGAGACTTTGCGAGCGCCGAAGATGCCCTTAAACGGTTATTAATTTCTGACCCCGGGAATCCTTGGCTTCTTGAAAGGCTTGGTGACGCCTATGATAGGGTGGGGAAGTGGAAAGAAAGCAGCACTTTATACGATGATGCCCGTAAAAATATTTACAATTCACGTTTGTATCCTTTTTTCTCCGACGCTCCAAGGAATCTTCTTTATCCCACCGGGGACCATTGGACTTTTCTTTTTGAAAAAGCCCTTCGTAGATTCGATACCGAAGCATTGTCGTATAATGCCGACAAATGGCTTAATTTTACGCAAAGATTGCAAAAAAAACAGACATCCTTAAAATCTCATTTTACCCAAGATAATGAATAATCAGGAATATGGATCAATCATTAGATTACGCAACTGCACCTTCCAATAGAGGTTCGAAGGGGCTTTATTGGATGATTTTAAATGGTGCATGCTCCTGGGGTTTTGCATTCTTGAGCATTTTCTTAATGGCAAGAATTTTCGGAAAAGAAAAATTCGGAACTTATTCCATCCTGATTGCTTGCTATAATTTCTGCATTGAAGGCATGGAAATGGGTTTAGGTCCGCTTCTTGTTCGAGAATTACCCAATCATGCCGAGCCTCCCCAATTTTTATGTTCAACATTAATCATCAAATCATCGCTTGGAGTATTTTTTTTCACGGTTCTACTCATTGTCGGATTTTTTATTACCGACTCAATTTTATTCTGGGGATTGGTTTCCGTTGCTTTTTCAGCTCTGATAGGGTTTTCATTCCAAACAATGTTGAGCGTTGCTCAATCCCGTGAAAAATGGCATATCGTCGCGCTTCTGAACATTTCTCGACAAGCTTTGAATTTCCTTGCTGCTTTGATTATTTTTCTTCTTGCCTTTGTTCCAATAGTCTACTGGCCTACTTTCGCCTGTATAAATTTTCTTCTTGCGGTGGTTTCCTTCAGATGGCTTTTAAGGGAGGTCGGACTTGCAAAACCTGACTGGACGACAATAAAATTCATATTCGCCGAAAGCTCATTTGTCGGACTTTCATTATTGGCAGGGTCTTTGTGTAATAAGTTCGATCTGTTTTATCTTACCAAGTTCGCGACCGATCAATCGCACAGCCTTTTTTCAGGTGCCTATACACTGTATTTTTATGCATTAGGAATCGTAACAATATGGATAATTTCTCTTTTCCCTCTCACCGCGAAAACCAATGACGACAAACATTTCAGTGTTTTAAAAGAATCCGCCAACTTCTTTTTAACGTTGTCTTATTTGGGATTTTTACTCTGGTTCTTTTTTGGTGAGGAGATAGGGTCGCTTGTTTTTGGGAATTCATTTGTCGGGATCAGTTCCTTGATGAAGATCTTCTGCATTATTTTGCCGTTTCAAGCAATCGATATGTTTTTGGACTGCCTTTTCATACTCAAAAAGAAAACAACACGCTGGCTGACAATCGCCTTACTTCAACTAACGATCAATGTCTTGGGAAATCTTTGGGCAATACCAACCTTCGGCATTTGGGGCCCATTGGCGGTAAGGGGCGCAACCGAAGGATTTGGGATAATCATTAAACTTTTTTCCCTAAAATACCTTTTTTCGAGCCGGTCGTTTTTATATTGGATAAAGGACCCTATCGAGTGTGGCCTTATCGCTTTATTGATTTACGGCTTGATATCACTGACAATCCCAATAAGTCCGATAATCGCGAAAATGTTATTTTGCACGGCGGTAATTTTAATTCTGTTACGATTAAATAATAGATATTCTAATTTAACTTTCGCTTTGAAAGAATCGCCAAGCAGCTGACCTTTTTTGATTTTTGATTTGTCCCCGATTTTTTTTCAGACGCTATCCCATTGCCTTTGAGCTTTCGTTCGAACAAAGCGATGCTTTATCCCGCGAACGACTGAAGAGAAGTTTGCCCCTAGAAAAGCGAATAATAGCGCAGTTAACCGACTTGGTTTCGGCTCCAAATTAAAGGATTTTTTCAACAACACTTTCGCAAGACAGGTGTTTCCACTCGCAAGCGCCGTTAAACCTACTACCTGGTAAATTTCGCCCCGTACGATTTGCGCGAATTCTTTTCCCGACCTTTTTTCAACATATTCCTCCAACCACGATATATATCCCTTAAGCATCGGATAATATTGAAAAGTCATGCTTTGCGGATGAATACGACGCTTCAATAGCGGGCTGTCCAAAATCGCAATTTTAAGGCCTTTATCAAAAAAAGCGTCATAGAAAACCGCATCCTCTAGAAATCTGTACCTCACATCGAATCCACCAACTTGGAAAACCGCGGAACGTTTCACCAACACCATGCTGCAAACAAGAGCCGCTCTTGGAGCTGAAATCTGAAATTCCTTTCGCTGCACGGGTAAAACTTTTCCTTGAAATTCTCCCGGGCCAAATCCCACAAAATATCCGTCTTGGTTCATCAGTAATCCTCGGCATCCGACACACGACAGATCAGGCCTGGCAAGCAATATATCCGCCTGTAAAGCCGTTTTCTTCGGATGCCAAATGTCGTCGGCATCGAGAAAGGCGATCCAATCACCACAAGCGTTTTCTGCTCCGACATTTCTCGCATGAGCGAGACCGGAATTTTTTTGACGAATAACTTTCACCGGTATTGGAAAATCTTTGGTAATTTCAATCGCCGGCTCTGATCCGTCATCTATGACTATCGTTTCGAACGGTCGAAGCGTTTGGGCCGCGACTGAATCCAATGCTTCGGATAAATATGGTCCGGGGTTGAACGCAGGGATAACCGCCGAAATTTTCAATTCCGCCATTTTGCTTCCTTTTCGAATATTGTTGTTTTTTGAAAATCATGATTAATGCCATAGTTTTTTCATCAGACATAATCCGAAGATCGTTTTACTTTTCTTTTTTTCTGGCAAGATCCTTGAAAACCAAACGAGGAGATGCAATTCCAAGAAGACGCTTCGTCCATTGAAAAATACGATATAGTAACGGGGAAAAAAGCACTCTTGCCAGCCTTGCGGCGATTTTATAGAGAGCGCTGACATTATAAAATTGCTTTCGGCAGACTCGGCAATGCATCATGAAAAAAAATATCAACGGAGGCGTGATGTAATTCTTGAACTTCAATTTGGATTTACAAAACGGACATCTTATCTCGACACTGTTTTTTGTTCTTTTTAGAGGAACCGCATAAACACTGTACCCGTGAATATGTTTTGCTACCATGAGACGCAGTTCCATAAATTGCTCTTCGGTTAATGAAGTCATGTTCAGAACATCGAATAAGTGATGGTTGATAAAATCCAATTTATCTTTAATTATGCTTTTTCTAATACAGTGTTGATATATTTCACTGTTTGGTAGAGCAAGCACAAAAAAAAGAAGTATTCCGGCCTCAATGTGATCCGCCCAAAACTTCAAGGTTTCCTTAGCGGTTTCCATCGTTTCAGCCTTATCACCGAAGATGAAGTTGGCCTGAATAGATATTTTTCTTTCCAGCGTGGCGTGAACCGCTTTATGGATTTGCTGAGGCGTAATGCTTTTATTCATACTTTTCAAAACAGTCGGACTATAACTTTCAAATCCAAAACCGACCATAAAGCATCCCGCACTTACAAGGGCATCAAGAACTGATTCCTTCAATCCTTCCACTCTTAACGAACAAATCCATTTTACTTCCCAAGGAATCGTTCTTGAAAGTGCTTTGAATCGGTCGCAAAATTCCAATACGCGTTTTTCATCATACGAAAATAATTCATCAAATATGGCTATTATGTTTATCCGATATTTCGGCATGACCTCCTGTAATTCCTTAAATATGGAATCCAGCGATCTCTGTCTGTATTTTTTTCCCAACGGATGGTAACAAAAAGTGCACGAATATGGGCAAGATCTTGAGGTGATTATCGGGTATTCCCGCGGATAATCGAAAACATCATACCATCTGTGCATGGGCTTTAATGTGTCAAGGTAATGCTTGTATCCGAAACTTTCATAGTCTGGAAACGGCAGTTCATCAAGTTTATCAATCGGTTGACGAGCACGTGTCTGAACGAAAACATCATCTTTAAAATAACCGATACCCGCAACCTGCTGAACATCACTCCTGTTTTCAAGACAAGACGCCAATTCAACAATGGTATCTTCACCCTCTCCGATTACGACATATTCAGCTTCCAGAAATCTGCTCATCAACTCGGGTTCGGAAGTAATGATTCCCCCTCCGAGAACCAAGGTATTCCCCGAAGCTTTCACGATTTCCGAAATAACTTTTAATTTCAAAGAGAGAAATGATAATCCGCCGGTTGCGACAAATCCATACTTTGTGAGCAACTTCTTTTTGAGCTCTTCCGCGTTGTCATACACGAAGCACTCGACTGCATGACCGGCCTTTTTTAAACTCGCCGAAATAAACGATATTCCTACCGGAATGACATCAAACTGTGGGATGACAAGAAGAATTTTCATTCAACGGCTCACGAATCACTCAAAATTAATTATTTGGCTACAACAAAATACTTTTTGTTTGAAATAGCCAAACAAACGCGAATTAAAATACTCCGCTGCTTCAAACATTGTCAATAAAGCACTGGACCTCATCGCATGTCGGAAATTAATCATCGATTCCGATATTATGATTTCTCCGATAATACTTCTCCGACAAAAGATGTGTATCTGCGATAACTCCTAATTCCAACAACACAAAGAAACAAAACCAAGAGGGGGATCAAAATAAACGATTTATACAAATCACACATTGCCATGATAATGAAAAACAAAGTCGCGATGAAAATTAACTCAAGTAAATCAGCTGAGTATACAAGTTTATATTTATATATTTGTTCCCGCAAAAAAAATATTCTTGTCATTAATGATAACCCCTCCACGATGAAACGCATTATAAAAGCGGTCCATATTCCAAAATATGAAACGCCAGCTATGTTTCCAACTATATATACGATGAGAGTGACTACCATTAACACCAAAACGCATTCTGAGCGTTTTTGGATTATCATTATCGCATCGAGATAGACGACTGCTCCATGAATCGGAAGAAGTATCGAAAAAAGAATCATGAAGACCCGAATCATTGAAAATTCCGGACCAAATATAAGAAGAGTTAATGCATTCCCTTCATATAACCATATACCTGTTAAAAAAATCGAACTTAGGATAAAAAAAAACATGGTTACCCAAATGCTTTCGGTGCGTTTTTTTATGCTTGAAGCAGAAATCATCGGCGACCAGCCCATCATCCAGATAAATGGGATGTTGAAAATCAGATAATATAACCAATATGCCGCCGAGAAATGCCCGAAATCGACCTTCGGCAAATAATGATATAACACGTAGAAATCGATTTTGTTGCACAAAGATCCGACTAATGTAGCCGTTCCAATTACCGCAGCTTCGAACAGCAACGTTTTTAATATCGTTTTGTCTGGAATGGCAAAACCGATTTTTCGCCACATCCAAAATAAAAAGATGATGCCTAAAATGATCTGCCCCAGAGAAATGTATGTCCAAAAATAACTTCGTGGAAATGCGAATAAAAAAACTGTTAATGCACATATGAATACTACGAAATTTCTACCTATATCGATCAGAAATACTGCGAACCAATTTCCAATTGATTGAGCGGTGTAGTAAGCAGTAGTCCACAGCGATCCGGATAAAACGCCGATTCCCAAAGCTAAATAACCCCAAGAAGTGTTGTCTTGCCACGGATGATTTGCCCAAATTACGGCAGTAATCGCAATAATTGATGCAAAACAAATTTTTATTAAAAGAACGCTTCCTAAGTATTTTCTTTTTTCGTGAACAACTCCCAGATCTCTAATAATAATTCTTGAAAACCCCAGATCTACGATTTCCGTAAGGAAGGTAGACGTGAGCAGGATAAAAGACAAGAAACCGAATTCACTATCTCCAAAAACACGTGCGAGAATACTGGTTGCAAGAAACATTGCCGTGCCCGAGCTCAATCGACTAACCAGTAACCAGATTACTCCAGGCTTTGGTAGGGGAGAAATGCCGGAGATTTCTTCTACCATATAATTTCAAAATGATATGTCATCGATTCGCATTGCGTTTTTTCCCGGATCATTACGCGATAAAATCAATTTGGGATATTATGCTTATTATTATCAAACATACTTCAATTCAACGAATTCCATGCAAGACTAGATCGGTAAACATTAGCGGCTTTCAGAGATATTGCCCTAGATTTGAGATGGGAAATCTATTCGATATCCCATTTTAGAACATCTTACATATCATCCAGATCTATCATCTTTAGAAGCATTCTTACTTGAAAGGGAAGCACCGGTAAAGCTTGATTTTGAACCGTCAATCTTACGGCATTTGCCAAAACGATACCGCCTTCTTCAAGAAAAAGCTTTCCTAACTCTTTCGTCCCGGCTTTTGGAGTACCGATAAATCCGTCTTGTGCTCCCATTTCATGAAAAGAAAAATTTCCCTTCAATGTTTCCCAGGATAGATTAATCTTGAATGGTGTCAAATTTTCCAGGATGTCACTTTTCACCAACGATTCGTCAAGAAACCGAAGCGCGCCCGTCTCTTTCGCATCCGCATGTATTTCCTTATTCGGATCTACTCCGACTTGCAAAAGGAATTCCTCAATTAAAGGTTTATGTGAAAATATCCATGCCGACAATGGTTCACATGCTCGAAAATTGCCTTCTTTATTCAAATCATCGTTGGCGATTTCGATTCCTTTCAAACATTCCGGAGATATTATAGTGTTTATCACGAAAAACCATTTGAATCCTTCGCGTTGAAACGCCTGTCCGATTTCAAAAACAAGATCTGAAAATACTCTCGGAGAAATGGGAAAATTCGAGGGTAAACCAAAACTTTCGTGACATGGTGCATAAGGAAATGTCGGAGCCACGATTGGAGTAAAACCTTCTTTTTTGAGCATTAACGTCGCTTCAAAAGCCAAAGCTTCAGCAATGAAGGATTTTGTTCCGAGCGGAAGATGCGGACCATGTTGCTCCGATGATCCGATGGGTAAAAATATCGGCGTTTTCTCACGATCAAGGGCAAAAACTTCATCGGCGGTAAGGGCTTCCAAATTCATCTTTTATCCTCTATTACGGATGATACAATGGCATGATAAACTTAGTCAAATATGTTAACGTTTTCCATAGTTTGTTGATACTAAAAATGGAGTATCCTTATGAAGCTGATAAATGCGCGTTTGATTGACGGCAGCGGAGCCCCCCTAATCGACAATGCGACGCTTGTTCTGAACGATCGCGTTCAGGATATCACATCAAGTGATCTGTCGATGGGAAACTATTCCGATTGCGAAACGTTTAACGTCGGTGGGCGCACGGTAATACCAGGTCTGATCAATGTTCATGTCCACTTAACCATGGACAATTTCGCGCCTGATCCATACAAGGCATTGCGCGATGAACCACCGGCAATTACCGCCATTCGTGCCGCCAACCGTGCTCGACGTATGCTTGAAGCCGGTATCACGACGGCTCGAGATCCCGGTGGGGTGAATTATATCGAACTGGCGATTCGCGATTTGATAAAAAGCGGAGAGATTCCCGGTCCACGTCTGTTATGCGCTGGAAAGCAGATCACAATGACCGGAGGACAAGGCTGGTCGATCGGTCGAGAATGCGATGGCCCTGATGAGGTTCGCAAGGCAGTTCGCGAACAACTCAAGGCCGGCGCTGACCTGATCAAGTTAATGGCCACCGGAGGTGTGTTGACCCCGGGGATTGAACCCGGTGCCGCACAGCTAACGGAAGGCGAGTTACGGGCCGGTATTATCGAGGCACGAAAAGCAAATCGTCGCACATCTGCTCATGCACAAGGCACGGAGGGTGTAAAAGCCGCTATTCGCGCCGGGATTAATACTATAGAACACGGTGTTTTCCTCGATGATGAAGCCGTTGCCATGATGAAAGAATGCAATGTTGTTTTAGTGCCAACTCTGACACCGGCTTATCGAATCACACAAGCCGGAATTCCAGGCGGAATTCCACAGTATGTGATGGACAAAATGGCCAAGGTTAATGCAGCCAATATAAACAGTTTTCAGTTGGCCCGACAATCCGGTATTGTTATCGCAGCAGGGAACGATGGGGGCACGCCGTTTAACCCACACGAAGACATGATGACTGAATTGCGCTTGATGGTTGAAGCAGGAATGCCTCCAATGGAGGCCATTCGGACAGGAACATTTGGTTCCGCGCGAGCGTTGGGCTTGGAAGATGAAACTGGCACAATCGAACGCGGCAAATGGGCCGATATAGTCGTGCTGGATGGCGACCCGTTGATTGACATTGCCGCATTAAGCCGCGTATATTGCGTGTTCCAGCATGGCAAATTGGTCTATAAGAGGTCAAAATTTTTATACTTTTCGGTAATTTCGGGTAGTGTCCTAAATTAACTGAAAAATTCAACGCAGAGCCGCAGAGAGATGCAGAGAAAGCTCATGAAATTCATAGCGATTTTCTTCCACGTCTGCCGTAAAAAAAAGTTAAAATAAGACACCATCTAATTTTTTAGGATGTTTTAATCATAACGGAAGAGGGATGGGAATTTGATAAACCGTAAGATAAAATCCGCTGATAGCTCTTATCATCAATTCATTTGAATCACTCGTTAGCCATCCGGCCATATAAATACCACAAAAATTGTCGGGTCCACGAATATGTTTGATTAATCGCAAGTCGTTCGTATTTACACCCTCAAAAACTTCGAACTCAATATCACCCAACAAGCAGCCCATTCCCGGACATTCATCGCCGCCGGCAACTATCAAAGTAATTGCATTTGGCTCAGGAACGTATTTTTTCCATCTACCGGCGTTGCCGTAAAAAAACCACGTAGCGGATTGAGGTCCGGTTGTGTTCCAACGTTTTCCTGTAAAATCCGTACAGTCGTTGACGTCACATGCGACCGGCCATATTTGAACGGCATTAAATTCTCTTATTAAACTCGCCAGCATTTCTTGCCTAATATTATGGGGATGATTAATCGCTGAGTTGATTTGATTTATTCGCTTTTCGAGTTGATTTATTATGTCAACTAAAATTACATTTTTCAAAGCTGGATTCGAAGTTAATTCAAAAACCGCCTCGTTTTTTTTCAACTTGCTTTCTAAGGACATTGCATCTGGATATCTCTTCATTGATTCACCGATTGATTCACCGAAAGTATGTACTTCAAAAAACATGAAGAATATGATCATTAGCAGAAATGTTTTTCTTTTGGCCGCTTCAAATTCACAGAATATAGAGGGTCTTACAAGTTGTCCAAGGCTCTCGTAGAAAATATTTGTCAGGTCATTAATCCCTCTCTTTAAATAATTCCGTAGGGTAAGATCATCAAGCCGGCTGTGGTTTTTTTCAATGATAATGCTTTTGTAGTTTTGCATGCAAAAGCCGCTAAACTCCTTAAAAAAATTTATCTGTCGTTTTGACATGGTTATATTTTTCATATTTCCATAGTCAGTATATCCGATATTCTCTATATACGGGAGGGTTAGGATTATTATTTGGAATATCGCTCCTCCGAAAAATCATTTCCTTTATTTTACCATAATATGTAAAGAATGATATAACGCCTAAAGCAGGGCAAATGGGAACTTTATTACATAAACATGTTTCGCATGAAAAGACATTTGGCAGATTGCGTTGCGTCTGATAATATATATTATGTAAACTTCGCTTAAAGCCGAATTTAATATTGGAGTTTCTAAGCTTGCTCCGTATTTCCCGCTTTGTTCTGTGATTATTATGTCAAGATTAATTATGTTATGTAAAGTTACACCGTTTTTTTACTCCAAGGAACTCAATCAAATGCTTGCCAAGAAAGCACCATAGGAGTATACTCCGGCATCTGAAGTTATTTCATTTTGGAGTATAACCTTGGCGCAAATACTTGATGGAACCGCACTTTCATCTATACTTCGAGAAGAGATGCGTAAGCAGGTTGATTTGTTTCAAGTGCAAGGCACACCCCTACCAGGGCTGGGTGTTGTTCTTGTTGGTGATGATCCTGCATCAAAGGTTTATGTCGAGCAGAAAAAAAAGGCCTGTAAAGCAGTCGGTTTTTTTTCAACGGAAATAAAACTCCCGGCTTCAATAACGCAGGAAGAATTGATCGACACGGTTAAAACGCTGAACAACGATTCGAGAATACATGGATTTTTAGTTCAAATGCCGGTTCCCAAACATATAAATATCGACGCTGTAATAGACTCAATCGATCCGGCAAAAGATGTCGATGGGGTTCATCCATTGCATTTGGGACGTCTTTTCGCCGGAAATGAAATGTTCGCTCCTTGCACACCGCTTGGAATAATCGAAATCTTAAAACGCTACAATATTCCCATTGAGGGAAAAAACGTTTTAATCATAGGAAGAAGCAACACCGTCGGAAAACCTGTCGCACTATTATTTTTAAGGGAAAACGCGACGGTTACGACAGCACATTCGAAAACGATCGATTTGGCGGGACAAGTCGCCAAATCGGATATCGTGGTTGCCGCGATTGGAAAACCAAGATTTGTAAAAGGAGAATGGCTTAAGCCCGGCGCAGTCGTAATCGATGTCGGAATTAATTCCGTTCCGGATGCTTCCAAACCATCAGGACATCGCCTTGTCGGTGATGTCGATTTTGATGCGGCCAAAGAGCGGGCTTCTTGGATAACCCCCGTCCCAGGAGGGATTGGCCCCATGACTATTTCATTACTTCTATTGAACACCTTAAAAGCAAGGAATAATATTCTATCTAATCTATAATATTCTGGAGGACGAGTGTGGATCTAGACCTTTTATTAATGACTCCCGGTCCGGTTAACATCGACACCGAAGTTCTTCTTGCCGGCGCTCAAAAGCTGAAACACCACCGCACTACTGACTTCGCGCCTATATATGCTGACTGTGTCAGCATATTGAAGCGAATGTTCAAAACCGAACATCATCTATTCCTGACCACATCATCTGGAACCGGCGCTATGGAAACGGCTATAGCAAATCACTTCAACCCCGGAGACGAAATCCTGACGGTAGAAACCGGAGCTTTTGGAGAGCGGTTTACGCAAATCGCAAAAGCCTTTCGTCTTAAGGTTATACCTTTAAAATACCCATGGGGTCATCGTGCCAAACCCGAGGACATTGAAAAGGCCTTGGACAAAAACCCGAATATTAAGGGTGTGACCGTAACTTTCAACGAAACGTCTACGGGAGTTTGCAATGATTTGAAACCTATCGGCGAACTCTTAAAAAAGCGAAACATTCTTTTTATTACAGACGGCGTGTCCGGTATCGGAGCCCTACCTTTCGAAATGGACGCCTGGCATGTCGATGTTGCAATTTCCGCCTCTCAAAAAGGGTTTCTCTCTCCTCCAGGCGTCGGAATGATAGCCCTTTCAGAAAAAGCATTCGCGAAGATGCAAAGCATCGAATGTCACGGATATTACTTTGATTTGAAATATTACAAAAAGAACCAAGACCTGGTTATTCCTAGCTATCCCTGGACACCGGCCATATCAGTTATGTTTTCCCTTCATTTGGCTCTGCAAAAAATCGAAAAGATGGGAATTGAGGTTTTCCATGCTCATTTCCATAAACTCGCGGAAGGTTTGAGGACGGCATTAAAACAAATCGGACTTTCGATTTTTACGCAGCCTAATGCTCTTTCTGATGTACTAACCGTAATCAATTCTCCTGAAGGAATACATCCTTCAAAGATCGTTCAGGAGATTAGAAATTCTTACGGTGTCCTTATAGCCGGAGGACAGGGGGAAATAACCGACAAAGTTTTTCGAATTACGACTATAGGCGCCATCGGAGAAAGAGAGATTATTTCTACGGTCGGTTTATTGGAAATAGCTTTAACGAAATTGGGTTTCATAAAGGACGTAGGAAAAGGTTCTACGGCTTTATTAAAATATTTCTGTAATCACTCTTGATCGAGCTTTTTTTATCAATATCTTATTGAATTAGTCTCAAGGAGGGCTCATGAAGAAAACACCGTTGTGCGCCGTGCACGAATCCTTAAATGCTCGAATGGTTGATTTCGCCGGTTGGTACATGCCGGTTCAGTATTCTTCAATTATTGAAGAACACCAGACTATACGGACCAAAGTCGGGTTATTTGATTTGTTTCATATGGGTGAATTTTGGATGACCGGCCCCGATGCGTTAAAAAATGTTCAAAAAATAGTATGTCAAGACATTGAGGCGCTGTCAGACAGGCAAATTGCCTACACCCCAATGTGTAGACAAGACGGGTCTATTGTTGACGACCTTTTGGTGTACCGCTGGAATCCCGAAAAGTTCCTTTTGGTTGTCAATGCATCGAATATCGATAAAGATTTTGCCTGGATAAAATCCCAGCTTTCCGGAAAAGTCGATTTGGAAAACAAATCTGACACTACCGGTTTAATCGCAATCCAGGGTCCTCATGCGCAAGAAATTCTTCAAAAATTGACCCGACAAAATCTAAAAGCAATCAAATTCTATTGGTTCTCAAACGGTTTTGTCGATCATGTTCCATGCATAATAAGCCGAACAGGCTACACGGGTGAAGATGGATTCGAACTTTATTACGAACACACGCAATCCGAGCATCTATGGAAAGCTTTGACCGAAGCGGGAAAAGACTTCGGTATAAAACCCATCGGGTTAGGCGCCAGGGACTCATTGCGTTTTGAAGCAAGGCTTATGCTCTATGGAAACGATATACATGATGGTACAACACCCATCGAAGCCAACTTGGATTGGACGGTTAAATTTCCCAAAGGACCATTCAACGGGTCAGAAGTTCTAAAAAAGCAGAAGGAACAAGGAACAACAAAAACACTTGTCGGTTTCGAAATGGGAAAAGGACCTGCCCCGCGTCATGGATACCCGATTCTCCACAATGGTAAAAAAGTCGGAGAAGTAACTTCGGGAACGATGTCCCCTACCCTACAGAAAAATTTAGGTCTTGGGTATGTCCCGCCCCAGCTAAAAGCCATAGGTTCCGTTTTCCAGGTTGAAATCCGCGGAAAGCCTTACCAGGCAACGGTTGTTGGTACACCCTTTTATGTCCGGAAAAGGAGTTGATAATGAATTTCCTGCAAAAGGTCGATCCGGAAATTTTTCAAATCGTTAAAAACGAACGTGTACGTCAAATGAACCAAATCGAGTTGATAGCTTCAGAAAATTTCGTTTCCGAAGCCGTTCTGGAAGCATTGGGCTCGGTTCTTACAAACAAATACGCCGAAGGATACCCCGCTAAAAGATATTACGGCGGATGTGAAGTAGTAGATCAAGCAGAGAATCTCGCCAGGGAAAGAGTTAAGAAATTATTCGGCGCCGAACATGCCAATGTACAACCGCACTCGGGTAGTCAAGCCAACATGGCTGTTTATATGGCGGTTTTGAAACCCGGCGACACTTATTTTGGAATGAATCTTTCAAATGGCGGGCATTTGACGCATGGAAGCCCGGTGAACTTCAGCGGTTTCCTTTACAACGTCGTACCATACGGAGTCGACGATAAAACGGAAACCATAGATTACGATGCACTTGAGAAATTGGCTGTTCAACACAAACCGAAGTTGATCATGGCGGGAGCTTCAGCATATCCGAGAATAATCGACTTTAAGAGATTCAGGGAAATTTGCGATAAAATAGGTGCGCTTTTCGTTGTCGATATGGCTCATATTGCCGGATTAGTCGCAGCCGGTTTGCATATAAGTCCGGTACCATACGCCGATTTCGTCACTTCAACCACCCATAAGACTCTCCGAGGTCCGCGAGGCGGTCTTATTTTATGCAAGGAAAAATGGGCCAAAGCCATTGATAAGCTCATTTTTCCGGGAATTCAGGGTGGTCCTCTCATGCATGTCATCGCCGCGAAAGCCGTGGCTTTCAAGGAAGCCTTGGAACCTTCTTTCCTCGATTATCAGAAAAAAATTCTCGCTAACGCCGCAGCTTTGGCCAAGAGCCTCCAGGAAATCGGATTTCGGCTCGTTTCCGGCGGTACCGACAATCATTTGATGCTTGTAGATGTCCGCAATAAAAACATTACCGGGAAAGTCGCGGAACAAGTGCTTGATAAAGCCGGGATAACAGTCAATAAAAACACGATTCCCAATGACCCGCAATCCCCATTCGTCACATCCGGGTTACGCCTTGGAACGCCGGCAATTACGACCAGAGGTATGACTCCGGACGTGATGCCGCAGATTGCTTCCTTGATGAATCAAGTTGTTACTCATCCGGAAGACACCAAAGTTATTGAACAGGTTCGAAACAGCGTGCAGGAAATCTGTAATAAATTTCCTTTCTATAAAATGTAAAATTTACCTTCAATCAAATATTCATAAATATTGAAGCAAGGAGAAATACAATGAACCCAACCAATGTAAAATACACGAAAGACCATGAGTGGGCCAGAATTGATGGGAAAATCGCCGTCATTGGAATTACCGAATATGCTTCCAAACAATTAGGTGATGTAGTTTTTGTGGACATGCCGCAACCCGGCACAAAGTTGGAAAAAGGGAAAACTTTGGGTGTTATTGAATCGGTTAAAACTGTTTCCGATATTTTTGCTCCGGTTTCGGGAAAAGTATCGCGCAAAAATGAAGAACTTGAAAATGATCCGGCTTTGGTTAATCAAGATCCATTCGGGAAAGGATGGATTCTCGAAGTTGAATTCACCAACAAAGATGAGATGGAAGCATTAATGGACGCAAAGGAATACGAAAAACATTGCGAAAGTTCGGGGCACTGATTTTTAGGAGGCAACATGTCGAATTACCTACCAAACACACCTGAAGAAATTCAGGCAATGCTCGCGGAAATCGGCGTAAAAAGCATTGACGATCTCTTCGCCGAGATTCCTCAAGAGTTGCGTCTCAAACAACCTCTCAATCTCCCCGAGGGATTAAGCGAACCGGATGTCATCAAAAAGGTATCCGATTTGGCCAACCAAAACATCTCTCTGGAAGAGACAACATGCTTTCTTGGCGGAGGAGCTTACGATCACTTTATTCCCGCAGCAATCAAGCATCTTCTACTACGAGGCGATTTTTTTACGGCATACACTCCATATCAAGCGGAAATATCCCAGGGTACGTTGCAGACGATTTATGAGTATCAAAGCCTCATCAGTTCCTTAACGGGAATGGACCAATCCAATGCCTCAATGTATGAAGGAGCTACGGCTCTGGCTGAAGCTGTTCATATGGCGTTGACGCATACCGGACGGAACAAGGTTTTTCTATCCCAAACGGTTCATCCGGAATACCGACGAGTTACGAAATATTTCGTAGAAACGTTGGGAGCACACGTCGAAGAGATTCCCTTTGAAGAGGGATTGGTTGACTTGCAGAAAATTGAAGATTTGTGTGACGAATCAACGGCTGCCGTCGTTATGCAATACCCCAATTTTTTCGGCGGAATTGAAGATATCGATACGGCTGCGGCATTTGCTAAAGCCAAGGGTGCTCTCACAATCGTCTCTACCAATCCGCTTTCTCTTGGTTTCTTGACGCCTCCCGGCGAACTCGGCGCCGACATTGTTACAGGCGAAGGACAACCGCTTGGAATTCCCCTCAGCTTCGGAGGCCCGTACCTCGGATTTCTATCCGCAAAAGAACCGCTTTTACGGAAAATGCCCGGCAGAATCTCGGGGTGCGCCAATGATTCCAAATCTCGGAGAGGGTTTGTGCTTACGCTACAGGCTCGTGAGCAACACATCCGTCGCGAAAAGGCCGGCAGCAATATATGCAGCAATCAAGCATTAATGGCTCTCAACGCAACCATATATCTAAGCCTCCTGGGTAAAACCGGAATCAAGGAAGTTGCGCGGCAGTGCTTTCAAAAGGCACATTATTTGAAAAATGAAATCGGCCGTATATCTCAGGTAACTTCGCCGTTTTCCGTTCCTTTTTTCAATGAGTTTGTCGTGCAGATTCCTAATGCAAAAAAAGTGTTGAACCATCTCGCCAAAAACGGTATTCTCGGCGGGATTCTGCTTGAAGAATGGTTTCCCGAACTGAAAAACCATGTAATGATTGCCGTTACCGAGAAGCGCTCCTTGGAAGAAATGGACCTCTATGCAAAACTTTTAGGAGGTCTCTTGTCATGACCGAAAAATTGATTTTTGAACTTTCATCCGAAGGAAGAACGGGATATTCGATTCCGAATCTGGATGTTCCTGAAGTTGATCCGACTGATTATGTTCCGGCAAAATTCATCAGAAAGAATCTTGAATTGCCTTCTTTGTCCGAACTCGACGTTGTAAGGCACTTTACGAAACTTTCCCGGCTTAATCATGCCGTTGATGTCGGTTTTTATCCCTTGGGCTCATGTACGATGAAATATAATCCGAAAGTCAACGAAGATATGGCGGCATTGCCAGGGTTCGCGTCGATTCATCCTTACCAACCGGAAGGAATGGTACAAGGGGCTTTAGCCCTGATAAAGGAACTGGAAAGCGATCTTTGCGAAATAACCGGCATGGATGAATTTACGCTGCAACCCGCGGCCGGAGCTCACGGTGAATTTACCGGGCTTCTGATCATTAGGGCATATCACAAGAAAAAGAAGAACAAAAAAACAAAGATCCTTATTCCCGATTCCGGACATGGTACAAACCCCGCATCTTCAAGCCAATGCGGATACGAAGCGGTAAACGTTCGATCCAACAGCAGAGGCGGAGTCGATATCGATGATCTGAAGGCCAAGTTGTCCCCCGACGTAGCCGGTTTGATGCTCACGAATCCCAATACCTTAGGTTTATTCGATGAAAACGTAGCTGAAATCGCGCGCTTGGTTCATTCCGTCGATGGGCTGTTATATTATGATGGAGCGAATCTGAATGCCATCATGGGTTGGTCGAGACCCGGAGACATGGGTTTCGACATTGTTCACGTCAACCTTCACAAGACTTTTGCAACGCCTCATGGCGGAGGCGGACCCGGTGCCGGACCGGTAGGTGTTAAAAAGCATCTGGAGTGTTTTTTGCCGACACCGCGCATCGTCTTTAATTCCAAGAGTTTTAAAATTCAGAAAAAATGTAAGGATTCCATCGGTCCGGTCCGGTCCTTCATGGGAAGTTTCGGCGTCTTGGTTAAGGCCTATACTTATATAAAATCTCTAGGTGGGGCCGGGCTGAAGGATGTGTCGGCTCATGCCGTCGTTAATGCCAATTACATGATGAAACGTTTGAAAAGCAGGTTTTCATTACCGTACGATCGTTATTGCAAACACGAATTCGTATTATCAGGGAAACCTTTCGCCGAGAAGGGCGTAAAAACGCTCGATATCGCGAAGAGACTATTGGATTACGGCTTCCATGCACCGACCGTATATTTCCCTCTGATTGTCGAAGAGGCAATGATGATTGAACCCACGGAAACGGAAAGCAAGCAAGAAATGGATACGTTTATCGAAGCAATGGAAAAAATTACCGATGAAGCCGTGACAAACCCGGAACTAGTAAAAACGGCTCCACATAATACACCTGTCGGTAGGCTTGATGAAGCTACCGCGGCACGCAAACCCGACATCAATTTCTACAAGCGACGTCATTGATCGTGCCATCCGATATCAAAGTCATAATTCCCTCGGAAGCTTTAAACCTTCTGAGGGAAATTCTTTATTTCCTCCAAGGAGGAAGGCAGACTCAGGTATGGTTGGTCGGCGGGTCCGTAAGAGATTTGGCGCGTGGTTCATCGACTATTTTTGATCTCGATTTGGCCATATCGGAAAATCCCGCGCAACCGGCACAGGAATATGCAAGAAACAAAAAAGCCGGATTTGTCGTATTGGATGAAGAGCATCAAATCGCCAGAGTCGTCAAATCCGTTGATTCGGTAAATTACACGGTGGATTTGGCGCGCTTTCGCGCCGACACGATCGAAGATGATCTTAACAACAGGGATTTCAGCATTAATGCCATGGCGATTAAATTGCAGTGGCCGCTATTGGGAAATGAATTTCCAATCTTCGATCCTTTGAACGGTTTGGATCATCTAAAAGACTCCATACTCGTACCATGCTCCGACAACCTGTTTCGGGATGACCCGTTGCGATTATTGCGCGCTTTTCGTTTTGCATCAATCTTTTCCATGGAATTTTCATCCTTTCTTGTCGAATTGATGAAACGCGATTCCGAGCTGTTAACACAATCTTCATGGGAAAGAATTCGCGATGAGTTTTTTAAAATTCTTTCCTCGCGAAACTCGTCCGGCTGGATAAAAAAAATGTCGGAACTCGGATTACTAAAAAATATTCTCCCCGAATTGGAATCATCCAAAGGCGTCGATCAAAACCGATGGCACCACCTGGATGTGTTTGATCATACTTTACTTGCACTTACCGAATTTGAAAGTTTTATCGAAATGAAGAATTTTTTCGATAATGCCGAAAAATTCCACAAATTTCTTGACGAGCCGATTTCCGGCACTCGAACTTATAAAGAACTATTCAAATTTGCCTGTTTGCTTCATGATTTGGGGAAGCCGGCATGCAAGCGCTCCGATGACGAATCCAACAAGATCATTTTCCACGGCCATGAAATGGAAGGGGTTCGATTATGCGAGATTATCTCGGAACGATTCAAGCTATCATCAAACGAGATTCATTTTCTCGCGAAGGTCGTTAAAAACCACATGCGACCGGGAGTAATAATTCAAGACGGGCTCTCAGACCGTAGGCTTTTCCGATATTATTCGGAAACCGGACGCGACGGCGTCGGCATCGCGCTGATGTCGCTGGCTGATCGCAAGGCAGCCAAAGGCGAAGAATCATCGGGTGATATGGGTGTTTTTGAAACCGGAATCAAAGGCATCATGAGCGATTTTTATCGACAAATGGAGTATGCAAAGAAGCCTTTATTGATAACCGGCACCGATCTGATCACCGATTTTCACCTCGCACCCGGACCACGTTTCAAAGAAATTCTCGAAATGGTAAAAGAAGCGCAGCATTTGGGAAAAATCAACACAAAAAAAGAAGCTATTCAATTTGTAGCGAAGCTTCTTTCTTCATCTCATTATTGATTTGATATGGAATATCTTCGCATAATCGCGATTTTTTTATTGATTTACCTGATTTGGCGATCTCTATCATTCGTTTTTGCCAAAACCGGCGGGAATGAAGGATCAATAGCGAAAACTTCTCCTTCACTGCCGTATTTTTATGTGGTGAGAACTTTATTATGGTTGTTCTTCAGGATATATAATCGATTGACAGTACAAGGTCATGAAAATCTTCCGCAAAAAGGGCCGTTTCTCGTGGTTGCCAATCACTCGTCGATTTTTGACGGCGGGATAATCGGAGTCGCCATGCGACTTCCTATTTACATCATGGTAAAAAAGGAAGCTTTCGAAAGACCGATCATGGGTTTCATTCTCAGAAAAATTCTTACTTTTCCGGTTGATAGGAATAAAGCCGATCCCAAGGCAATAAAAACGGCGTTGAAGGTATTAATCGATGGAAAAATCCTGGGAATTTTTCCTGAAGGAACGCGAAACCTCAAAGGTCTTGTAAAGCCTTTCAAGCCAGGTGCCATTCGATTTGCCGTCAAACAAAATGTGCCCGTGGTGCCCGCGTTTATTTGGAACTCACACCTTTTGACTCCCAACGGCTCAAGCCTTCTCCGACCCGTAAAAATGAAAGTGGAATTCGGAGCTCTTGTTGACGTTCCCGCAATGATCAAAGAAGGAAAAAGGGAAGATGAAATCCAGCAATTGGTCTATGAACGCGTGTGTGAACTCGGTGAGAAAGTCGCCGGGTACAGCGTAAAAGATCAAAACCCCGATGTGGAAGTCGCGGAAAATCAATGACGGGATCGTCTCCACACCCATGGGATCACCCTTGTTGGCTTATACTGGATGTTCCTTCCCTTTTTTCCAACATCGATTCACTGAATCCTATCGACGGCTTTATCGATTTGCGCTCGTCGATATTGGCACGCGCATGGAAATTTCTTGCAGCAGATTTGAGACGCCACGGTTTAAAAGGTTTGTTGATTGACGGTTTCGTAGAACCGCTTGATGATAGAGAGAGCCGAAACAACTGGATAAAACTTCTCACCCCGCCCTACCCCAGCGGTATATTGCCGTCAGCTGCTCGCGAACACTATATGATCGTTATCGGACATCTCTCGGAAGCCGTCCTGCTGTCCAACCAAGCACAATCTTCGGAATCGCGATGCGCGGTTTTCATACGCGTCCGCGGATCCGAGCTTACAGCCGATGGCGGCAATACCGGAATGCTGACGATTCTCGAAGTTCTTCCCACATTACCGATGCTGACCCTTCAAGGATTTCTACTGGATGAAGCTTTTTCTTCGCGGAAAGAATGCGACGCTTTTGCGAATGCCGTGGCTCGATTGACCGATGAAAACCGCCCGTTATCTATTATCGGTGGAGATAATGGCCCACTTCCCCCCCGATTCACAACGGAAAAAATTCTTGACCATAATATACTTGGTTTAAGCTCGATACCGAATCAAAATATCGGTGCTACCCTAACCCTCGAAAGTTGGAGTTATCCTATTCGATCGACCGGTGAACGACTTATCGTCGCGATTGATCTGGGTTCTCGATATGGATTCACGCGAATTTCGGGAACAAGAATTTTTGTGGAAAACCAACCGGCGCATTTGATAAAAGTTGAAGAAAGAAGAATGATTTTTGAGATGGAAAACCGGCCCGGTTGTCCGGCACCATGGAAGACTTTGCTGCTGGGAAACAACGGCATCTCGAATATTCCACCCTGGGATTGGGACGACGAATTCGGAAATCATGTGATTGACAATTTGGGACGACACTTCCCTCTCTATCTTCATGAAAATGAGAGTTACGTTGAAATACCGAGAATTTGGAATGAACTGTAATATGCTCGCACAGTTTGAAAGAAGGCTCATTCAAGAGAGAACCAGAGCGGGTTTTGCTTCGGCAAAGAGCAAGGGCCTTGCGGTATAAGCCGGTTCCCCCCGGTGCATCCCTTCCCGTTACTCTGTTTTCAACTTTATGCAAAAATATACTATGCTCTCTAAATTTGTCCTATTGCTATTTTCCCCAAAAAATGCTACTTAAAGTATGTCGCTCTAAAGATTTCACGGTGAGATACCCTGCCTATGTCCCTTAAAAGCGCACAGTTGAAATTAGGTAATACTATTCGACCTGGGAGTTGTTGGAACCGTTCGGGGGATAGACAAGTCGTCAATTTTTGAATACATTAAAAAACATCAATGGTGATCTTCGAAAAATCACTATCGCATTTCCCATCGCGAGATGCATGCCTGCCACAGTTTCTTTTGCTTTTAATAGTTTGGAATATAGGAGAGAAAAATGAGTCAGGGGAAATTTAAGAGGAATTTCATTTTTGTTCTAGTATTGATCGACCTTCTTTTTGCTGCTGAATTTTTAACCCCCG
>Ga0209749_1001304_pt1 | contig 23160 bp, 24 predicted proteins | sample EPASupsiteSAE347_FD_187267 | JGI IMG/M metagenome (GOLD analysis project Ga0209749, IMG submission 187267) | Bioremediated contaminated groundwater from EPA Superfund site, New Mexico - Sample SAE3-47 (SPAdes) (version 2) | ecosystem: Environmental > Aquatic > Deep subsurface > Groundwater >...
GCACACAATCTCAAGCGAGTGACCGATCAATTCCTAAGAGTCCTCATGGTTCCTCGCTTCATCTATTTGCCCATATGAGCGTCAATGATTACTTCCTTTCCTTTCTCATTGTCTCCCATGAGTCTGTAGGCCGAGGACAGGTAATTGTAAAGCGTGGGGACGTCAGGACACTTTTCCATCAAGGCTATCAGGCGAGGTACACATTCTTTGGGATTACTTCGCAACCTGTAGAAAATCTCTTCCTGCTCTTCCTTATACTTCGGATCGACATCCTTTTGGTGCTCATCCTCTATGGGATCAAAAACGATGTCATATGAAGAAAGGATCAGCTTCGGCTTCTTCATTCCATCCTTCTCAGTTCGGCTTGTCTTCTTCTTAATCCGCTTTGTACCCACGAGAATCCTCCATCCGTCTCACAAACCCGGTTTTGTTGTTCCGGTTGCATCGGTTGCATACTGTATGGCGATCATCGTCTCTTCTCGTGAAGAGGTTGTATACCATAATATAACCTGCAAGAAAAACCAGCCTCAAGGACTATTGTACCTGAGCCACATCGATGCAAGACCATGTATACTTTGAACGGTCATAATGTGCGCTCTTGTGTTCACCGCAGAGACGCAGAGGACGCAGAGAGAGCGCAGAGGGGTTTTATAAGAGTTTTTGACAATTCTCCGCGTTCTCTCTGCGTCCTCTGCGTCTCTGCGGTGAAAAGCTCAGATTGTGCTCATTTGAAGTATAATCGGCGTCATGAAGGTTTTAGACCTGCAACGGTATCGCTCCGTTGATCCATAAGAGAGGCATGGATCAATAGATGGTCTCGAAACTGACCCAGGTAGGGCGAGCGGCCATAGTGGCTCAGCTCCGGCATTGCCTCTTCATAGAGCGCCTGAACTTCCTCCTGACTCAAGCCACTTGCAACCGTATAGTCGTAAGCAACGGAGACCGGGTCCCGGTCCGGGCGATCCTGGATGCGGGCTATTCCGTATCGACCCGGGTCCAGAAAGATCTCCGAGCCGGCAAGAAGGATAAATCGGGATTTGGAAAGAGCGTCGATAGCGTCCCTGCTGGCACGCAGAAAACAGAGGGTTTCCTCCCATTCTTCCCGGGTTTCGGTGGGAAATCCGAACAACGTAAAAATCAAGTTCCAGATGTCGACGTCATGGGCTTCACACAGGACTCTTTCCATGTCAGTCACGCATGTTCCCTTTTTCATGGCATCGAGAACTCTCTGACTCCCGGATTCCACACCCCACATGAGTACCCTGGCTCCCGAGGCATGAAGCCTTTTCAGTAGCGAAGCGTCAAAGCGGCGCGTGGGCTTTGCGTAGGCGGAATAGTGGATCTGCAGGCCGCGCTCGACAATAGCGCGACTCAGGCCCGCAAACCGATGGGGATGAATCATTTCGTCCACCAGACTAAAATGGCTGACCTTGTATCGTTCCTTCAACTCCGAAAGGCTCTCCGCCGTTTTTTTTACGGACTCTTCCCTGTAGGCGAGATAGGTCTTTTGATGAGTGCAAAAGGCACACCTGCCCCAGAAACAGCCCCGTGAAGACAGGTATGGCAGTATGGGAAGAGGCGAATGGTAGTCCGAAAGGGCAAAATCACTAAAATCGGGCAAGGGTAGCCGGTTCAGGTCGGTAATCATTTCGGCGGGATTACATTTAAGCTCCCCCTCCTCCAGGTATACGAGACCGGGCACTCCTGAAAGGTCGCCTTCATGACGCGAAGATCCATTGTCAGGAGAGCGAAAAGAGGGAGAAAAGAGTGAAGGAGATAGAGAGCCAAGGGAAGAAAGACGGGCGAGAGAAGCAAGAGCGGCCAGTGACGTCTCACCCTCTCCGGCTACCAGGTAATCCACGAAACGATTGATCTCCAGAGTATGGCGCTCGCCTCCCACCCGAGCCACGATGGGTTCAGTGAGAAGTGCTTCCGGATGCGGCATGACAGACAAGGTAGCCCCCCCGAGGACGATCTTCATCGTCTCCGTTCTCGTCTTTTTGAGAAGCTTCGCCAGGGCCAGGGCAAAGTGAATCTGCTGGCTGAAGAGGATTGAAAAGCCCGTCAGGCTGGGGGAAAAGGCTCTGACTGGCTCCAACAATTCCTGAAAGTAACGCTCGACAAGGGGCGGAACGGCGAGATCCGCCAGAATTCTTCGGGCAAAGTTTTCAAAGAGGCCATCCAGCACGGTTTGAAAGCTTCGATAGAGGGAAGCCTTTCCGTCGTAGGCATGAAGATCCAGAAAAGCATCCATCCCTTCCTCTCCGCGAAAAAAGCGGAGGACATTCATGATGTGGCGGGCCGTCGTCGCTGCATCCATCTTTTGCAGGCTCATCTTCAACCGCCCGTCCTGCATCCAGCGCAACGCCTGCTCATAGTGCGCAAGATTCAGGTCGAAGACGCGGACGGCTCCCTGCCAGGGGACAGCAGGACTTTGCAAATAGCCTTTAAGACAGGCCAGGCCAAGCGGCGGGCTGGTCGGAGGCATGGCCGGAGGAAATATCAGAGCTATCCTTGACCCGGCGTCCCGGTCCCCGGGCGCGGAATGCGACATCGGCTATTCCTTTCTTTCTCTTCCCATACGGATTCTCATTTCATGATACTTTGAACGGTCATAATGCGCTCTTGCATTCACCGCGGAGACGTAGAGGACGCAGAGAGAACGCAGAGGGATTTTATAAGAATGAGCGGGATTTTCCCTTCGCCACTACCTTAATCCTTTGCTCGGACCGGTTCCCGGGTGCAGACTTCCTTGAGAAGGACGTCGTAGAGTGCCGCGATATGCTCCTCGAGACGGGCTTGCAGGAAAGGGACTTCGTCGGCTTCCACCAGACCGTTTAACATGATGAACTCTCCCAGGGGCGCCCATTCTTGCGGGGTAAAGCTCCGAAGGGCATCGATCACTTCGCCGGTTGATGGCAGAGACGGCATCTTCCGGGTCTTTTCCTCCCATGATTCGAGAAAGCCTTCCATAATCGCTCCGAGACAAATGGGATCCGCCCAGGCGAGTTCGCCGGTGCCGTCCAGCCGGTCCAGGCGCAGGCGAAGCGTCAGGTTGAAGAAAAAATGGAAAATACCGATCCACTTGTCCTCCAGGTCTGTTTCAGCGGGAAGCAGACAGCGGTAGTCTCTTGCCGTGATCAGCCTCAGGTCCACTAGCTCTCCCTGCCGCTTCAGAACGAAATCTCCCGCGGCATGATGCCAGGGGTAGATCTCGCTGAAGGACTGCCCATCCAGGTAGGCGGTGAGGATAGCCGCGGCCCGGCGATAGAGGGAATGAGTCTGTTCCGCGCTGAGCCACCAATCGCCGTCCTTCGAGCTCCACACCTTGATGGCCGGTGGGCCTCCTTCATTGCGTCGCGAAAGATGGAATTCGTGATAGTCGTCGAACCAGTCGGCCATGAAGAGTTTTAGAAGGTGGGGCTTGTTTAGAGGATCGGCGGGGTCTCCGGAGTAAGACGCCTCTCCTTGAAGGTATGGACGGGGGAGGAAGGGCAGTCCGAAGAGATCGTGTAGCCTTTCCATGAGCTGAAATTCCGATTCGAGGAAGGCCTGCTGATCGGGCCGTACGGCAACCTCGAGGGCGAAGGAATGGCTCTTTTTTTCCAGATGCACCCGCACTTGAGCCACGTGATAGAGAGCGCCGTGCTTTTTACTGATAATTTCAAGACTTCGGATGGCATTCAGAGAAACGGGCTGCCCCGGGAGCTTTGAGAGAGCGGAGCGCAAAGGCTCAAACTCAGCACGGCCGAGGAACCGGGAAAGGGCATCCATGTATGGACCGTATGTCAGCAGCGGGCCTTCGCAATCGGGCCCCTGAGGCAGCGGCAGACGGGCGCGCTCCGGAGTGAAGGGGAGATCACCCTTGGGGGTGCTTACCAGAAGTTGAACGGGAAAATGCGGTTCCATGAGATCCGGCTCCTCTTGAATTGTTAAAATTCTTATAGAATTCCTCTGCGTTTTCTCTGCGCTCTCTGTGTCTCCGCGGTGAACACAGGCACGCCTGCGCTTGTCATAAGCGGAGCCTGAGTTTATACTAAAATATCTGGAGGGGGAAGAAATCATGCCTGCGGTGCGTCCTTCCGCCGACTATTCAGCTCAATGCAGATAAACGTGAAGACAGCAACGCCAGGTGCGTATATCAAGGAGCAGAAGCTTTGGATGCTATCAATCGAATGTTGCTCGATCGTATACAGCGCTCCTTTCCGCTCGTCCCCCGGCCGTATGGTGCTTTGGCTGAAGGGCTCGGAATCGATGGAGCGGCGGTGAGGGAGCGTATCGGATCATTGAAGGAACAGAAGCTGGTACGACAAATCAGCGGCATCTTCAATACGGGGGCTTTGGGGTACAGGAGCAGCCTGATTGCCATGGCGGTACCGGAGAGCGAGCTGGACCGGGCTGTCGGGGTCATCAACGGCTATCCCGGAGTGAGTCACAACTATCTGCGGCCGGGTACCTACAACGTGTGGTACACCATTGCCGTTCCGCCTGGGGAGTCTCTTGAAGAAGTGGTGCACGGTCTGGCCCTCGAGGCCGGGGGCTGGCAAACACTGATTCTTCCCGCCCTTCGAAAATACAAGCTTGCAGTGGTTCTCGATGTGCTGGGAGAGGGTGAGGGCGATGTGGGAGAGGATCGGCCGGATCTCCCGAAGGTGGAAGCGAGCGTGCCTTTTGAGGCAACTCCGGAGAATATTCGCATTGTGCGGTGTATTCAAGAAGACCTTCCTCTGGTGGAAAGACCCTTCGGGGTCTGGGCGGATCATCTGAGAATCACGGAAGAAGGCCTTCTGGGGCTCATTTCCCGCTGGATCGACCAGGGATTCATGCGCCGTTTCGCCGCCATATTGAACCATCGGCAGGTCGGCTTCGGGGCCAACGGAATGGTGGTCTGGAATTGCCCGGAAGACCGGATCGACGAATATGGCCGGATTCTCTCTTCTCACCCGGAAGTGAGCCACTGTTACCACCGGCCCGGCTATCCGGCCTGGCCTTATAATCTCTATGCCATGATTCATGGACGAAGCGTCGAAGATTGCCGGAAAGTGGCCCAGAGATTGGGAGAAGCGGTCCGGCTCCATGACTTCGAGATTCTTTTCAGCACCAGGGAATTCAAGAAGATCCGTTTGAAGCTTTTCTGGAATTAACGGGCTCCATCAGTTTGGGCTTGAGAGGCGTAAATACATATGGCAGTTGATGAAAAAGAATACGCAATGAGGAAAAAGGCCATCTTCGACGGCATGGCGAAGCGCGGCCAGGAGCGCATACTCCGGATGGGGTATGAAAACTGGGACCCTTTCCAGGAGCCCAAGGATCCGCGAGAGAGGATGTTCAGCTCGATCACCACGCAGGCCAACGACATTTTGAAGGAATTCTATGAATCTCAGGCCGGCTTCGAGGAATCCGTAGCGGTCCACAAGGAGCTTTTCGATCTGTGCCGCGGCCTGCTTCAGGGTGAATCGAGAGCGCGGGTGATTTTGGAATTCTGCGACTGGTATAAGAAAAAAACAGTGTGAGAGGGGGCGGGGGCCGTGCAGCCTGCCCCCTCCTGTAATATTGGGCCGGCAAAGAGCCTTAGGAAAATGCCGGCTCCTGAGCGGAGTCTTCTTCCGCCTCCTTGCCGTGCTCGCAGGGGCGCAGGTATTCGAGCTCTTCCCGTAGCGCGGGGCGTACGTGGATGATTTTTACGTGGTAGTGTAGATCCTTGCCCGCCAGGGGATGGTTGAAGTCCAGGGTAACATCCTCGCCGGATTTGTCCTTGACGAAAAAGCCGTACTGAGCCTCGGTGAGCTTATCGGTGGCCACCACCCACTTGCCCATGACCAGGTTACGTCCCGCGGGATACTCGGTGAATGTTTTCTTGTGCACGAGCGTCTCATCGTATTTCCCGAAAGCCTCGAGGGCCGGGATAATAAAATCTATTTCCGTCCCCTCCGAAAGCCCCGTCAATCTTCGTTCGAGAGCGGGCAAAACCTGATCGTAGCCCGCAAAGAAATTGAGGGACACGGGTGTGCCTTCTCCTTTTACCCAGGAGCCGTCTTCGAGGCGAACGGTGTATTCCATGACGACAGCCATATCTTTGACAATAACCATCAGTGTACCTCTATAGTTAAGGAATTGCCTTTTTGAGCGGATGCCGGGCGACGCCGGAGGTTGTGCTCTTCTGATAAGGAGCACCGCGGGCCGGCATCGATTCTCATCGTCCTTTCCTCGGGCCGCATCTATTGCTGTATGCTCCATTCCTTTTCGGCCGCCTCATCGACGGGATATCCCAGGGATTTTGCCTTTTCATAGTGCTCCCGTGCCTTTTCCAGGTCTCCGGCCATACGGAAGGCCATGGCGATGTTGTAGTGAGCGGGAGCATAGGCATCGTTGAAACCGAGTATCCGGAGAGAGGCATCGATGCTCGCCTGGTACTGTCCGGACTGAAAGTAGGCCATGGCCAGGTTGTTGTGGGCCTGAATGAAATCGGGCATGATCTCGAGGGCCTGCCTGGATGCTTCGATGGCGCCGGCAAGGTCTCCTTTCTGGAGGTAGGCGAAGCCGAGATTGCTATGGGCCATGGGGAGCTTTGGGTCCAGGGCGATAGCTTTGTGGTTGGCTTCGATGCATCCGTCCAGGTCTCCCTTTTGGAAGAAGAGGCCGCCCATGTTCACATAAGCCTGGGCCAGTCGAGGATCGCACTCGAGGGCCTGCTTGAATTCCGAGATGGCTTCATCGACAAGTCCTTTACGGGAATAGGCGAGGCCCAGGTTGTAGTGGAACGTGGGTGAGGATGGCTCGAAGAAAAGTCGTTCCTTCAAGTACTTGATGTAATCTTTCAGTTGAGTATCCACGTCGCTTGCTGTGTCCGTCATGATTCGTTCCCTCTGTTTCTGTACGGATTATCATAAAATATAGTGGTTGGAAGCCGCTTGCCATTGCGGGGGGGTTGCCGGGACAGGGGATACTTAACAGTGGGCAAAAGAGGTGTCAAGAGCAGTCCGGCTACAGGGGCGGTGTTTTCTCCCGTGGCTGCTTTTGCGTTGGTTTCTCAGGGAGTTTTTTATTGACAAAGCGTGTTGAGCGTATTATGCAAGCGACGTGAATCGTTTCACTATTGATTTAGACTCAGGGTTTATCAGGATACACAGTCCTGTTGTTTTTTTTAATGCACCAGCTTCCCTGGAAGGAGAAGAACATGAGTGAGGACGCTAAAGAACGTATTATCGAGTGGGTGAAACAGCAGAAGAAAACCAAGCACTACTTCAATGACCTGTGCAAAGCCGTGCCCGAGATGAAGATGATGGCGGCCAAGAAGATCATCAACGAACTGGTCAACGAAGGAAAATTGAAATATTGGTCCAGCGGCAGCACGACCATGTACATGCTCCCCAGCGAAGGCGACGTGGCCAAAGAAGAGCAGGGCATGAACTAATCCCACCGATCATCCCCCATGCTATGGGATCGATTTTAGGCAAATACCAATCCGGAAGGTGATCATTCTGAGTGTACGGTTTAACCGCTCTGGAAGAAGGAGGTGAAGTCGCGCAGATTTGAGGAATCCTTGTGTGGAAAAGAAGGGTGAAAACCATTCAACAAGAATTGGCCTATGGAGGAAAATCGAATGGCACTAAAGCATGCAACTCCTATGCTTGATGAACTCGAAAAAGGGCCTTGGCCGAGCTTCGTGACTGATGTCAAGAGGATCGCGGCCAGGAAGCCCATGTGTGAAGACTGGTTGGGCCTGATGGAAATGTCCTTCCGGGATAAAGAAGGACACTGGAAGCACGGCGGTATCGTTGGTGTGCTCGGTTACGGCGGAGGCGTTATCGGCCGCTACTGTGACCGTCCCGACATGTTCCCCGCCGTGGCTCATTTTCATACCGTTCGCGTAAACCAGCCTGCCAGCAAGTTCTATAACACCGAAGTGCTGCGCAAGATCTGTGACCTTTGGGAGAAGCGCGGAAGCGGTCTCACCAACATGCACGGGTCCACGGGAGATATCGTTCTCCTTGGAACCACCACGGATCAGTTGGAACCGCTTTTTTACGACCTGACCCACGATCTGGGAATGGACCTTGGTGGCTCCGGCTCCAATTTGAGAACTCCCGAGGGCTGCGTTGGTATGGCACGTTGTGAATGGGCCTGCATCAATACCGCGGACATCATTTACGACCTGACCCAGACTTTCCAGGATGCTCTCCATCGCCCCATGTTCCCTTATAAGTTCAAGTTCAAGTCATCGGGCTGCCCCATGGACTGCGTGGCCTCTATCGCCCGCTCCGATTGCTCGATCATTGGAACCTGGCGTGATGATATCCGTATCGATCAGCAAGCCGTTCAGGCTTACGTAGGCGGCGAGCTCGTTCCTCATGCCGGCGCCGGCGGAACCGAAAAGCGTGCTTTCGATATCAAGGGCGAAGTCGTGGATCTGTGCCCCACCAAGTGTATGGACTGGGACGGCAAGAGCCTCAAGATCAATACCGCCGACTGTGTTCGCTGTATGCATTGTATCCGTGTCATGCCCCGCGCTCTGCGGCCCGGCGTTGACACCGGCGCTACCATTCTCGTAGGCGCCAAGGCCCCCATTCTCGAGGGTGCTCAGATGTCCAGTGTGGTGATTCCGTTCATCAAGATGGAAGCACCCTATGATGAGTTCAAGGAATTCGTCGAAAAGATGTGGGATCTTTGGATGGAAAATGGCAAGAACCGTGAGCGTCTGGGTGAAATGATCCAGCGTATCGGTTTGCGCGAATTCCTCAAAGCGGTTGAACTGACGCCGGATCCGCGTATGGTCAATACTCCGCGTTTCAACCCTTACATTTTCTATGATCCAGCGGAAGTGCCCGGCGGTTGGGAACATGACGCGAAAGCATTCCGTCAACGACATCAGGCCTAGGAGGTGAAACCATGCCTTTTGATCCCAATAATCTAATGCAAGACCGTATTACTGATATTGGTCCTCCGAAGTACGACAAATTCATGCCTCCCATCGTCAAAGACAACTTTGGGAAGTGGAAGTATCATGAAATCCTCGAGCCGGGTGTTTTGGTTCACGTTTCCGAGACCGGCGCGGAGCTTTTCACGGTTCGCGTGGGCGCGGCCCGTCTTATCAGCGTGGATCTCATCCGCGACGTTTGCGAGCTCGCCGACAAGTATTGCGGCGGCTATCTGCGGTTCACCACCCGGAATAACATCGAGTTCCTGGTGAGCGACAAGACGAAGCTCGAGCCCCTCAAGGCAGACCTCAAGAGCCGCGGCAACTGGTTCCCCATCGGCGGTACCGGCGCCAGCATCACCAATATCGTCCACACCCAGGGTTGGGCTCACTGCCACACCCCCGCCATCGACGCCTCCGGCGTTGTAAAGGCTGTGATGGACGATCTGTTCGAGTATTTCGGCTCTCACAAGCTGCCGTCCCAGGTGCGTATCGCCTTGGCTTGCTGCTTGAACATGTGCGGCGCCGTGCATTGCTCCGACATCGCCATCCTCGGCGTGCACCGGAAGCCGCCTTTTGTTGAAGATGACCGTGTACAGAACGTGTGCGAAATTCCTCTCGTCGTTGCCGCATGCCCGACCGCGGCAATCAAGCCCAAAAAGGTGAACGAGCGGAAGAGCATCGAAATCAACAACAATCGTTGTATGTTCTGCGGTAACTGCTACACCATGTGTCCCGCTCTGCCTTTGTCCAACAACGAAGGCGACGGTATCGCTCTGTGGGTGGGCGGCAAGGTATCCAACGTGAAGTCGGTTCCGATGTTCTCGAAGCTGGCTGTGCCGTACATCCCCAATGAGCCACCCCGCTGGCCGACGACCGTCAACACGATCCGCAAGATCGTCGAGGCGTACGCAGCCGGTGGCCGCCGTTACGAGCGTATCGGCGAGTGGATCAACCGGATCGGTTGGGAGCGCTTCTTCGAGCAGACCGGCCTGGAGTTCGGCCATGAGCACATCGACGACTATCGGTTGGCGATGATGACCTGGAGAACGACGACTCAGTTCAAGTTCTAGTGAGCAGGATGTGAGTCTGATGTAAGTACGGGCGCCGGTGCGCAAAGGCCGGCGCCTCTTTTGAGAGATAGGTTCGATGGTGTTTCGAAAACCGCGGTTGGTGATCGCTGCATTACGAGGGGGGGCTGGCAAGACCGTTGTCTCCCTGGGCCTTACGGCTGCGTGGCGGCTGTATCATGGGCTGCGGGTGGTGCCCTTTAAAAAGGGGCCGGATTATATAGACGCGGGATGGCTTTCCATGGCCGCCCGGCATCCATGCTATAATTTGGACCCTTTTCTTATGAAGCCAGACGAAATGCTCTGCTCCTTCCTACGGCGCTCGAGCCGGGGCGACGGCTGTCTTATTGAAGGCAACCGCGGCCTCTACGATGGAGTAGACGTCCAAGGAAGCTTTTCCACTGCCGAACTTGCAAAACTCTTGAGAGCGCCCGTAATCCTTGTGTTGGACAGCACGAAGGTGACACGAACCGCGGCGGCTCTGGTCCTCGGATGCCAGCACCTGGACCCCGAAGTTAGGATTGCCGGGGTCGTTTTGAATCAGGTCGCGGGGAAGCGCCATGAACAGGTGCTGCGAGGAGCCATCGAGCAATATTGTCGGATACCGGTGTTGGGAGTCATTCCCAAGGAAAAAAGCGATTTCTTCCCCGAACGCCACTTGGGGCTTGTTCCACCCCAGGAATCCGATAATGTCACCGGGGCAATCGAGTTTGCGGCCAACAAGATCAAGGAATGCGTCGACCTGCAGGCACTCTGGGACTTGGCGAAAACGGCCGAGCCTCTGGGGTGGCCTGTTACCCCGTCCGACCCGGCCAAAAGTCCGGGAAACGAGAGGCCGGTGGTGATCGGCGTTTTGCGGGATGCAGCCTTTCAGTTCTATTACCCCGAGAACCTGGAAGCCTTACAGGAACGAGGCGCGCGCCTCAAAGAGATCTCGAGCTTTGATGAGCGCCCCTTGCCGCCGTTGGATGGTCTCTACATCGGAGGAGGCTTTCCCGAGACACATCTGGAAGTTTTGTCCGGGAACAGGGTCTTTCGAGAGTCTCTGAAAAGGGACATCGAAGCAGGCCTGCCAGTCTATGCCGAATGCGGAGGCCTCATGTTCCTGTGCCGGGGCATCGGTCACCAGCAGAAAATGTTTCCCATGACCGGGATATTCCCGTATGACGTGGTGCTGGAGGCCAGACCTCAGGGCCATGGGTACACGGTTCTCGAGTGTGTGAACGATAATCCGTATTTTTCGAAGGGAGTCGCTTTCAAGGGCCACGAGTTTCATTACTCGAGGGTTGTCGGCTGTGATTCCTCCGTGCCTTTTATTTTCAAGTTGAAAAAGGGGCATGGAATAGTGGCGGGCTGGGATGGGATGTGCTATAAAAACGCCTTGGCTAGCTATTCGCATATTCATGCAGTGGGAAACGAGCATTGGGCGGAAGCGATTGTGCACGCTGCCCGATGCTATCGGCGGGAAAGGTCCGAGGGACCTTTGGGTCGCGAAGCCGATCCTGAACGAAGGACGTCGGGAGCCTATGAATATTTAACTGTACTCTAATAAGGAGGAATTTTTTATGGCAGCTGTTGAATTCCAAGGGAAAACGTTTGAAATTGATGAAGACGGCTTCATCGCGAGCTTTGATAGCTGGTCCCCGGAATGGGTTGATTATGTGAAGGCCTCGGAAGGTATTTCCGAGTTGACGGAAGAGCACTGGAAGGTGATCAACGTGCTTCAGGATTACTACAAGAAGCACGGCATCGCCCCCATGGTTCGTATCCTCACCAAGGTAACCGGCTACAAACTGAAGTACATCTATGAGCTGTTCCCCTCGGGACCGGGTAAAGGAGCCTGTAAGATGGCCGGCTTGCCCAAGCCCACGGGTTGCGTTTAGTCCAGAATTGCATAGAGCTCCGGGATGGACGGCTTCATCCCGGAGTTTTGTGTTGTCATTCCGCCATCGAAAAAAAAGCCCGTGCTGCCTGCCTGAAGCCATTGGCTGAAATCGGTCGCCGAGTCGGAGTCTTCAAGGCCGGAAAGGTCCCGCACGGGAAGGCACGGCTTCTGAAGTCGATCCGGGACCGGGTTTGCTGACCTTCGAGATGGCTGAGAGATCACCTGTAAAATGCCTGTTAATTCGACTTGACAATGCAGTTGGATGAGGTTACCTAGTCAGCAATTCATCCAAATAGACCAGGGGATAAAGATTCTTGATCCCTGAGGTGAAAGCCCACGATTTCTGTGACGCTCAAGTGAGCATGGAGGAAAAACAAGATGTTCAAAGTTACCGTTGACAAAGACAAATGCACTGGCGATGCCGAATGCGTAGACGTATGCCCCGTGGATGTTTATGAGATCCAGGACGGCAAGGCCGAAGCTGTAAATGAGGACGAGTGCCTGGGCTGTGAGAGCTGTGTTGAAGTCTGTGAGGCTGGCGCGCTTACGGTAGAAGAAGTTTAGTCCCTCTAGCTTCGCTCCGTCGCCTTATCCAAAGCCACCGACGATTGAACTCGTCGGTGGCTTTTTTGCTTTTGAAGGCTGGGAGCGCCAAGAAGATCGCGACAAAAAACCCGCCGGCAACGAATGACGCTGCGGGCGGGTCACAAAGGTACCCCTGATGGTGAGGGTGTCTATTTTTCTTTTTGCGGATGGCATCCTGTGCAGGTAACGGGAACCTTGCTGTCGGGCTTGTCCGTCTTCAGCTTTTTGTGGCAGCCCACGCAGTTATTGTGAAAAGCCAGCTTGAGGTTCAGCTTCTGCTGGTCCGGGGGAAGCTTCATTTCTCCCTGGATGGTGGGCTCTGTGTGGCATGCCTCACACTTCTGGACCGGATCTCCCTGTTTCCATACATTCTTGCCGCCGTCGAACTTATGGTGGCATTCCGCACAGGCGATCTTGTACTCTTCCGAATGCTTCTTGTGGGAGAGCTCTACAGGTGCCTTGGTGGGAGTGGCCCAAAGGGCCGCCTTGATCGTGACCTTTTCGGGTGTTTGCTGATCCGCCGCAATGACCACGAACGCTGCCGCAAAAACGAACAATGCAGCGATCACCCCGCATGAAATCAACTTTCCTCCTCGCATCACTTCTTGTCACCTCCTTTCAGTAACTCACAAATCGTCAAAAGTGCAATTCATTGTGCAAATTGGGCGCATTGTAGTGAGATTGCTCTTTGGATGTCAAGAGACTATTTTCACCTCGATAAAGACCACCTGCCATAAGGGAGTATCGGAGTCGAGGAGGCTGGGAAAAAAGAACGGGTAGGAACAAAATGAGGTTTCTAAGAAGGGCGATCTATACTAGTATGCAGGGTGATATGAGAAAGGCGGAAGGACGAAGGAAAGAAAGACAGTTCACTGGACACGGAAGGAGGGTCTTATGTTGTTCATGGCCATCTTTAGCTATTCTCCGGAGGATCGGAACCTGGTTATCGAGAGGCGTCTGGCCACCACCGACAAGGCTGTGGGAGTAGAAATCAAGGGGGAATGGTTCGACATTTCCGGCCATCGAGTCTTTCGGCTTTTCGAGGCTGAAGATGAAATCCATCTGGCGTCTTCGATCTTCAACTGGACGGACCTGGGAGTGGCGGAAATCATTCCGGTTATTGAAACCGAAAAGGCGCTGAAATTTCTGCTCAAGACCATCAAGAAGTCGTGATGTGAAGACGTATTGATTGTGTTGCCGGCCACCAACATAAGCCGGGACACCTGTCAATATACTCTGAACGGACAGCGGCTGAGCTTTCTTCACCGCGGAGGCGCAGAGGACACAGAGGAAGCGCAGAGAAAAGCTCTTGGAAATCTCTGGATCTTCTCTGCGTTTTCTTTGCGTCCTCTGCGCCTCCGCGGTAACACACAAGCTCCGCCTTGGGCGTGTCCCGTCTTATGCCGGTAGCCGTGTTGTCTGTATGTCTGTATGATTGCCAAAGTCGTTGAGCAATCCTAGTTCCCGCCGGAAGCACGGGGGGAATGACGTTAAAGTGTTGACTGCCGAATGAAGGACGCCAGTTTTTCCTTGCATTTTTGTCGAATATGGCTTAGCCTGCTTGTGTCGCTTGAAGAAGTTGTTGCAATTTCTAGCTAATTTAAGCTGGTTGGCTTGTCCGTCACTATTCTTTTCAACCGAAAAGTAAGGATTGTCAGGTGATTGTGCGCCATTGGATGACCACAAACGTGGTGACCGCAAGCAGTGGGGCTTCGATTCAAGAAGCACTGGCGCTCATGAAGCAGCATTCTATCCGCCATCTGCCTGTTGTGAACGAAGCCAAAAGCCTGCTGGGATGGGTCACGGATGCCGACTTGCGTGGTGTGTTGATTGCCTCCATGCTCGAGGAGTTGACCCTTAAGGACATTATGGTCCGCAAGCCTTATTCCGCTCAGCCCGAAATGCGTCTGGAGGATGCGGCGCATCTGATTCTGGAGAGGCGGATCGGCGGCCTGCCGGTGATCGAGGATGGCAAGCTTATAGGCGTCATCACCGTTGTGGATATTCTGTCTGCGTTTATCAAGATTATGGGGTTGTTGAGTACTTCGTCGCGCGTGGACGTCAAGGTTTCCACCTCCCAAAATCCGCTGGATGAAATTACCCGGCTGGTTCGCAGTCATCATGCGGAAATTATCAGTGTTTGCCATCTGCCGATAGCCGAGGGGAAGGAAAACGTTTTTTCCGTTCGGCTCAAGAAGTGTGATCTGGACCCTATTATTGCGGATATGAAAGAAGAGGGTATCGAGGTGATTTCTTCGATGCCGTAGAGCAGTCGCTATTTTTTTTGTACGTTCGCTTTCCTGCCTCTATTCCCGCTCGAGTGGTGTAGGTGGTTTTCTCGAAATGTGCTCCTTCTGATCTCTGTTGATTGTGCGAGTGATTCGCAAACAGGCTCTTCGTTCGAACCTCAGGATTCATAACAGTTTTGTATTTCGGCGCATACCGAGAGTTGTGCCGGCTTCTTGCTGAAATCCACATCTCCTGCTCGCGTGTTGTTCTCCATCGCCAACGATGCTGCAGCGGCTATGCCTGATCTGCTCATGTTCTTCCCGGTTGAGACACTGAGTTCTATAAGGGACTGCTTCACGTTCGTCGTTTGTCGTCTGAGGTCGATGGTCGGCAAGTCCCCGTTGAATGAAGCTCTGGCTGCTCGTGTCTGGGATGACGGGCTGAAAGGGGGTGGTTTCAAAATAGCGTGGTGTGGATACCGGTTTGCAACTGAAGGATTGGAGTACCTTAAGTGAAAAATTGCAGGATTCTCACTCAGATGCATTTGATGCAAGGAGGGCGCTAGAATGGGTAAAATACCGGAGAACTATTTACCGCCGAGAGAGACATGGCCTGAATATATCGTTCCCGAGGATTTCGCGGATACCCCGATGGAATTGAACCTTGCCGACTTCCTCCTCGACCGCCATGTTCGTGAAGGAAGAGGGGATAATCCGGCCATCAAGTTCATGGACAAAACCATTTCTTATGCTCAACTTCAACAGATGGTCAACAAGTTCGGCAATGCGCTCATAGCCGCCGGAGTAACAGCTCAAGATCGCGTGGGTATTCGGCTGGTGAACTCACCGCAGGCACTGGTCGCCGTTTTCGCCATAGAAAAGGTCGGCGCCATTCCGGTTCCCACCTCCCCTCTGTGGTCGGGGGAAGAAGTTGCATTTGTGGCTAACGATGCCGAGATGAAGTTCTTCGTGGTCAATGCCCCGCTGATGGAAGCGGTGCATAAGGCAAAACACGATTTCAAGCACGACACCAAAGTCGTCGTCATTGGTGGAAAACTCGAGGAAGTGAAGGCGGCGGGCGACCTGTCTTATGAGGAAATGCTGGAGCAGGGCTCTCCCAACCTGGAGCCCGTGATGCTGAAAGCCGATGATATCGGCATCATGCTCTATACTTCGGGTACCACTGGCATGCCCAAGGGCTGCGTGCACTTTGTGCGATCTGCCGTCGTGGAAGCCCAGGTGGTGAATAAACACGTCTACAAGATGAAACCGGGTGATGTGCTTGGCGGTGCCGCTCCCGTTTCCTTTGCTGCCGGGTTCGGCACTTTCACGCTACTGCCCTTCGAAGGCGGTGCAGCCGTGTCGCTCATCGCCAAGTTCACTCCTACCGACATGATGGAGCTGATCGGAAAACACAAGATCACCGTGCTTACCGGTCTTCCCACTGCCTACCGCGGGCTTATGAAGTTCCCGGATTTCAAGAAATACGATGTCAGCTCCATTCGTCTCTACACTTCGGGTGGAGACGCTTTGGGCGCCGAGACCCTCGATGGCTGGACGAAGCTCACCGGCAAGCCGATATGGGAAGGCCTGGGCGGCACTGAAATGCTCCATCTGGTCACTTCGAACACCACGAATCCCGAGCCGGTTCCGAACTCCATCGGAAAGCCGCTGCCCGGCGTTCAGGTGCGGGTCATCGACGCAGAAGGCAAGGATTGCAAGCCCGGTGAAGTCGGCAGTATGATCTTGAAGGGACCTTCGGGAACTCTCTACTGGAAGCCCCTGGAGAACGACGGGAAGCTCCTCAAGTCCCAGAAGAAGGGTGTCGTAAACGGCTGGAACCAGATGGGGGATGCCGTTTATATGAACGAAGACGGTAATATCTTCTTCGTGTCTCGCGAAGACGATATGATCAAGAGCTCCGGCTACCGCATTGGTCCCGCGGAAGTGGAAGAAGCCATTGCGAAGCATCCGGCGGTGGCGGACGTGGGTGTCGTCGGTGTTCCCGATCCCGACAAGGGCCAGATCACCAAGGCCTTCATCGTGCTGAAACCGGGCAATGATGGCGGCGATGCATTCTTCGAAGAGCTGAAAGGGTTCTTGAAAGACTACATTGCCGTCTACAAGCTGCCGCGTGCCATCGAGTACGTCGATGCTCTGCCGCGCACTCCTACCGGCAAGCTGCTTCGCCGCAAGCTGCGATAAGGTTTTATAGACTGTACCCTGGTCGGCTTTGATCCATACCCCCGCCCCGCGGCGGGGGTTTGCTTTTGGGAGGATAAGGATGGATTGGAAAATCACGATCTTGTGCGAAAATACCGTCCCAAGTCCCGGCCTTTTGGGTGAGCACGGCTTTGCCGCCTACGTGGAGGCTACGGAGGGGAACCTCCTTTTCGACACGGGACAGGGTTTTTCTCTGGTGCAAAACGCTCTCAGGCTGCAAAAGGACTTGCGCGCGGTCTCACAGCTCGTTCTCAGCCACGGCCATTTTGACCATACGGGCGGGCTGCTTGCTTTCCTTGGGGTGCATGGCCCCTGCGATATTGTGGCCCATCCCGACGTCTTGAGCGAAAAATTTCGCTGGATGCCCGTAGGCCCCGAAGAAAAGCCCGTTTCCATAGGAATGCCCTGGCGGGAAGCTTACCTGACGACCCGCGGCGCCCGTTTTCGGTGGCAGAAAATCTTTACCGAGATTGCCCGCAATGTTTACATCACGGGTGAGGTTCCGCGTCACACACCCTTTGAAACGGGTGATCCCAAGTTCGTAGTTCGGAAAGACGGTGAATGGGCTCCCGATCCTTTCCTCGACGATTACTCGCTGATCATCAAGACATCCAAAGGGCTGGTCGTGCTCCTCGGTTGCGCTCACGCCGGCCTCATCAACATCCTGGACCACGCCATCGCCCGGACGGGAGAGGATCGCGTCCACGCCATCCTGGGCGGGACTCATCTCGGCTTTTGTCCCGAGTCTCAGGTTCAGCACACCATTGAAGCTCTCAGGAAGTACAAAGTGGAAATTATGGCCACCAGCCATTGCACCGGCCAACTTCCCGCTGCCCGCCTGGCCGCGGAGCTCGGCAAAGGTTTTGCCTTCGGACACGTCGGCTTTGTGCTGAGCGTGTGAGGTGGAGTGAGGAGGGATGAGGCTTACGTCGGTGATTTGTTTCGTGGCCGGGAATCGTTGCAAAGGGAGGCGTTTTGTTATATGTGGTAGTGGTAATAAGGAGCCTGGTAAGTTTCGGTAATTGTTGAAAGTAGGGTTTCCACGCGATGAAACCGCGGACATTCGTAAAGATGAGACGAAACAAAGATGGTGGGGATCGCAGGGAAGGTATTGGGCAGCTCCTTGGAGCTCTTTCGATTTTCCTTCTCGTTTTGATTTGCTATTCCAGTTCCATGGTCATGGCTGAAGATACCCCCGTGCGCATCGGAGAAGTTGATCCGCTCACGGGAAAGCTCGCCGAACATGGGATGGAAATCCACGAAGGGATTCTCTATGCCGTTGAAGAAGTAAATGGGCGTGGCGGCTTGGGGGGGCGTCCGGTGGAGCTGATCAGCAGGGATGATCAGAGTCAGCCGGAAGTGGCGATGAACCAGACGGAGGATCTGCTGTACCGAATGAAAGTCATCGGTCTGGTGGGTGGATATGTCGATTCACTCGTTGGTCCGGTTAGTGAGCTTGCGGCCAAACATCGCACGCCGTATGTGGCTTCGGCCAGCCTCCAGCGCGCTCTTACCCGGGGACGTGAGAACCCGTTTTTCTTTAGGGTGTCTCATCTGGACGGGATCGTCCAGCCCCTCTGCCGCTTTATGATCGAGACGCTCCACCCGGCACGGGTGGCCATTTTGTTTGCTTCCACGCCGGGATCGACTGAATTTGGCGAGGAAGTGCGCGCCTGTCTTGAAAAATCGAAAATCCAGATCCCCATTTTCGAGAAATTTCGCCCCGGCTCTCCCGATTTCTCGGCTCTCTTGCTCAAAGTTCGCCAGTCCAACACGGATATTGTGGTCTCGGGAGGCTTTTTTCCCGACCATCTCATGATGGTTCGCCAGAGCAAGGAGCAGCACATTCCGCTCAAAGCGTACCTGGGGCCGTTTGGGATCGCGTACCCGAGCTTTGTGGGAGAGCTCGGAGAAGCGAGTGAGCATCTATTCGGTATGTGTGCCTGGAATCCAGGCGTTACATTGCCGGGGACGGAGAAAGAATCGGAAGCTTTTGTAGAGGGTTTCAAGAAGCGTTTCAGTAAGGTTCCCAATACGACTGCCATGCACGGTTACACGTCCGCGCGTGCCTTGCTCGCCGGCATCGAGAGAGCTTTGCAGCAGGGGAGGGGACTATCCGGAGAGGCCATTTCAGAGCAACTGAGGTCTCTGGACCTGACGCTCCCCATGGGGCATCTCGCCTTCGATGCAAATGGTGATCCCAAACATTATCAGCAAGTGATTGTACAGATCCAGAAAGGTCAACTGGTTGCGGTATATCCACCGGACCGGGCGACGGGCAAAGTGGTCGATTTTGTGAAGTAGATCTGGAAGTCAGAGAAAATGCGGAGAAATTTCACCGGGATTCCAAGGGCATCTCCGCGTTTTCTCCGCGCCCTCTGCGTCTCTGCGGTGAAAAGCTTTGTCATGCCCGCGCGGAGTATATAATTCCGGATGAGGTGAGCCGATGTTGCTTCAGTTCCTCATCAACGCTCTTTCCTTGGGATCGTTTTATGCCCTCGTGGCGCTGGGCTTCTCGCTTATTTTCGGAGTGACCCGGGCATTCAACCTGGCTCATGGGGAGCTCGTTCTTCTGAGCGGCTATCTTGGGTATGCTCTTAGTAAGTATCTGCATGTCCCGTTTTTGCTGACACTTCCGATCTGTATGCTGTGTCTGCTCTTTGTGGCGCTTCTGCTGCATCGGTTGCTGCGCCGTGTACAAGAGCCCATAGAGCTGAACACTCTTGTGATTACCTTCGGGCTGGCGCTGGTACTCCAGAACTGCATGCTGCTCTTCTTTTCCGCAAATTACCGCTTGATACCCTGCACCGGCGCTCCCTTCGAATTGTCATGGGCCCAGTGTACCGTGACCCGAACTCAGGCGATGCTCATCGCGCTTTCGCTTCTGGCCACGGCTCTGGTATATATTCTTTTATGGAAAACCTTTCTGGGGAAGGCTTTGCGGGCGACGATCCAGGACCCCGAGGCCGCCAGGCTTGCGGGGATTCACGTGGGGCGCATGAGCCTCATTGCCTTCGGAATAGGAGGCATGCTGATCGGTCTTGCCGGGCCTTTGTACGGACGAACGGCGTACCTGCATCCGTTCGGGGGGACGGAAGCTACTCTTATCGCTATTATCATTACCATTTTCGCCGGAGCTGGCCGAGTTCGCAGCATTCTTCTGGGAGGGTGGCTGCTGGGGAGCGTGGAATCCCTGGCAATTTTCACCCTTGGGGCCAGTTGGCGTGATCTGGTGAGTGGTGTGCTTTTGATCGTTTTGCTCCTGTTAACGCCGGAAGGATGGTTACCCCGGCAGGCGAAGCCCTCGAGATGATGAAAAGAAAGCCGGATCTTTCACCTGTTCTTATGCTCGTGCTGCTTGTGCTCTTCCTGGTTTGGCCTCTGTTTGCAAAAGAGGCGGTCCTGTATTTTCGGGTGATGGGAATGGCCTGCTTTTATGGTGCCCTGGCCTTTTCGTGGAACCTGTATGCGTTGACGGGCGCCATATCCCTGGGCCATGCCGCCTTCTTCGGTCTGGGGGCCTATGGGTCCGTGCTGGCCAACCACTACTGGCATATTTCCCCCTATCTGAGTATTCTCCTGGGCGGACTGATGGGGGCTGTATACGGATTTTTCTGGAATATTACCTTCAGGAATTTGCGGGGCGCGCGTTTTGCCCTGGCCACTCTGGCTTCGGTGGAGATCCCAAAGGTTATCATAGACAACTGGGATACTTTCACCTTCGGATCGTTGGGACTGGTGGGAATTCCGCCCCTGCCCTCCCTCGAGCTGGGGGGAGCCGTGCTCGCCTTCGGAAAGAGTCTGAGGGCACAATACTACTTCCTGTTTCTTTTCATGCTCTTGATTGGGTGTATTCACAAAAGGGCCATCACGTCCAGGTGGGGCTGGGCGATTCGCTCGATTCGCGAGGATGAAGTCGCTGCCGCCACGCTGGGAGTGGACGTGGCGGGAACGAGATTTCAGGCGCTGATGCTGAGTGCTTTTCTGACGGGGCTCTGCGGAGGCCTCTACGTGCATCTGCTCGGTCTCGTGGAGCCGGCCCTGGTGTTCAGTCTGCACCTTTCCGCCCTTCCGCTGGTCCTGAGCATATTCGGAGGGCGCTACCAGTTTTATGGACCTCTTTTGGGGGCATTGATCCTTTATCCCGTGGACCAGTTTTTCTTTCATTCCTGGGTGCCCGTGGGACATGCGGCGTTGTATGGTCTGGTGGTTATTGCGGCTCTTCTGTTCTTTCCACGGGGAATCGGAGCATGGGTACAGCAGCGAATGAAGTATGCCTGGAATTGAGGCACGTTGGAATCGACTTTCAGCGGCAGTGCGTACTGAGAGACGTCAGCCTGACCATCCGGGAGCAGGAGATCGTGAGCGTCATCGGTCCCAACGGAGCCGGGAAGACGACGATTTTCGGCATTGTCTGCGGACAGCTCCGGCCGACGCGCGGGAGCGTTTTCTATCGGGGCCACGACATCACGCGCTGGCCGCCCCATCGCATCTGTCATGCGGGAATCGGGCGAACGTTTCAGATCGCACGCCCCTTTCCTGAAATGACGGCGCTGGAAAACGTGCTCATTGGAGTGTGGTTCGGCAAGCAAGGAAATCCGCCGGGGCGCGGACGGAACAGCGAGGGGGCTGAGCTGCTCGAGCTGGTCGGGCTGAGCCACAAAGGCAACGTTCCGGCCAGGGAGCTGACGCTCTCCGAATTGCGCCGTCTCGAGGTCGCTCGCGCTCTTGCGACCAAGCCTCGATTGCTCCTGCTGGATGAAATCGCGGCGGGCCTCAGCCCCCGGGCGATAGCACAGGCGGTCAAGCTGGTAAAAGCCTTGAGAGACCGGGGACTCACCCTCATCCTCATCGATCATTTTTTGAACCTCACCGCCAGGGTGTCGGACCGACTGGTGGCTTTGGATCAAGGTGAAATAATAATAGAAGGAAAGCCGGCCGAAGTGCTAGAATACCCGGAAGTAGTATCCGCTTATCTGGGGGAGCGCCAAAGAAGGGGCGAGGAAGAAGAGGGGGCATGAAACGATGAAACGGGACTTGCCGATCCAACCGGTGCTTACAGTGCAGCGCCTGTCCGTTTCTTACAGAGAAGCGCCGGTGCTGCGGGATGTTTCCCTGAACGTCTGGCCTCAGCAGATCGTGGCCATCGTTGGACCCAACGGAGCCGGCAAAACGACCATCCTGAAGACGATCGGAGGGCTCATCACTCCGGGACGCGGACGTATCCTTTTCGACGGAGAGCCCATCCAGGGACTGCCCGTGTGTGAGATCGTCCAGAGGGGAGTTGTGTATGTTCCCGAGGGGATGAGCGTTTTTCCCGATATGACGGTGCTGGAAAATCTGGAAATCGGCGCCTATCTCAACCGCCGCGTCATTCCCGAACGACTGGAGATGGTTTTTTGCCTCTTCCCCGAGCTGAGGCATAAAAAATTCGATTATGCCGGCATCCTTAGCGGAGGCCAGAAGCGCATGGTCACCCTCGGCCGCGGATTGATGGCCGGCGCCCGCCTGCTCCTGCTGGACGACCCTTTCCTGGGGCTCAGCCCCAAAATCATCAAGCGCTTTTGCGATGCCTTCAAAGCCCTGAGGCTGAGCGGGATGACTTTGTTCATTGCGGGCCAGCACGTTCGGCGTATATTGAATGTGGCCGATATGGCGTTTTTGATCGAGGACGGCAATATAACTCTGTCGGGACCGGGTCCCGAGGTCCTCCACAACAATCACCTGCGGCAGATTCTGTTCGGTCTGGAAGGCGGCTCTTATGTTGCCCACGCGAAATGAAGCGCGGGCCGGAGCCAGCTTGCACGGGCCTTAAGAAGCATGTAGCATCGTGAGAATACAATACCGATAGGAGAACACAATGCCGACCTATGAATACCGCTGTGAGGAAAACCATCACTATTTCGAGATGGAACAAAAGATGAGCGATCCCCCCCTGGAAAAATGTATCGAGTGCGAGAGTAAAGTCGTTCGCTTGATTTCGCGTCCGGTAGTTTTCGTGAAAGGCTCGGAAAAGAGCAAGTACGTGAAGGACTTCCGCTCCGATTCACGTAAGTGGGATGCCGTCACCGAGTCCATCTGGGGCGAGAGCGCCAGTGACCGGGACAAGCGGCTCAAGAAGGAGGGGCTCGATTAGGGAGTTTCGGGCTCGGGTTGTGAGCTTTTGGCTACCCACATAAGGCGGGACACCTTGAACGGTAGGGCGGGGTTGCGTCCCCGCCAAGCTCGCGGCTCGCCAAGCTTGGCGAGTTG
>Ga0209749_1001306_pt1 | contig 23146 bp, 14 predicted proteins | sample EPASupsiteSAE347_FD_187267 | JGI IMG/M metagenome (GOLD analysis project Ga0209749, IMG submission 187267) | Bioremediated contaminated groundwater from EPA Superfund site, New Mexico - Sample SAE3-47 (SPAdes) (version 2) | ecosystem: Environmental > Aquatic > Deep subsurface > Groundwater >...
TATGCGTATCTGATAAAACCGTGCCTCTCAATACCCTTGTTATTCCGGTAAAATGAAATGAGAATATTTCTGTAATTCACTTGGATAGTTGCATACTTCAAGGATCGATTCCCGATCAAGGGACCCGGTTACCGGCAACGAACCGGCAAGGGTGGAGAGATATATGATCGAGACCGGCAATTTCATGTCGAAGACTTCGATTGTCCGCAGTTCCCTCAGAGGCAGGTGCACATAATGCCGGACACTCCATCGATCCACCACCACACCCATCTGATCGAGATATCGCGAAGTCCGGTTGAACGGCATGATACTGGAGAACGTGCGGCAAAGATCAACAACAGGAGCACCGATTCGGGTACCGGGATAAAACGGCTCCGGAGGATTGATGATCCGTCTGCATTTCCTGCACCGGGACCGTTGGATGATGACATAAACGACAATCGTTTTCTCATTTTCATGAAGTACTGCGAATCGTTTTTTTCGGGCATCATAACCAGATAACGGGCCGCCGCAATGGGGGCAGATATCACCGGCACTGAACCAGGTACCATCGCATGCGATCAATGCGGTGTGAATGATGTTGGTAATCATGTGTGGTACCTGCCGAAGTCTCATAAAATCCCCTGTATTAATGCGCGATCTTCTTCCGATACTGGTACATCATAAAGCAGATCAGATTTTTTTGGGTTTTTCAATAGGAAATAACTCAGTAACCCCAATCTAATCACCAGTTTTCAACATTATCTCATAATGCATAAATAGTCATTTATTAGATCATTCATTAAGCAAAATTGTTTAACCAATTTTGCACTTCACCACCGTCAGAGGTGTGTATGATCGCGGGTTCGAGGCAGCTTTTTTCGCTGTTTCACCTGTGAGTGTGTGTATGGTGTGAGAAAATGACAGATATTCCTACTCTTAAGTATGTACCTACGACCTGCCCGTACTGTGGTGTCGGATGCGGTCTGAATCTCGTTGTGCAGGGAGACAAGCTTGTTGGTGTCGAACCGTACAAGCGAAGCCCTGTCAACGAAGGAAAGCTCTGCCCCAAGGGCGCAACCTGCTGGGAGTCCGTCCAGAAACCAGACCGGCTGACCGTGCCCCTGATTAAGAAGGGGGACAAGTTCGAGAAGGCATCATGGGACGAAGCCATTGACCTGATTGTCAAGAAGTTCAAGGAGACCTCTGACAAGCTCGGCCCCAAGGCCCTCGGCTTCCATGTTTCCTGCCGTACTGTGAACGAGGATTGTTATGCCCTCCAGAAATGGGCACGCGTTGCCTTCAAGACCAACAACGTTGACAACTGCGCCCGTATCTGCCATGGCCCATCCGTTGCCGGGCTCTCTCTCTCGTTTGGTTCAGGTGCGGCAACCAACCCGTTTGAGGATGTGCTGAACTCTGACCTGATTGTAATGTGGGGTTCCAACGCCGTTGAGGCCCACCCGCTGGCCGGCCGCCGCGTCATGCAGGCCAAGAAAAAGGGCATCCCGATCATTGTCCTCGACCCGCGGTACAGCCCAACGGCTCGGCTTGCCGACACGTGGATCCGCTTCAACCCGTCGACCCACATCGCTCTCGCCAACAACATGATGTATTACATCATCAAGGAGGGCATCGAGGACAAGGAGTTCATCAAGAACCGCACCAAGGGGTTCGATGACCTCAAGAAGACGGTAGAGAAGTATGCCGACGCCACGAAAATCCATGGTGTCCCGCAGGAGACCGTCCAGGATATCGCCCGCCAGTACGCGAAGGCAAAGAACGCAGTTATCATCTACTGCCTGGGCATCACCGAACTTACCACCGGTACCGATAATGTCCGTTCCATGGGCAACCTCTCCATGCTGACCGGTAACATCGGCCGCGAAGGTGTGGGTGTCAACCCGCTCCGGGGCCAGAACAACGTGCAGGGCGCCTGCGACATGGGCGCGTACCCGAACGTGTACTCCGGGTACCAGAAGTGCGAAGTTGCCGATAACCGCGCCAAGATGGAGAAGGCCTGGGGCATGGGTGCCGGATCCCTCCCCGACTGGTACGGAGCAACCCTGACCGAACAGATCACCCAGTGTGGCGACCCGATCAAGGCGATGTATATCCTCGGACTGAACCCGGTCGTATCCTACCCGGATTCGAACCATGTCAAGCGGTCTCTTGAGAAACTTGATTTCCTGGTTGTCCAGGATATCTACTGGAACGAGACCTGCGAGTACGCCGACGTAGTCCTGCCCGGCACCTGCTTTGCCGAAAAGGACGGCACGTTCACCAGCGGCGAGCGCCGCGTGAACCGTGTCCGCAAAGCTGTCAACGGTCCCGGCGAGTCCAGGTATGACTGGGAGATCGTGGGTATGCTTGGCAAGAAGATGGGTCTTAAAGGCTTTGACTGGAAGACCGCCCAGGATGTCTGGGACGACATGCGCTCCTGCACGCCGTCCATGTTCGGCTGCACCTACGAGAAGATGGAGAAGCCCGAATCGGTCCACTGGCCGTGCCCGACCGTCGAGCACCCCGGTACCCCGATCCTGCACCGCGAGAAGTTCTCTGCTGCCGATGGACTGGGTACGTTCTTCGGCCTCGAGTACCGCCCCCCGGCGGAAGTAGCCGACGCCCAGTACCCGTACACGATGATGACCGGGCGCCTGATCTTCCACTACCATACCCGCACGCAGACCGACCGCTGCGAGGACCTGCACCGCGAAGTCCCCGAGTCCTATGTCCAGATCAACACGCAGGACGCCAAAGAACTCGGTATCAAGCATGGCGAGAAGGTCAAGATCACAAGCCGCCGGGGCGAGACCGTCACCACAGCCCGCGTGACTGACGACGTCGGCCCGAAAGTCCTCTTCATGACTATGCATTTTGCCGACGGCGTCAACAACCTCACCAACACCGCACTCGATCCCCTCTCCAAGATGCCTGAGCTGAAACACTGTGCTGTCAAGGTTGAGAAGGTGGTGTGATCATGACAAAGAAAGGCGATATGCTCTATGCCTGGACAACCGATGCCGAAATCCAGAAGAAGGCAGAACTCGGTGGCGCCGTGACAGCGCTCTGGAAATATGCGCTCGAATCCAGGACCGTTGATGCAATCCTGGCCGTGACAAAAGGGGTGGACCTCTACGATGCAGTCCCGGTTATTGTCTCCGATCCCAAGGACCTGGTCAAGACTGCCGGTTCCCTTCACTGCGGTACGCTCCTCATCCCCAAACTGATCAAGAAGTACCTTGCAGAGAATCCGAAACTGAAACTCGGCGTCACCGTCAAGGGCTGCGATGCCATGGCATTCTATGAGCTGGCCAAGAGAAAACAGCTCGATCTTGACCGCATCATCATGATCGGTGTCAACTGCGGCGGGTCGGTCAGCCCGGTCCTTGCCCGCAAGATGATCAAGGAGAAGTACGGCGTTGACCCGAACGTGGTCCACAAGGAAGAGATCGACAAGGGCCAGTTCATCATCGAGTACGAGGGAGGCCACAAGGGCATCTCCGTGGATGAGCTCGAAGAGGCCGGGTTCGGCCGCCGGAGTAACTGCCGCCGCTGCAAGATGAAAATTCCCCGCCAGGCTGACCTTGCCTGCGGGAACTGGGGCGTCATTGGTCCGCGGGCCGGCAAGGCGACCTTCATTGAAGTCTGCTCCGAAAAAGGTGCAAATCTTGTTGAAGGGGCAAAGAAGAAGGGCCTTCTTGAAGTAGAGGCAGCCAACCCCAAGGGCCTTGACATCCGCGCGAAGGTCGAGGGTGCCATGCTCAAGCTCGGCGACAAGTGGCGCAAACATGACTTTGAATCACTTGGAGAAGGCAAGGTCCGGTTAAAGACAATCATGAAAGAGACCGCCCGGTGCATCAAGTGCTACCAGTGCATTGACCAGTGCCCCATCTGTTACTGCGTTGAGTGCACCACCAAAAACCCGTCCTTTGTCCCTCCCGGGGAGCTTCCGGTCAGCTTCATGTTCCACCTGATCCGGTACGCCCACATAGCCTCCAGCTGTATCAACTGCGGCCAGTGCGAGGAAGTCTGCGCAGCTGAGATCCCGAATGCACTCATCATGCATTCCCAGCAGGTCGAACTTGAGAAGATGTTCGGCCACACCCCCGGTCAGGATATGGAACTCCCGATTCTTGCCTATGCTGAGGAAAAGGTGGAGCGCGAGCGCCTGCACAACACGGGCAGCGACATGATCTACCTGAACGTCTTCAACCCGATGGAGAAGAAGAAATAACTGAGGTGTGTTCATGAAAGCAGAAGATGCAAAGAAGATTATTTCCATGGCAATCGACCGCGAAGTGGAAGCCTACACATTCTACAAGAGCGTTGCCGATAAGGTAAAGGACAAGGCATTAAAGTCCCTGTTTATCGAACTTGCCGGCGAAGAGAAGAAGCACCGCGAGTTCCTGCAGGGATTTCTGGCAAAGGATGTCAGCAGGATCAAGTTTACTGCCGGCCATGACTATAAAGTCGGGGATTCCCTCCCGACCCCTCCTCTGACCACGGACCTCAAGCCGCTTGACGGACTGGTCCTGGCTATCAAAAAGGAACTCGATGCCATGCAGATGTACACCCAGTTCGCCAATGCGGCAGCGGATATGGAGACCCAGCTGCTCTTCACCCAGCTCGCTAATATGGAGCGGGGTCACAAGGCCCGGCTCGAAGATATCTATACCAATATGGCGTTCCCGGAAGCCTGGTAATCCTACCGGAAATCCATGGTGCAGTAACCTGCACCCTGACCTCATTTTTGCATAAACAGATGTATTTCCGGGAATGTGATTGCATTTCCGGCCATTCGTGAAATAAGAGGATCCTTACCGGGGTCTAAGTATCCGGTAGATCTTTCCCCGTATTCTGTGTCGCCGGATCTTTCCAGAATAGGTACGCCATGATGAGCGGGGCAAGGAGGAAGATGCCGGCGCTTGTAGGGATCCTGAGCCACGCAAGGGCAAACCCGATCACGGCCAGGATGGGAAAGACGAGGGCCCACCGGATCTCGCGCCGGATCCGCTCGTCCCCGAATGCCGGGATGAGGCCGGCCCGGTTCTCCCGGATATACTGCCACTGGATGAACGCGATGATGCCGATGATGAAGATATTCGCTTCGAAGAGCATGGCGCCGTAGGTGTCGAAGGGATAATCGCCGGCCACGTTGGTGGTGAACGGGATGAGGCAGACAAAGGCCAGGCTCGCAATGTTCATTACGAGAAGCGGACGGTCGAAATGGAGGAGGTGGCGGAAGCGCTGGTGCTCGAAGTACCAGAAGATGGCAAGGATGATGAACGCAATGAAGTAGTGGAGCAGATCGGGAAGTATGCTCACCACAATAGCCTGGACCGGTTCCTTCGTTGCCGCGTGTTCGTACTTGGGGGGGATACTGATGGTGGTGACAAGCAAGGTCATCGAAAAAGCGTAGATGGCGTCGATGACATTGCCGATACGTTCCTTGGGGATATAGTAGTGATCGGGTGCTTCCGGGGCGGTCATGGTAACGGTGTTCCTGGTATAGGGATTGGGTGGAGGGGATATTAAACCCGGCTCGGGTAACGTAAAGTATGTCCCGCGGTCACCGGTAATCCCGGAGGTTCCGGCATTCCAACAGGCCCCCGTGACTGGATACACGAATCTATTTATGATAATCAAATGAGTTTTAATAAAACGGTGATTGTTTCCATGCCAGAGGGTCCGGCTCTTGATGATGAATTACAGCTCCTGAAGATATCCGTGGAGCGATCATCGGACGAAGTCTTCTGGCTCGATTTTACCGGCAATATCCTGTACGTCAACGAGTCTGCCTGCAGGATCACCGGTTATTCCCGTGACGAACTCTGTTCCATGAAGATTGCCGAGCTGGATCCGGAGATGCCCCCCGGGGCATGGGAAGCATCGGTGGCGGACCTGCGGGAGCGAAAGACGCAGTTCATCACTTCGCGGCACCGGTGCAAGGATGGCAGGATGATCGATGTCGAGATCCTGGCGGTCTATGTCAACCGGGGTAATCAGGAGTTCAGCTTTGCCTATGTCCGGGATATCACGGAGCGCAAGCGGGCAGAAATGCTGCTCCGTGAGACCGACCGGAAGTACCGCCTGCTCGCGGAGAATGCCCATGATGTTATCTGGACAACAGGCCGGGATATGCGCCTCACCTACATCTCTCCATCGGTCAAAACGTTCCTGGGGTATCTCCCGGAGGAGATTTACGGAAAGGCCTTTCCGGATCTGCTGACCCCCGACTCCCGGAAGGGACTGATGGAGCATCGTGAGAAGGGCCTATTGGCATTAAGGAAAGGAGGATCCATCCCCTCCAATATCGTTCTGGAGCTGGAGTTCCCCCGTAAAGACGGATCCTCGGTCTGGGCCGATGTTGCAATCACACCCATTATCGATCCGGACGGGGTTCCCTCCGGTGCTGTGGGCATCATACGGGATATCACCCAGCGGCGCCAGATGGAACGATCCCTGCGGGAGAACCAGGAGAAATTCCGTGCGGTGCTGGACAATTTACCGGATCTCGTGCTGGTGCATCGTGACGGGATCATTCTCTATATCAATCCCCCCATGATTGAAAGCATGGGAATTCCTCCGGAGGATGTCCTGCATACGTCCATTTTTCAGTATATCCCCCCTGAGTACCATGAACGGATGGAGGCTGCAATCCGCGGACGGACCGTGACCGGTCACGATGAGCCGTATGAGATCATGATCGAATCCCCGGTGAAAGGACACCGGGTCGTCCTCGTCCGCGGTTCAGCGATCGAAATCGACGGCTCTCCGGCCATCCTGAACGTGCTCACGGACATCACCGAACAGAAAAAGGCAGAAGAGGCACTCAGGGCAAGCGAGGAGAAATTCCGGTCCTATGTCGAGAACGCAAACGATATCGTCTTCTCCCTGACTCCTGACGGGATCACCTCCTATGTCTCCCCGAACTGGAAGGAGATCCTGGGGCACGATCCTGCCGAAATCATCGGGAAACCCGTACGGCACATCCATCCGGACGATCTTCCCCGCGTACAGGAATTTATCCGGCAGACAATCGAATCCCGGAAAAAAGCGGGGGGAATCGAATACCGGATCCACCACCTTGATGGCTCATGGAAATGGCACACCCAGAATATATCGCCGGTCTACGATGCCGGTGGCAGGATCGCCGCTATCCACGGCATCTGCCATGATATCACCGAACGGAAGAGGACCGAGGAAGCGCTGAAGGCAAGCGAGGAGAAATTCCGGTCCTATGTCGAGAATGCAAACGATATCATCTTTACGCTGACAACCGACGGCATTTTCACGTACGTCTCGCCACGGTGGACCCAGGTACTGGGACACGATCCCAGCGAGGTTGTCGGGACATCGTTTGAGAAATACCTCCATCCCGATGACCTTCACGCGTGTTATGATTATATCCGGCATGTCCTCATGACCGAAGGCAAACCGGGCGGTATCGAGTACCGCGTCCGGCACAGGAACGGTACCTGGCAGTGGCATACGACCACGGCATCTCCCCTCCGCGATTCTTCGGGAACGGTGGTCTCGTTCCTTGGCATCTGCAGGGATATCACCGGCCGGAAGAATGCCGAGGATGCCCTCAAGAAGAGCCGCCAGCAGCTCTCCGATGCCATGGAGATTGCATCCCTGGCAAACTGGGAGTACGATGCTGCAACCAACCTCTTCACGTTTGACGACCGGTTCTATGCGCTGTACGGTACCACCGCGGAACGGGAAGGCGGGAGGCAGATCTCGCCCGAGACCTATGCCCGGGAATTCATTCATCCTGACGATCAGCATATCCTGTTCCGGGAGCTGGAACGTCTCCTGAAGACCACCAATCCCAACTACATGGCAAAGGTTGAACACCGGATTATCCGCAGGGATGGTGCGATCCGGCATATCATCGTGCATATCCGGGTCACGCTGGATGCTGAGGGGCGGCTGGTCCGGACCCATGGGGCGAACCAGGACATCACCGAACAAAAGGAAGTGGAAAAGGCCCTTGGCCGGGCAAACCGCCAGCTCACCCTCCTTACCGGCATCACCCGGCACGATATCCTCAACAAGATCTCGGTCATCATCGGGTTCCTCTCCCTTGCCTGCAAGAAAGGGAACGACCCGGAAATCCGCCGGTTCCTGGAGAAGATCCATGTGGCCACGACCGCTATCCAGTCCCAGATTGAGTTCACCCGTATGTACGAGGATCTCGGAATCCATGAGCCGCAGTGGATTGTCCTTGACAACGTGATGCCCCGCGAACCTGTGCCGGCGGCCGTAGCCCTGCAGGCGGACCTGAAAGGTATATCGGTCTTTTCCGACCCGATGCTGGAGAAGGTGTTTTTCAACCTGCTGGACAACTCGATCCGTCACGGGAAGCGGGTGACGAAGATCCAGGTGTCCTCTTTCCTGTCGGATGGCGCCCTGGTCGTGGTGTGGGAGGACAATGGTATCGGCATCCCGAACGATGAGAAGGAGCGGATCTTCGAGCGCGGATTCGGGCAGAATACCGGTCTTGGCATGTTCCTGGTCCGGGAGATCCTCTCGCTGACCGGTATCACGATCCGGGAGAACGGGGAGCCGGGTGCGGGCGCACGGTTCGAGATCCGGGTACCGAACGGGATTTACCGGATCGCGTAAACCGCATACCGGATGTGCGGGGGAGGACCCCGGCCGGGATAAAAGAACCCGGTCTTATGTCCTTTGGGAAATGCCCGCGTTCAATGACGGGCTGATTATCTCCAAGATCCCTGCACCGGCAGCGGACGAGACGTGATCGGGAGATATCCTTTTTTTTCTGGAAATTATTGATTTACAGGATCATTTTCACCCGGCACCCGTTGTTTTAATAAGGTTTATTCACCCACAAAACCACAATCGATGAGAGAATATTCCATGGATACTCCGTCTTTTGAGAATCTCCGCAGGTTCTTTGAACGAATCAAAAATGTTGGCTTTTTCGAACGGATCTTTTCCTGGCAGGGAATCGTGTCGCAGGGGTACGATGCATTCGGGGAGTTCCAGCAGCTCCAGAATCGTGTGCAGGAGAAGGATTCTGAGATAGCCGGGCTTGCTGCAAGAAACCGGGACCTCGCCCAGTCCCTTGAATACCAGCAGCAGCAGGCAAAAAAACTGGAGCAGAACCTTTCTTCAGAACAACTCCGGTCCCAGTCCCTCAATGAGAAGATCATGGAGAAAGAACGCGAACGGGCGACCCTTGCCGAGGCGCAGGCCAACAGCGAGGATCACGTTCTCCGGCTGAAAGGCGACATGATTGCGCTTGCGGCAAAGAACGAGGAGCTGCAGGCAAGGATCAATGAGCGGGAGAATATTGCCGGGGGCCTGATTGCCGCTGACAAGAAGAACCAGCAGGCGATCGGCCAGCTCAAAGAAGATCTCAGTGCCTCGCAGGCCCGGTACGATCAGCTGAACGCCCAGTTTATCGAGGCCCAGAAGACGCTTGCAGAACTCCGGCAGCGCGAGGAGGAACGTACCCGCGAACACGACGGGCGGGTAACGGAGCTGATGTCCTTAAAGAAGCAGCTGGAGGACGACCGGCTCCGGGTGCAGGCCGAGCGGGACGCGGAGATACGGTCGGAGTTTGCCGCCATGGAGCAGACCTGGAAGAAGCACGAGGAGGTGGTCGAACAATCGCTGCGTTCGATCTGCCAGCGGCACACCCTCGAGTACTGCGACAAGGAAAAATTCCCGTTCTCGACAAAAAAGCCGGACAATGCGGTCGTCATTGCCGACCAGTACGTGATCTTCGATGCCAAGAGCCCGAAGAATTCCGATGAACTCGGGAACTTCCCCTTGTACATTAAGAACCAGGCCGAGGCTGCAAAGAAGTATGCAAAGGAAGAGAATGTCAAGAAGGAGATCTTCCTTGTCGTCCCGGCCAACACGCTTGCCTACCTGGAGGATTTCTGTCTTGACATGGCGGAGTACCGGGTGTACGTGGTGACGCACGAATGCCTGGAGCCGGTGGTCCTTGCCCTGAAGAAGATCGAGGACTACCAGTTCGTCGACCAGTTGAGCCCCGAGGACCGGGAGAACATCTGCCACGTGATCGGCAAGTTCGCCCATGCAACGAAACGCCGGATGCAGATCGATACCTACTTCTTCAACGAGTTCCTCGGGCTTCTCAAGAGTTGCGAATCATTACCGGATGATATTCTCCAGAAGGTTGTGGATTACGAGAAAGCCGAGAAGATGAATCCGCCCATGGAGAAGCGGAAGAAGCTGATCCCGATCAAGGATCTCGAGCACGATATCAAGAAGATCACAAAAGAGGCCGAGGCCCGGGAGATCGATGTCGCGGCCGTGACAAAAGACCGGATCGAGACGATCCCGCTCGACAAGTTCCTTGAATAAATCCCTCCCTTTTTTCTTGTGGCAGGTTGATCTCCTATCATGCCCGCACCGTCTTCTCCGGACTCCCCCGGCCGTGATCGTACGGTCGAGTACGGACTTCCCGGTGAAGCGCTGGAATCGGTCATTGACCGGTTTGTTGCGGCTGCAACGAAAGAACCTTTTACGAGCTGGCTGATCCTTCCCACGAAACGGCTTGTCGTGCATGTCACGGAATCCTTGGCCGCGAAGAACATTCCCGTCATCACGTCACGCATCTGCACGCTGGAGGGGTTCTGCAAAACCGTATTCGAAGAGCACCGGACCACTGAGCGGTTCCTCTCAGAGAGCGAATCGAAACTGCTGCTTGTAAAAATTCTTGAGGATCCGGCTGCCGGGGTCCCGTTATTCATCGCACGTGATCGGCCCGCATCCGGCACTATTAACGATCTCAGGAGATTCATGCATGTCATCCGGATGCGGAAGGTGGCATTCCCGGAATGCCTCCTGGATCTGCAGGGAGAGAAGAGCGATCAGCTGGATACGATCGTCACGACATACTATTCCCGCCTGCGGGAGCTGGACCTTGTCGATGACGATTCGATCCTTGCATGGACGATCGATCACCTTGGCCGCTGTGAATCGTCCCCTCTTGGCACGGTTTTCCTCTATGGATTTTACGAGCCCCTGCCGCTCGAACAGGATCTCCTGGATACCGTGCGGGAGCATGCCGCCGAAACATACACCTTTGTTCCCGATGGGATCGATCCGGCCGTGTTCCGGAGCCGGGCGGGAACCGGGAAACAACCGGCATTCGATCCATCCAGTCCCCGGGCCGCGATCACCGGCCTTTTTTCAGGGACCGGGACGTTTGCTGCCAAAGATTATTTTTATGTCCGGTCGTTTCCTTCCCGGTCCGCAGAAGTGTACGGTATCGCGGCGGAGATCGCCCGGCTGAACGAGTGCGGCACCCCGCTTTCCGACATCGCGGTGATCTTTCCGGATCTCCATGGCGCTGACTACGGGCTGATCGAAGAGGTGTTTTCGGAGTTTGCGATCCCGTGGAACGCAGCGGTCCCCCCCCGGCTCTCCCGGGCACCGGTTATCCAGTTCCTGACCGGTATTGCCGGTCTTGCTGCCCACGGGTATGCCCGGGAAGATGTGGTCAGGATCGTTGGCAGCCCCTATTTCCGGCAGAGCGGGGCTGCCGGCGCGAGCCCCCGGCCGGATGCCGCTGACGTGGATCTCGTCTCCCGGTATGCCGGGATTGATGACCCGTATCCCGACTGGGAAAAATCTCTTGACCGGCTCTGTGCGGAGATGCTGAAGCCGGAGAGTGCAAAGAACTATCCCGGCATCTCGGTTCGTACGGTTGAACGGGTACAGGAAGGGATCAGGCTTCTCACCCGCGACCTGGACCGTCTCTCCAGAAGAAAGAGTCTCCGGGATCATATCGCCGGTTTCCTGCAGTTCCTGGATGCCTGGAAGATCCCGTTTGTGTATGCCGCACCGGACGAACCAACCCGGGACCGGGAGATCCAGGCCTGCCGGAAGTTCCGTTCCCGGCTCGAATCTCTTGCCACCGCTGCCTGGATTCCCGCTGACGCAACCATCGATGCAACGGAGTTCTTCCGGGTTGTTTTGGCCATTACTGAAGAACGGGATGAGAGCGGCCTTGAGGATTCGAGCGGTGTCGCGGTCATCGGGCTCCTGGAATCCCTGCACCTGCAATTCCCGGTGGTGTTCATCGGCGGTCTCGTGGAAGGAACATTTCCCCGGCTCACCACCCGGCTTCCCTTCACCAACGCGCTCGAAAACAAACGCATGGGCACCCGGACGCTTGCCGAGATCCTCCGGGAAGAACAGTATTTTTTCATTGCGGCCCTGCTGGCCGGGCAGGAACGCGTGTACGTCAGCGCCCCGCGGGCGGACGGGGAGAAGCCGCTCCTCACCTCCGCATTCTTCGAGCGGGTCCGGATGAGGACCGGGGACCGGCCCTGGCCGGAATCTTCCGGCCGTGTTCCTTGTGCATCGCGGAGAACCGCTGCGGTCCGGGCCGGGGAAATGATCCGCGATGACGATGCCTGCGCTGCACGCGACCTGGTCCCGGAGACACTCGGGATTTACGATCTCGTGGAGCGGATCAACATGGAAGGGTATTACCGGAAGGGGGCGTGCGACTCATCCTATGACGGCATCCTTTCCGATGATGCATCGATCCAGGCAGCGCTTGCCGGGCGGTACGGGCCGGATCACGTGTACTCCCCGACCAGCCTTGAGACCTATGCGAACTGCCCGTTTGCCTATTTCCTGGACCGGGTGATCCATCTCGAAGCACTGCCGGAGGTGGAGCCGAATCTTTCATCCCGGGATCGCGGGACGGCCATCCACAATGTCCTGAGCACCTTTTACCGGGAGTGGCGTGCAACAGGCAAGACCCGGGTCAGCCCGGCCTCGCTCGACAGTGCCACCGAACTGATACTCAAACTTGCAAATGCCGAACTGGACCGGTATTCGTTCCAGAGCCCGCTCTGGGATGCGACCCGGATCCTGATGCTCGGGGATCCCCGTACCGGCCCCGGGTACTTCGAACGGTTCCTGGCAAGCGAGACGGAGGAAGCAGATTCACCGCTCGTGCCGTCCCGGTTCGAGTTCTCGTTCGGTATGGGAACGGACGCGTCGGACGATCCCGCATCCTCTCCCGAACCGGTCGAACTGGTATCACCGGATGGCAGCGGGAAGGCGTTCATCCGGGGCCGGATCGACCGGATCGATCTTGCGCCCGACGGGAACTTTTTGATCTATGATTACAAGTCCGGCCTGACGCATCCCAAGGCAAAGGATATCGAGGCGGGAACCGCGTTGCAGCTGCCGCTCTACCTGCTCGCGTTCGAGAAAATTTCCGGCAACCACGGGATTGGCGGGGGCTACTACACGATCCGGCGCGAGACGGGCAGAAGCATCGTGCTTGCGGATTCTGCTGCAAAGGATCTGATGGTTTCCAGACCCCGGGTCTCCGCGGATTTTGCCGGCACGATCCGGCACGCACGGGACTGCACCTTTGCGTATATCGACGGAATCCGGACCGGCCGGTTCCCGCTTCCCCCGGCTGAGAAGTGCCCGAACGAGTACTGCGACTTCAAACGGATCTGCCGCTTCGACCCGTACCGGGTCCTGGAATCCGGGGAGGAGACCTGAGATGGCTGCGACCGAACGGCAGGGTACGGCGATCACCCTGCACGACAGGAGCATGGTGGTGACGGCCGGCGCCGGCACGGGCAAGACCTACGTGCTTGTCCGGAAATATATCGATCTTCTGAAGACCCGGGGTGTCACGGTACCGCAGATCCTTGCCCTGACCTTCACCGACAAGGCCGCGGCCGAGATGAAGGAGCGGATCCGTTCCGAAATTCTGAAAGAGAAAGGCCCGCAGTGGGAGCGGGCTGCCGAGGACTTCATGATCGCGCCGGTCCAGACCTTCCACTCGTTCTGCGCACAGGTGCTCCGGGAGTTTCCGATCGAGGCGGGACTCGAACCCGGCTTCTCCGTGCTGGACGAACAGCAGGCATCCCGCATCCACCGTGCCGCATTCGAGGACCTGATCCACACCCGGCAGGAAGAACCGGTGAACGCGGCGCTGGTCCACGTCCTCTCGATCACCGACCAGTCCAACCTGAAGACGATGCTCTCTGCCATGTACGGGAAGCGGGAACCGTATGAAACATTCTTTGAAGCGCTCCGTTCCGATGAGAACCGGGTGCTCGCGGAATGGGAGCGTGAAGTCTCCGCATTCCGGGACGCGGAGATTGCGGCCCTGCAACGCGATCCCTCGTTTGTGTCTTCCCTGCGGGCCCTGCTCTCGTTTGCGTCCGTGTACGAGAATGTCAATGACCGGGCTGCAATCTTCCTGCAGGAGATCCGCCCGTTCCTTCAGCAGCTCGCAGCCCCGAAAGACCCGCAGGAGTTCTGTTCCGCTGCGCTTGAGATCGCAGGCCGGAAACCCGGCAATATCGGGAGCAAGAAGAACTGGATCGGGAATAATCTCGATGACTTCAAGAAAGCCCGGAAGAACTTAATGGAAATTCTTGAGCGGAAGCACACGCTCTTCCGGATGACCATGCACCCTGCCGACCCGGTGATCGCCGGGTCGGTCCGGTTCCTCCGGGATCTCGCCATCGTCTTTTCGCGGTACATGGAACTGGCCGGGCACGGCAAGGCTTTGGCCGGCGGCCTTGACTTCCCGGACCTGATCCACCATGCCCGTACACTTTTCACGGAGCAACGCTCGCTTGTTGCCACGCACTTCATGCCCCGGTTCCGGTACATCCTGGTCGATGAGTTCCAGGACACGGACCCTGCGCAGTTCGATATCATCCGTGCGATCGTGGGGACGCCGACCCCCGCGACCGACTGCCTCTTCATTGTCGGCGACCCCAAGCAGTCGATCTATCTCTTCCGCGATGCGGACGTGACACGCTTCAAGGAGGCGCAGGAGATTATTGCTTCCACCTGCAGGGGCCGGGTCGTGGACCTCGACACCAGCTTCCGGAGCACGAAGGAGGTGATCGGTCTTGCGAACGTCATCTTCTCCCGGCTGCTCGCCTCCGCGGAAAAACCCTGGGAGTTCGGGTACGCGCCGGTGAAGATTTCCGAGAGCCGTGCCGCCCACGCGGGTTCGGTGGAACTTCTCCTCCCGCCCCGGGGCAGCGATGCGGCCGGGACCAAACGGAACGAGGCGGAGATGATCGCCCGGCGGATCCACAGCATCGTCAATGCTGAGCCGCTCACGGTGTACTCGGAGCTGCCGGATCATACGTTTTCCGAGCATCCGGCCCGGTACGGCGACATCGCGATCCTTCTGGAACAGCGGACCAACCTTGCGCAGTATCTTTCAGCGCTTTCAGGGTACGGGATTCCCTTCTATGTCCACGGGGGCACCGGGTTCTACCACCGGCAGGAAGTGTACGATCTCGCGGGCATTCTCTCGTTCCTGGAATACCGGCACGACAATGTGAGCCTTGCCGGCATCCTGCGGTCGCCGTACTTCGGTGTTCCCGACACGGAACTGTTTCTCCTTGCGCAGGAGAACGGCCGGACCCTGTGGGACAAGCTCGGGAAGTACGCAGAGCGGACCGGCCCCGGGCCGGCATCCCGTGCGTTTAGGCTGCTCGGCTCATGGCAGCAGTACGCCGGCCGGTCCGGTCTTGTCGCGCTGCTGCGCCGGATTTTGTCGGAGTCCGGCATCTACACGGTCTATGCAGCGCTCCCGGCCGGGGAACAGGTCCTGGCAAACATCGAGAAGCTGGTTGCGATGGCCCGGGCCCGCGAGGAGTCCGGGAATTACGCGCTTTCTGATTTCACCGCGGATCTCCGGATGGCAATGGACGAGGACGAGCGGGAGGGTGAGGCCCCGCTCGATGCCCTTGCTGAGAACGCGGTGAACATCATGACCGTGCATGCGGCAAAGGGACTCGAGTTCCCGGTAGTCTTTGTGCCGGACATGGGCATGACTTTCCGCGAGAAGTATCCCCCGATCATGATCGGTGACAACCCGCTGGTGGCGGGCGTGAAGGTCCCAAACCCCCTGGATAATTTCGTATTGACCGAGAGCGCCGTGCTCCTCACGCTCAGGGAGCAGCAGCGGCAGAAGGAGCGGGCCGAGAAGAAGCGATTGCTCTACGTGGCGCTGACCCGGGCCCGGGACCATCTGTTCATGAGCGGGACGGCGCCCGAGGATGCCGGGTTATCATTGGATCTGTGCCGGTCCCGGATCGAGTGGATCTTCTCGGCACTGGGTGTGACCGGGAACGCGATTGCGGCCGGGGGTCTCGTGCTCGAACTTCCCGAGGGGGCCGGCACGATCCGGCTTGCGATCGTTGCCGACCCGGCAACGATTCCCGCAGAGACCGGGCGGGTCGAGCCGGCACTGATTGTCGTGCCGGCAGAATGTGCGGGGAAGAGCGGGACCCGGGCTGCGCCGGTCTATGCCACCGGCCCGGAGCGGGTGAAGGTGCGATCCGTTTCGGAGATTGAGAGCGGGAGGAAGGGGAACGGACCGGCGCCGGCCCGGGAACCGGTTGTCTCGAAATATCTGCCGGGCGTTGAAGGAACGAAGAAGGGCACGATCATCCATGAGACCTTGCGGGGCCGGGATGCGGCAACGGTTTTGCGCGAGTACGGCGAGTACTCAGAGGAGCATCTCCGGCAGCTGGAGGAGATCGTGACCCGGTTCTTCTCATCCGACCTGATGAAGCGGGTGAAGCGGTCGTATTGCGAGGTGCCGTTTGTTGTTACGTTTGAGGGCGGGCCGGTGACCGGGAAGATCGACCGGTTGTGTGAATTATCTGATGGATCCTGGATTGTGATCGATTACAAATCGGAAGCATCTGCCGATTATATTTCTTTAGCGGAGGAGTACGCGTTTTCGATGGCGGTTTATTGTGAGGCGGGACGGCAATTAGTTAGAGAACTTAACAATATTCATGTAACAGGGTACCTATATTTCACTGAGGCCCATGAATTTAATAAAAAAATTTAGAGATGGAATAGGTAAAACCATTTAATAACATTTTTATGTATACAAATCATTTTTTTTGATTGTATAGAACGGTCGTTGGCAAATGAAAACAATTTCTTCGGTGAAATTTTGAGCGCAGAAACCTCAAAGTATTCTGCTGGGCCACAACTTACCGGATATCTTTATCAATGCCGTCTTGCTTTACTTTTGTCTCTGCAGAAATTAAAAAAATGCCCTCAAATTACTATTGCGATTGAGACTCTCGACGATGTTGTTTTTGATGGTGACGGAACCCCCCAAGAAATAATTCAGGTCAAACACCATTTTGGTCGGGCTGGTGATCTATCAAATTCAAGTGTTGATTTATGGAAAACACTCAATATTTGGATAGATCTTCTTAATTCGAAAATATCCGAGGATGTAATTTTTTGCATTATGACAACTGCGATAGCTCCGGATGAATCCGCTACCTATTTCCTAAAATCTGATTATCGTAATGTTGATGCCGCAGAAAAGATCCTACTTGACGTTGCAAGGAATTCAGTTAGCGCAAAAAATTTACCAATATATAAAAAATTTCTCGCATTATCTAAACAAACGAGACGTCGTTTGCTTGAAGCAATCGAAGTTAATGATAAATGTCCACGTGTTCTTGAACTCGATAACTCTTTACAACAAGAAATTTGGACCGCTTGCGAGCGTTCAAAAGTTGAACAGTTTCTCGTATATCTTGAAGGTTGGTGGTACAAACGAGTTTTAAAAAGCATCAATGATCCAAATTATGATTTGATTTTAGGTGAAGAATTAGAATCAAAACTCGATGGACTTCGAGAAGAATTTAAGATTGATTCGCTACCAATCCATGAAGATCTTAAGACCGCAAATGTTGACGAAAAATTATATGAAGACTATGTTTTTGTTCATCAATTAAAAATAATCAATGTAGCCTCTCGACGAGTAGCAATAGCCGTAAATAACTATTATCGGGCATTCGAACAGCGATCGCGTTGGATGCGAGAAGATCTGATTCTTGTTGGAGATATTGAAGATTATGAAAAAAGATTGATCGAAGAGTGGAATATTAGATTCGAGACAATGAAAGAAAATCTTGGTGAAAAACCATCCGACGAACGAAAAATCGAAGCTGCACGTGCAATATATGCTTGGATCGAACAAGAAGCAGATATTCCAATACGTCCTCGTTGTCAGGAGAATTTTATTACACGTGGATCTTATCATATTTTGTCAGATCGACGTGAAGTGGGCTGGCATGTAGAATTCAAAGAGCGTCTTGCATCAATTTTTAATATTCAATAAGGTGATGAGATGAGAAGTTGGGAAACCCGAAGCGGTGAAGAAGCAAACCTTCTGAATCCGGCCTTTTTATCTATTATTGCATACCAGTGTGTTAAAGGATACCAAGAAGAAGTTGGATTTCACGCCCCATATGTCCTTCCTTTTCTCGTCACTCCATTTATTTTGCATAAAAAAACTCGGGAGAAATTGCCGAACAGAATCAATACAACATTTTCAACTTGGATTTCACAACCGGAAGGAACTCTTGCGAAAGCAGGATATGCTCATAGAGCGCGTTCACTCGTTCCGTACGTTAAAGAATCGTTGTTTTTTTCTTTTTCACATGAACTTATTAAACCCACAAATGATCATTCTTACCTTCTATATAATCCGAAAATTAATGTTCCACTAACCTCGAATGATCAATTTTCTCACGAAGTTATGGATTGCTTCAAAAAATCTCTTTTTTGTGGCCGTTGGTTTGCAAGAGGGGGTAAAATTGAAACTATTATGGCGTTACTGGGGGTCAAACCATGAGTTTTCAAATAAAAAGGATTGTTCTCTATAATACTAATGGTCTAATCAGATCAATAAACTTCCAGATAAATTCGGTAAATATTGTCACTGGAGCATCCGGGACCGGCAAATCATCGATAATTCCAATCGTAGAATATTGTTTAGGGTCTAGAAGTAGCAACATTCCACTAAGACAAGAAATACTTGAAAAAATTTCCTGGTTTGGAATTCATCTTACGAACCTCGATGATGAATTATTTGTCGCACGGAAAAACCCAAAATGTGAAAATAATTCTTCGGAATCTATTTACTTCGAGAAAGGTAGAAATCTGGAAATTCCACCCATGGAGAAGATTTCTCAAACGACAAATCTTGAAGGATTAAAGGCGATATTGACAACTTTTGCCGGAATTGGGGACTATTCGTTCATCCCAAAAGAAGGACAGACAAGAAAACCAGGTTTAGGCGACATCAGAAAAGCACTAATTTACTGTTTTCAGAAACAAGGTGAAGTGGGAAACCAAGATCTTTTATTTCATCGCCAGGGTGAACAGACTCTCCCACAAAGCATAAAGGATTATATGCCTTTTTTTATGGGTGCGGTTGATAAAAATTATGTCTCAAAAAAAGAAGAATTGAACCGATCTAAAACGGAGTTACGCCGGCTCCAAACCCTAGAAGCAGAAAAAAATCGGATGAAAGGATCAGCGTTTGAACGAGCTCACGCTTTAATTGCAGAATCTATTACAATTGGTCTTCTTCCCCCGGCCCAAGAAATGCCACAATCTTGGTCTTCTGTTCGAAATGCAATTGAAACGGCTCTTAACACTCGGCCAAAATATGATATTCCAGACCGGGCTGAGTACTTTAATCAATTAGAAAAATTATTTGCAAAACGACAAGAATTAAACAGACGGTATTCGATAATCTCTGATGAAATTTTCTCCCTTCGTGCATTAAAATCTAGCAACAATGGTTTTGCACTGGAGGCCTCAGAACAAAAGGCAAGGTTACAAAGTATCGGTTTAATTCCAATTGTAAAAAGTGATTCAGTTCATGTTTGCCCATTTTGTGAATCGGAAATTAAAAATAAAATCCCGACCTCAAATAATTTGATTTTTGCATTAGATGGAATTACCACTCATCTTGATGGTGTTAGAACTGATCTCCCCCATATCGAAAAACTAATTTCATCCGCTCAAAATAACCAGAATGAGGTTCAACGAAAAATTAAAGATGTGAATTCTCAGATTTATGCGATACAGCGAATTGACAAGGAAATCGAGGAAATAAGAGATATTGACACTAAATTTGCGTTGATGAAAGGACGTTTGGGACTTTATCTTGAATCAATCCAAGATATTAATGATGAATCTCATGAAAATCAACCACTTATTGATTTAAAGAATAAAATTTCAGGTCTTGAAAAAATATTAGATATTGAAGAGATGCAAGGTCGCCTTGATTCGATTTTATTATTCATATCACAAGAAATGTCCGAGATGGCCAGAAATTTAAATTTGGAATATTCAAATTATCAGATTCGAATGGACCCAAAGAAACTTACAGTGGTTGCCGATACAGAACGGGGAGAAGTTCCAATGACACAAATGGGAAGTGGTCACACATGGATGTCACTTCATGTAATAACACATTTAGCATTTCATAGATGGTTCGCGAAAAAAAATCTTCCAGTTCCACATTTTTTATTTCTTGATCAGCCGAGTCAAGCGTATTTCCCTCCTGACGTTAAAGATGTAACAATTAAAGATACAGACAGTGAATCGGTCCATCACTTATTCAAATTTATTTCAGAAAAAACTAAAGACACAGGATTCCAAGTAATCATTCTGGAACATGTTAATATTCAAAAACCTTGGTATCAGGATATGGTCAGAGAAGATTGGTGGGATGGAAAGACAAAACTAGTGCCTGAATCATGGATTACTTCGGCAAACTAAATCAATATAGGAAAATGTAATGGGAACCGTTCAAAGCCTAATAAAATCTGATATTGCATCGTCTTGTTTTTTCCGTTCTTCAGTCACCCCTCCCAATAGAAAAGCTATAATCCGAATAACCGATGTATGTAACGCCCGTTGCGTTCATTGTTTTATCTCTGCTGATAATCGAGGCGAGACAATGAGCCTTGAAAATTTCCGTGATTTTGTCTTACCTCGTTTGAAAGATAGCCGGGTTTCGCGGGTTACCCTTACTGGTGGTGAACCATTCCTTCATCCCCACATACTGGAGATTATCCAACTACTGACCAAATCGGGAATTAGTACCGGGGTCTGTACGAATGCTAATGTAATTACAGAAGATCAAATTCTTCGTCTTGCTGCCAATAATAAAGTTCACATCAATGTGAGTCTCCATGGCTTCACACAGGAATCCCATGACAGATTTATGGGGAAAAAAGGAGCATTTGATAAATGTGTAAAAACCGTCGAAATTATGAGTAAATACAATTTGGTTCAAGGATTATTAGTCACCCCAAATGCGTTTGCAGATGTAAATGAATATGAAAATCTATGCGAGTTTGCAATTCAAAATAAGGCAAAATATGTTCTCATGAATCCTCTCTCCTCCATGGGTCGGGGATATGAAACAATCAAGAAATTCGCTGCTTCTGAAGAGAAGTTACAATCAATTAAAAAAGCAATTCAAAAATACTCCGATAAGATCCAATTAGTATACATCCGATTCCCGAATGAAAATCTTCCTTTGGGATCTTGTGAAGCCGGAAATATTTTCTATGTTTTTGTAAACGGGGATGTAACAATTTGTGCGTATCTAGTATTTGCAGCCAACACGCCTGTGAGCCAATATGATCCAAAAGAATTCATCGTTGGAAATATCTTCCAGGATGTTGATATCGCACAGAAGCTGGAAAATTATCGACTTCGTGATGGAGACAAAATCGGACAAAATACCTTATGTAAAAGTTGTGATAAAAACTCCATTTGCGGTAAAGGCTGCCCGAGTGCGGCCATTTATTCCGGGAAAATGATTGGAGATATTGATGCAGAGGTCTGCTCCAAGATAAAATATGAGGACCCCAAATGGACCTAAACAAAGGATTATTCATTACTTTTGACGGGCCTAACGGTGTTGGTAAAACTACCTTATTGGAATCTGTTTCAGATAAGCTGAAATTAAAAAAAATGGATTTGGTTCTCACAAAAGAGCCAACAAATACTGAATTGGGAATTTTTTTAAAAAATTATAATGAAGCATACCGTGGACATCCGCTAGCTTGTGTGGCCGCAGCTGATCGATATTATCATATCAAAAAAATAATCACACCTGCTTTGGACGCTAAAAAAATCGTGCTATGTGATCGATATGTTGATTCCTCTCTTGTCCTGCAAAGAATTGATAATGTAGATATGGATTTTATCTGGGCAATTAACAGGGATGTGATTATTCCGGATTTGAGTATTCTATTCACTGCATCTCCACAAACACTTAGTAATCGGCTGAAATTACGGAATACCTTAAGTGTTTTTGAACATGATGACAATGCAAGAATGAAAGAGGTGGAATATTATGAACATGCAGCAAAATTCCTCCGCGAACACGGGTTCAATGTGTTTATTATTAATAATGAAATCTCGTCAGTGGACGAGAATTCAGAGATAATCACTGGAAGAATTCAAAATTTGATTGATCGAACAAGGACCGATTGAAATGAAAAAAATTGCAACCAATTTGACCTTAGATTCCTTCGCTATAGATGATGATTCAAATAAAAATCTTGAATCAACTAATTTGAAAAATCCGTCTGAAATTTCATCAATATGCTGGAATCTCGGAAATCCGTCAATCGATCGGGCAAAAAAACAGGTAGCATGGCTAATTACTCAACATTTTGATTTATTACTACTGACAGAATGCAAAAAAAGTGAAGGGTGTCTATTCATTGAACGATATTTCCAAAATTTTGGATATCATGTCGTATTTCCCAAACCGGAAAATAACGAATATGGTGTCATGATAGTCAGTAAATTAAAGCCCGAACTTAGTAATTTCTCAAAGTTCATGACCTCCCTAAGTGAACGAGTTATTTCAGTGAAAATTCCGATGTCGGAAAAACAGATAGAAATTATTCTTACTTACATCCCCTCTCGAAATGCGACGGAGGAGAAAAAAGCAAAGAAAAAACAATTTCTTGAAAATTTATTATCATGTTTCGAAAAAGATCCTGAAAATTATAATAGGATTTTTTGTGGGGATTTCAATATCCTCGAACCGAGTCATGACCCTCATTATCCCTTCTTTGAAAAATGGGAATATGATTTTTATTCAAAATTATCTGATTTCAACATGAAAGATATTTACCGGCATTTCTCTCCGACAGCAAAAGAATACAGTTGGGTGGGACGCACAGATGACGGATACCGTTATGATCATTTTTTTGCATCATCCGATTTGATTCCTAAAATTATTGAATGCAAATACTTCCATGAACCAAGAACAAATCGTCTAAGC